>Ga0114978_10004021_pt1 | contig 11943 bp, 2 predicted proteins | sample S_140212_EF_Meta_FD_87027 | JGI IMG/M metagenome (GOLD analysis project Ga0114978, IMG submission 87027) | Freshwater microbial communities from Lake Simoncouche, Canada to study carbon cycling - S_140212_EF_MetaG | ecosystem: Environmental > Aquatic > Freshwater > Lake | place: Lake...
AAGACAACTATGATATCGTCATATCTAAGAGTGCTCCTACCGGAAGGATGAGTTATTCTGCAGTCATTGTCTCTAAGACTGTAGGCGGATATACTGTCAGAGGTTACGATACATATCGTCCTTACTTCACTATAATACCTAGCATCGTCAGTAGTGACAGTTATTCTGTTACTGTCGGTAACAGCACTGCTACTATCTATAGAAAAGGCGATAATAGATTGCTTGCTGTTCCTTATGGGACGGTGTTCACAAGCAAACAACAGGTTGCAGACTTCTTGATAAGCTATGGCAGATACCTGACTGCTGTTGGATTCTTGTTTGATAAGGTGATGGTAGATAACACTACCACACAAGATTTCTCGCTAGCAGTAAAAGAGTTCCTGTTCTTTGCTCAGCAGGGTTGGGAAAACAATACAGTGATAGGCCTTACTCCGGCCGGTCCTGCGATGAAATTTGATAACAGAGTATCAGTCGTAGATGATCTGACTAACAGCTATAACGAAGTTAGATTGTTAGATAGCGACGGAAGGATTCTTACTTCTAAGGATTATAGAGTATATCGTGATGGCACATCATTTGAATTGACGCTGCGTGACCAGACTAAAGGAATACATCTACTAGATGTAGAGACCGTGCAATACGAGCACAGTCTGATCATGGACAACATCACAGTGTTCAATGACGTGATATATGAATCTGTATTGGGCAACAGACAACAGCGTCTGAAGATCATCGGTCGTAAGACTTCTGATTGGAACGGTAGCATCTATGCACCGGGATTCTTAGTCAATCACAAGCCCGTAGATTCGTGGGTCTCACAGACCGATTATTATAAAGGCGATATAGTAAAGCACAAGAACAAATACTTTACAGCTAGCAAGTATCTAAGCGGAACGACTAATTTCAATCAGAACGATTGGTACGAAGTGAAGAATCACAGCTTAGATAAGAAGCTGATTCCTAGTCCGATGTTCAATGCTAGCCAGTTCGAAGCGTTCTACGACGTGGATACTCAGGATGTGAACGTATCTGCAGACATACAAGCTAGGCATTCTACCGGATTCCAGGAACGTCAGTACTTCACTGATATAGGGTTGGATGTAGTGAGCCAGCATAAGTTTTATCTCGGCATGATCAAAGAGAAAGGAACTAAATCTGTAATCAATAAGTTCCTCCGTGCTAAACTTCCATACACTGAGAATGATATAACCATATCTGAGGAATGGGCTATCAGAGCAGGAGAGTATGGAAACACTGAGAACAATAGTGTGCTTGAATTTTCGCTAGCAACTGCTAAGCAGAACAACGGTCAGATCATCTTAGAACTATTGAATAAGAATGATGCTAGAGATACTCGTTGGAATACCTTTAAGGTACAAGACCTGGATTATGTTCCTTCTAGCTTTGATAAGGATGTGTTTGCTAGAATTTCAGACGATAAGAAGGTAATCCCAAATACAGGACCTGTGCTGCTCAATGAAGTGGCTGCAACTGCATTTGATGTGAATAAGATAGAGAATCTAAGCCCGCTGGTCACTCTAATGGGAGAAGGATCTCGCATCTGGGTAGGATCGGACATCGATAACGATTGGAACATCTATAGAGCAAATAACGATTTTGGCCTGTATGCTACGTCCGTAGCTAAACCTAATGCCGAAGAGCTAGAGTTTACTACTGCTAGACCGCATGGATTTGTCCAGAAAGATAAGATCATCATCAAGAATGCTAAGGTCAGCGTACAGAGTCCAGCAGGTGATCTTACTACAGTAGATATGAGCGGGATCTATAGGATCACCGCTGTAAGCAATCTAAGATTCCGTGTGAAGATACGCAACAAAGACATGGTAGTTGTTGCCGGTGCTATCCGCGCACTGATATACAAGATGGGCAGCGTTAGATATCCTAGCAGGGTTGATTTCGCTAAGGATCAACCATATCGTGGATGGAGAACAGACGACAAGGTTTATATCGACGATTCGGAAGGAAAATGGCAAGTATTAAACAATCGCCAGCCTTGGACACTAGCGGAGTCTCTGAGTCCTGCTAACGTGACTGCAAACGATGATCTAGGAAAATCGATCGTCATTGGCAATGATCAACGTACTGCAGCTTGCTCTACTGGCGAAGGCAACGGAACAGTACACATCTATAGTGTTGATGATTTCAACATCTGGAGCGAGAGCGAATCTGTTACGCCTGGCGATTCTCATGTAGGGTCGTTTGGGGATAGCATGAGCATCAACGATGATAACATGCTCTTCGTAGGTGCGCCCACTACAAACAATAAAGGTGCGATATATGTCCTTGCACTAGATAACGGTACAGCAACATATAGTCAGATATTGTACCATACTTCTTTAGCAAGCTCTAGCCAGCTAGGACAGAGCGTTGCGGCAAGCCGTGATGGCAAATGGTTGTATGCCAGTGCACCAGGCACAGGCATCATCAGAGCTTACAAGTTAAAAGAAACCGATACAACTACCTATAATTATGCCGGTGATGCTACTAATACTTCTTTCGATTTCCCTGTAGTATATGCGGGTGCTACACCACTGGACATGAAGGTATCAGTCAATGGCATCATGATGGTACCTTATTTGGACTATACTGTTAACGGCGGCAGCACAGCAGTAGTGATGACTACTCCTCCGGCTTCTGGTGCTACAGTCACAGTAGAATACAGCAGTTACTATGTCTACGTAGGAGACATGAGCAATCCGAGCAGCAATAACAGTTTTGGCCAGGTGATATCTACTTCTACAGACGGTGCTCAGATACTAGCAAGCGCATCTACTCAGACTATCACTATTAACGGAAAGAGCTACAATGCTGGAGCTGTCTACTCATTTGATAGGACAGTTGAGAATTTCTTAGCTACAGGATCGCAGTATGCTTTCACTACTACTTTCACTCCTACTAACATAACAGTAAGCGTTGATGGTATAGAAGCTAGCACTAGCAGTTATTCTGTTGTAGGAAATGTCGTGTCATTCGTGTCGGCGCCTGCAGCAGATGCGGTAATCTCGATCGAGACTAACACTTTCATCAACACAGCAAGGATAGTTCCTCCCGATTCGGACGTCATCGAATCGTTGCGTTATGGTACAGATATCGAACTATGCCCTAACAACTGTAGCATATATGTTGGAACTCCTGGGTATATGAATGACAGCGGTGATCGTGGCGGCGTTTACAGACACGTTAACGTGGCTAGACTCTATGGAAACATACGAGGCACAGTAGTAGACCCTGCAGTCACTGCGGGTCATAAGATAAGCATCAATAACTTCAAGATAACCTTTAGCGGCAACAACCTAGCGTCAGTCATCGGAGATATCAACGACGCAAACATTCCAGGTGTTAGTGCAAGCAATGATGGCAACAGGCTGTTGATACAGACTGATAGTCAGCTTACTTTTAACAGATTAAGCGTATCTAATCTTAGCGGTACCGGATTGATAGATCTAGGATTAAGCCTGTTCCCGCAGGTTCAGGTGATCGAGAGCGTGTTCCAGGAAGATGGTTTGGCATTTGGCGAACATATCGCTATCTCTCCAGACGCGATGAAGCTCATGGTAGGTACTACGAAAGCTACCAGCACACTGTACATGACATTCGATAGTGTGATCACTACGGTCTCGGGTGTAGCAAAAGTCAGAGAAACTACCACATACGACGGCATATCTACCCAATTCTACGATAGGATTCCTCGCAGTGGTGCAGCATATCTGTATGAATATCAGACTTCTGCCGCAGAATCTATAGATGATATTGGTCAGTTTGCTTATGCTTGCAAGTATGTAAGCAATAACATGTCTACTAATGATAGTTTCGGACGCAATCTTGCTATCAGCGACAACTGGGTAATGATCGCAAGTCCGAAAGCAAACTATGCAGGAAACAGCAAAGGTGTCTTCTATATCTATAGGAATGCTAATGCAGATGATTGTTGGGAAGTATTAAGAGAACAGGCAGTAGATTCTGACAGCAGGAAGATCGCAAGAGCATTCATCTACAATCAGAATACTAACCTGTTAGTCTCAGAACTTCCGGTAGTAGATAGCGTGTACGGAAAACATTATCCTGATGCTATCAAGGATGTGAAGTATATCACTAACTATGATCCTGCAGTATATAACAAGGTTCCTAACGGAAATAACTTTACCTTCGACAGGAGATCTGCGTGGGGCAAAGAGCATGTCGGGCAGATCTGGTGGGATATCAACAGCGTCAAGTATGTTGAATGGCAGCAAGGAACGCTGATCAACAAAGCAAATACTAAGGATCTGTTATATCCAAGCAGCAGCATCGACATATACGAATGGACTGAGAGCAATCTTACTCCAAGCCAATACAATGCTACTTACGGTAAGATAGGTTTGCAACCTCTGTACACTGTGAACGAAGTGTACACCGAAGTGGGATCTAATGATGTAGTCACTAGCCAAGCAGGAACCAAATACTATTATTGGACCAAGCTCAACCAAAATATTTCTAATGATCAATATCATAAGCTGACTAGCTTAGCACAGGCACTGGGCGATCCTCGTTCGTTAGGAATGCCTTATATCTCAGTGCTAGCACCAAACGCTGTTGCGCTATACAACTGTTCTGATCTAGTATCTACTGATAATGTACTGAAGATAGAATATAATAAGTCTATCGAACGTGCACCGGTACATACAGAATGGAGCATATTCGATGATGGATCTAGATTAGGATTCAGCCAGAACATCTATGACAAGATCGTAGACAGTGTTGCTGAGTCGGATGATCAAGGAAGGACTGTACCTGACATCAATCTCAAAGAGAAGCAGAAATATGGTGTCTCTATACGCCCCAGGCAGAGTGTATTAACTGATGCTAAGGAAGCTAGGTATTACTTCTGGATCTTTGCAAACGATTTCTTCAAGACTTATCCAGTCAGGATCATCAGAGACATCGGCAATTTCCAAGTTGAGGATCCTTATCCCGACGTTACTGAATATGATGAAGCAGTTGATAACGATGTAGAACTAGGTTATTTAGATTCTATCCAGTATCTCGGCAAGACTATACTTGTTCGCACTGACGGCATCGCAGATGGCGGTTGGACACTTAGGATCTTATCGCAGATCGTGAGAAACAATGCTACTGTATACGAATGGAACGTAGCAAAATCTCAGAAATATGATCTAAAGAAATATTGGGAATATTCGGATTGGTATTCTGAGAGCTTCTCATCTGATAAGATTCCTACGTATCAAGTTGATTTCGCTTTTGAATTAGCAGATCTAGAACTTAGAAACAATGATACTATCAAGATCAAGAACAGCACTAGCGGCGGTTTCCAGATCCTGCGTGTCAAAGGAACTACCTTAGAACTGATTGCACAAGAGAATGCGACGATAAATCTGCTTCCTAGCTTCTACGACATAAACAGTGCTGGATTAGGTTTAGAATCTACTAGCTTCGAGACCTTAGGATTTAGCAGAGATAACAGCATAGAAGTCAGGATGCTGTTCGATGCATTAGTAGATCTGCTGCTGACCAGCAGCGGGGTATTCGTCGATGAATTCCGTAAGCTAGGCAAGGCATTATTCGAGCAGGCTATCAGCATAATCAATTCTCAATTCAAGGAAGCGAATTGGATATTCAAGACCAGCTTCATCAGCATCGAACATAAGATCAGGAAACTAGAACAGATCCCGGTCTATGTGAGACAGCCTGAAGGTACGGTAGAAGATTATATCCAAGAAATTAAGCCTTATCATACCAAGATAAGAAAATACCTAAGCATCTATCCAGGTAGCGATTCTGCTGATATGTTCTCGACTGACTTCGATCTGCAGCCTTATCTGGCGCCGGATAACAACAAGTATAGATCACCGCAGCTAGAAAACTATTACGATACCGATAAATTCTCGCAATATCCTTACAAGGCTTGGAACGACAATCATACGTTCGAGTTGTATTACATTGACGTAGTAGACGGCGGCACTGGATATACTAACGAGACGAAGATCAAGATCATCAGTGATTCCGGAACAGGTGCAAAAGCTAGGGTAAAGGTAAAAGCAGGCGGTGTCATCAACATCGTCATAGTAGATGCACGCGGCGAGGGATTTACTAGCCCGCCAGAAATCATAGTAGAAGGTGCTGGAACCGGAGCTAAGCTAAAGGCAAGACTGAGGAACACTAAGGTCAGGTCACTGAAGACCTTGATCAAGTTTGACAGATATACCTATGAGAATGTCATACAGGATTGGCAACAATCTCATTCTTACTCTGTGAACGATCTGTTCGTATATGATAATCTGCCTTATAGGGTAACTTCTGCATTCACTAGCGGCACGACTATCGATTTCACTAATACGGTTTCATATAAGATCTATAGATGGCAACCATATACTAGATATTCTAAGTATGATATCGTAGTGACCGATTGGGCTAATCGCGTAGCATACGAAGTAGTGGATGATTTCACAACATCAGATCGAGTGACTATCTACAGCAGTGAGCTAACGTCTTACACAGGTCTAGTCTTAGATAATGCTGCAGATCGTACTTGGAGCCATTATGTTACTTCTTCAGGATTGCCTGGCAGGGATCTAAGACAGCTGATGACTGGGCTAGAATACCCAGGCGTTAAAGTAACCGGTCTGAGGTTCACAGAAGAACCAGGGTACGATACTAACGTGTTCGATGCTGCAAGCTTCGATAACTTCGTTGTCAACGAAGAAGGTGTTCCGGTTGTTAACGATACAGCTATTGACACTACCTATTACAGCTACTTTACTGATGCAAATCTAGGCCTACGCAGCGAAGACATCATAACCGATGGCAGCGGGTTCGTAGACAGCTACAGCAGCCATGCTCCAGAAGAACTATTGCCTGGTCAGATATTCGACAGTCTGAACATACAAGTGACTAGCGCACCGGGCACTCCGGCAACTGGTACTAAGTTTGGGCCCGATGTAGCATTGTTGGCTACTAGTGCTGGTAATAGCACTAGATTCCCGTTTGCTACAGACCTAATTGGTGACATCGAGAAGCTAATAGTATGGACTAAATTTGAAGGATTCAAGAATGAAGGCATCAATTTCACCGTAGATTGGGTCAATTACGAGATCGTGTTCCCGACTACATTCTTGAATCCTTCGGACATCATCTATATCACCAGCTTAGGTAGCACCGGTGAGAACATCATGGAAGATATACAGTATCGTGGTGATGGTTCTACTACAGTATACTCAGTCAGCAACATGAGAAATAGCATCAGCCAGCAGGTTTATGTGAAGATAGACGGTGTAGAAGTCACAGATTATCAGAAGACCTGGGACCCAGCTCTTGTTAAGGCGTGGACTGCGTTTACCTCTTACAACATAGGTGATCTCATATCCTATCAAGGTAACGTATACCGTGCAGCACAGGATACTGCTAGCGGTAGCGAATTTGCTACTACTGTGATCGAAGGTACTACGATAGTAACGGTACTGGAAGAATATGATTATGATCAGGTCATACTGTTTGATACTGCTCCAGCAGATAATTCATTCATACAGATACACTCGTTCAATGTCGAGGATACCAGGAAAGCATACAGCAGCATCAAGCAGTCTGTCCATTATGTCGGCGGTATTAACCCTGATCCGTTAGATATCGGAACTAACGTAGATTATCCGGATGGTTATCTGTTCGAGCTTCCTGAACTGATGGAATATGCTCACCCTTGGGCAAGCAATCTTTCCGTAAGGATCAACAACTCAGAGCTTTCGCCAGCAAACAACACTTATTATACAGGTGACGGGTCTACTAACGGATATTATCTACCACTTGTTGGATCTACTACTGCAGCAACTATTTCAGATAGCGATATTATAGTCGTGGTGGATAACGAACTACAGAAGATCAACATAGATTACACGGTCTATCGCGATGGCAGCAGCGATCCTCTAGTAGTGTTTAACACTAGTCCTGCACAAGGTGCAGCGATCATACTTGGCGATTCTAGCGTTGCTGATTATCGTATCGTTGATCCTAGCACAGTGTTGATTAAATCTGTTCTAAGCATATCAAACGGCGCTGCTACTGAACTTCAGATAGGCGATATAGTCACTATAACTCAGTTTAGCAATCACGACATGTATGATATGAGAACGCAGGTATTCAAAGGAACACTAGTTTCTACAGTATTGACAGGTGGATTTGATACATTTGCGTTTGATGCTGCTGGGTTTGATACTAGTGGAACTAGTGTTATATCTAATCCTTCATATACACTAAGCAGGCCAGTAACTAAGCCTCAGTTCTTGGAGGTATACCGTAACGGAATCATATTAGATCCTGTGTTTGACTATAGATTAGCATCTAGTACCGTAGTTGAGTTAGGATCTTTGCTCAGCGTGCAGTCTACAGATCTTGTTGTGATCAGGCATTACAGCGAAGATGTTCGTCGTCCTAGCATGAGATTCAGGGTATTCCAAGACATGCGCGGTGAGAAGAGCTATCTGGGAATCAGCAGACGTAACAGCAGTAGATTGACTAGCGATCTGAATATAGGAGATGATGTCATCTATGTTGAAGATGCGTCGGTTCTTAATGAGCCAGGGCTAGATAGCAACCAACCAGGCGTAGTATTCATCAACAGCGAGAGAATCGTATACTGGACCAGGGATGTTGTTAACAATACACTGGGTCAGATCTGGAGATCCACTGCTGGAACTGGTGGTAAAGCACACAAGAAAGGTTCTATTGCAGAAGATGGAAGTGCTGGAATGGCTATCCCTAACGGTGATAATCTGTGGTATGATCTAGTATCGGGCGGTCAAGTAGGACCAGATGGCAGCACTTTAGTAGTGAAAACTAACGGAACCGTGCTGCAGGATGCCACTACAGTACAGGCTAACTACTTGAGGTCCATAAGTAGATAATCATGGAACACAAACGCGAAGTCAAGAAAAATGCTGAAATAAATAAAGAGCATACTAAAGAGAAAGAACGCATGAAAAAGCCGAATGAGAGCATGGGATTACATCTACAAGGTCACATCAAGATATGGGACCCTCAGAGTGGAGAAGTCCTAGTCGATAAAAGAAATGCCATCCATTATGAGAACTTCTCAGAAGCGATGGCACTTAGCCTCTCCAACAAGGGCTATGGGTTCATCCACGAGATGGCACTGGGCAACGGCGGCACTAGCGTCGATCCCACCGGCGTCATCACTTATCTTCCTACCAACACCACTGGTTCTACTAGCAGCTTATACAATCAGACCTATTATAAGGTAGTAGACGACAACAGTGTATACAATACAGACACTCAGAAGAACTATCTAGAAGTTAGGCATATTCCGGGTGCTGTGTATACAGATATCCTGGTCAGTTGCTTGTTAGATTATGGTGAGCCTGGTGATCAGGCTGCATTTGATAATAGCACTAACATGGAAGGCACTTATGTGTTTGATGAGTTGGGAATCAGGGGTTGGGGCAGCACAGAAGAACCTAATGCAGGAAAACTATTAACGCATGTGATCTTCCACCCTATCCAGAAGAGCTTGAACAGGCTCATCCAGATAGACTACACGATCCGTGTGCAATCACTAACTAACTTGAGCACCACCCTCTGAGGATAACAAATGCCCTACTATCTAACTAAGACCAACGGAGATGCACTAGTCACACTTGAAGATGGTACGCTAGATACCACAACTGCAGACTTGGCATTGGTAGGTAAGAATTATCCCACATACGGTCTTAATCTGAATCAGAACTTCGTTAAGCTGTTGGAAAACTTCTCCAACGTGGACGAACCTGCTGCTCCTCTGCTAGGTCAGCTATGGTATGATAGCACAAACAAGAAGATCAAGCTGTACAGAGAGGGTGCAGATACTAATGTGTGGGTTAGCCCATGCATGATAACAGAATCTACTTCTGCTCCAAGCGATTCTAGGCAGGGCGATCTATGGTTCGATACTGGATCAGAACAGCTTAAAGTCTATAGCGGAACGGTATGGATCACGGTTGGCCCACAGACAACCAGCACTGGTCTGCTGAGAATAGCTGGAACTAATAGCTTCATAGTACAGATCAGCGGTAATACCGTACTAAGCGTGGATGCTTCGGGAAATCTAACAGCCCCGACTAAGCCTATCGTGCAGGCATCGGGGCTATACGGCAGTTCTAACTTTACTACAGCTAGTGCAGCCACATTCAGCTTGTGGAGACCTCTAACTATCACAACAGATGCAGGTACTAACTTCTCAGCAGGCACGTTTACGGTTCCAGTTACTGGAAAATATAGGGTTCATATCAATGCGACCACGCTAGGCCCAGGAGTAAGCAATCTGCGCTGGAGGGTTAACGACGTTGATTACGGCATCAACGGTACTACTAATCATAATAGCCAATCGGGATACAGCATGAATCTAGCAGTAGGCGGAATAATCTATGCTACAGCGGGACAGCTGATAACCCTAGTAGGATCTACAGATTCTGGCACATACATCAGCTATCAGAACAATAGCTACAGCATAGAATTAGTAGGTTAATCGGCTATAAATACGTGGGGATCCTAACTCATGTATGTTATTCATAAAACAGATGGAACTATAGCTGCTGCGATCAATGATGGTGTCATTGACAGAACCAACGATCTGGCGCTGGTAGGTAAGAATGTCAGTGGCTACGGCACAGTAGTCATGGAAAACTTCGTCAAGCTCTTAGAACATTTTGCTAACGATACGCCTCCAACAAAGCCTATAACGGGCGAACTATGGTATGATACCGATAACAAGAAGCTGATGGTATATCAGGGTGCGGCATTTAGAACTTTGAATGCAGTAAAAGTATCAACATCTACGCCTGAATTGAATCAGGATGGCGACTTATGGTATGATTCTAACAATCAACAGTTGAAGTTCTATGCCAATTCTCAGTATAATATAATCTCCCCTATCTATACTTCTGCTCAAGGTATCAGCGGCCCGATAGTTACTACCGTGCAGGATAACATAGGCAGCAGCCATGTTATCACTAAGATCTACACCGGCGGAACAATCATCGGAATCTTCGCTGAAGAGGATTTCACCCCTAGCCCTGTGATCGAAGGGTTCACCGACATCACACAAGGTTTCAATCTATTAGAAACAGGTATCATGAATGCCACTGCGAGGAACAGCCAGAGACTGGGCAATCTGCTTCCTGCTAGCTATATGCGTACCGACGCTAATACTAGCACTACAGGAACACTAGGAGCTCTTAATAACGGCGGTATCACGTTAGGATCTAACAGCGACGGTAGCTTTTTCATCAATGGTAATCAACTAGTTGTCAGAAGCAACTATGATGGCGCTGGGATGGTATTGCAGACAAGGTACAACGGTGGTACAGTACCGGCATTGACTTTATCGGGCAACGGACAAGCAACATTCACACATGATGTTGTTGGCGAGAGCATATCTCTGAATGCCAACATCACTGTTGCTGAGAACGCAGTTGTCATCGGGGATGCTGAGATTGACGGCAATGCAACCATTTTAAGCAATCTAAACGTCACTGGTAATGCTAATGTGTCTAGCAATGTAGATGTTGTCGGAACTGCGACTGTGGATTATCTAGTTGCTAATACCGGCGGCGAATTCAACAGCGATCTATCTGCTACTGCTGTGTCTGTAAGCTCTACTCCGGGACAGCATTTTATCGATGCAACTGCTATCATGACGATAGACGGCAATCTCAGATTAAGACAGGATACCCAACGCATACATTTTGGTCTGATTAATAATCAAGCTACTGTTCGTGGCGGTCCGAACGATCTGTATTTCACTACTAATCAAGTCGACCGTATACATGTCGCTGGATCAGGACAAGTAACTTTCACCAATCAGATCACAGGACCTAGCGCACTGTTCACTACTGCTCAGATAGGACAGATGACGTTTGGTGGGCATACCATCACTTCTAC
>Ga0114978_10004023_pt1 | contig 11941 bp, 7 predicted proteins | sample S_140212_EF_Meta_FD_87027 | JGI IMG/M metagenome (GOLD analysis project Ga0114978, IMG submission 87027) | Freshwater microbial communities from Lake Simoncouche, Canada to study carbon cycling - S_140212_EF_MetaG | ecosystem: Environmental > Aquatic > Freshwater > Lake | place: Lake...
ATAGTTTCAGAAACGATTGTTACATTTGATGTAGAGAAATTAATTACATTTGCAATGTATACATTAGCTGATGTATTCGAAGTTAATCCTTTAATATTATCAGCAGTTACAGCCTGTACAAATGAACCTTTTATGTTTTTTAATTGCATAGCTGTACTATTTGCAGTAACAATAACTCCAGCTGCGCTTGAATTAGCTTGAACTACATACTCACCAACAACAAATCCAGTCCCACTTCTATTTCTTATTGAAAGGTTAATGCGTTCAAAATTAGATATACGAGCAGAAGCATCAGCAAACAATGGATTTTCGATTATACCAACTTTACGATAGCTACCATATGTAGGATACTTATATCCTTCATTCTCACCAGTGTCAATGGTCATTGAAATACCAGCGTATCTAGCACCTAATTCTTTATATGCATTTGCGCCATGTCCAGAAAGTGGTGAGATAACAGGAGTAGCAACAGCTCCAGTACCAAACAAATTATTAGAAGTTATAGAAATATTAGCATATGTATAATTTTGACCTGGATTCAACATAACAACAGAATTAATTTCATTTGCTGATAAGAAAGTAGTATTGACGACGGAATACGCTAGAGCGCCAGTACCATCACCAACAATTTTAACAGTTGGTGAAATAACATATTCTGTTAGTTCATTTGGAATATTATATGAAGCAATTAGAGTCGCATTAGCTACTGTTGAATAAGTTGGTAAAGTTTTAATGAATATTTTTTGACCAGATATAAATTCACCTTGTGGTGAAGCTAATGTAATATTTGGAAAAGAAATCGCAGAAACAATATTTGATTTTTGTAAACTAGAAACACCACGAATAAAATTATTAGTACTGGTAGCAAACGTGCCTTGAATTGAACTTAAAATAACAGAGGTAGAATTGCAATAAGAAACGATACCATTAGCACCCTGAACAATATTATCACCACCAACCATATCAACACGTTCACCTACTGTGAACAACAAACTGTTTATAGAAGAGTTGTTGTATTTTAAAGTTACGCTGTTAAGATTGGTGTCAGAAATAATACCGTTAGCTTGAGTTGTTGTAATAGAAGTTGGTAACGCTGCATAAGTAACTTTATATACACTATTAGCAATAGCGTTAGTTGACAATGGATAATTAACAGTAACAATGCTACTATTAACAGTTGTAATACGACGAATGTTAATATTAGCATTTGCGCCAATACGAATATAATCACCAACAGAAAAATTAGCAAATGGTGTTCCACTGTTTGCACTAACAGTATATGTTAATATGGTAGGAATAGCAGTAGCTGTTTCACCAGTAAACGAGTGTCCTGGTTCTTGAATACCAACAGTTAAATCGATTGGAGTTGATGTAGTATTGTTTGCTGCAATTTTAAATCCAGTACTGTTAGCTCCGAGAACATAATAATACGTATTATTAGATAGTCCAGACAGCGCTGTGTTGCCTGCAGCTACATTATAACGTACATAATCACCGTTTGCAAAATACTGAGCATAGCCCTGCAAAGTAATAAAATCACTTGTTGAATTTACGTTATAAAAAGCATCAAAATAGATAGATGGAGGTGAAGACAAAGTAACAGTTGGAGTAAGAGTATATCCAGAACCAGGATTACTTATACTAATAGATGCAATTCTACCAGTTGAGTTAGCAACAGAATTAGCAGTAGCTCCTGTTCCAGTAGTATCATTAACTGAATTAGCTATTGTTACTGTTGCATTTGCTACATATCCAGAACCAGATTTTGTTAATGTTAACGTTCTCAAAATATTAGTTTTGATATCGGCTGAACCAGTTTGAAGTGTACCACTTTGTGAAGTATTATAAAACGGTAGTTCCTGGACGAAATCGTTTGAACTGGATTTAATTGCTCGTATCTGTGTTACGTTTGCATTTAAAATATTAGCAGTAGCAACAGTATCAGACTGTACTATCTGATCTCCTACATTAAAATAACCTTGCTGATAAAGGAAAGAAATATATTCTAGTCTTTGTGTTGCAAGTGTTCCTACGTCAAAAGAACCATTGAAATTTTCGATATTTAAAACAACAGCTGTATCAAATGGCTGTGAAACTGTCACAAGTCTATTCAAACCACTATATGTAATAATGTTCCTTATTTGACCAGCACCAAAACCTGTTTTTAAATAGATAGAAGAATCAACATATCTACCAGTAATCGGAGAAGCTGTATTTGCGATTTGAACTACGAAATTATTTTGAAAGTTTTGTAGATAACCAGTATGATACGCCTGATAATTATTACCAGTGTTTACGAGTTTTATGAAATCGATAGAACCTTTAACAGCGTTATTAGTTACGCTATTATTTGGAGTAACTGGAATATATGAAGAAGAAGTAAATTTAGTATTAGCATTCGATTCAATCGTATACATATACTTCCAAACATACCCATCAGAAGTAGAAAATACACCACTGGTTGTAGTCAACGAAGGTTTTACAATTGAATTAGCGCCATTTTTATTATCGATGCATTTATAAACTTCATAAGCATCTGTCATAACATAAAATTGTTTATCGTAAAGATTTGCTTCAGATTGAGTATAAGAAGAATATACTGTGCCACTTGTCCAGTTATATCTTGGAATCATGTAAGTGACATCTTCTGGTGTAATTAATTTACCAAAAACAAGATCTTTGTAGATAGACTGTTCGTATGAATAAACAGAATCGTCAGCTGTTGTAACAGCTGTATCGTCTTGTTGACCACTAGAATTTACCCAAGAATTAGCCTTACCATAAAATAGATAATACGAATTTTTAGAACTTTCAACATTGTTGATGAAAGAACTAATAGTGTCGATATACTGATTGATCGTTAAAACTGCCATTCTTCAGCCCAATTTATTTTATCTATTTATGATTGCGTAATCGAAAATGTTTTTGGCTTATTGTAATTGTCTACCAAATAACTGTTTAGTGCATATTTACCAAACATTTTCATACCGCTTGGATGTATTAATTCTTTAACATATTTTTCGTAGGTGCTCATCATACGAGAAGCTACAATTTCATATGAAAAACTTTGATAATAATAGCTATCTTGTATATTTATGGTGTCAGAGAGAAAGCTTTTGTTATTTTTCCAATAACCCAATCCTTTACCATTATTATCAACAACAGAAACTCCACTAACAACTACAGAGTTGTTCGGGCTACTCAAATAAAGAGTTTCATTTATATTATAACCATATCCAGAATCAACAACTTCTAATGCAGTAACAACACCTTTGGCAGAACTAGCCTTTGATGTTACGATAGCGTCATAACCATAATAACCATCACGACCGTTGCTTATTCTTAAATTGTAAATATCTGGTTCAATAATGCTAACTATTGGGTTATCAGAGTATCCTTTACCAGGATTTATATTCTTAAGATACGTAATTGTTCCAACTTCAAAATTTCTTATAGTTAATAGCTTATTCAATGGTGTATCTAAATTTGATCTAAACCCGATTCCTGTTGCGTAAGGGAACATCCAATTCGTCATTCTTATTTGAGAATCGATTGTAGCTGTATAGCTATACAAATCACCATATTGAGTTCCTGTCACAATACTACCAGGAATAAATTTACCTTGAATTTGATTTAGTAATACTTCGGAAGTATTAGCTGTAACTACGATACCATTCGCTACGTTTTGAACTTTAACATTTGCTCTGTTAATTTTAATAAGTGCAGAAGAACCACTACTAATAAGAATAGCACCACTAGCTAAATTTGCGTTATTTAAATTAGTATCTGTTCCAGTTATAGAAATACTGTTACCGTCGACATTGTACGCTATTAGATTACTAATACCTAAAAATGTATTTGAGAAAATTTCGCCATTTGCAGCTGCAGAATATAATTGTTGAACGTCAAGTAAACGTGTATTAGCAGAACCTTTTACCTTTTCACCTACGATATATGTTCCAGTCGGACTGCTTATTGAAAAACGAATACCTGCAGCAGAATCTTCCATGGCAGTTTGCGTGTAGTTTGATAATTTATCAGAAACAATTCTGTATACTTGCTTATCAGTTATACCACCAACTTGAAATGATGCTCCAGCTCCATATCCCCCTGTAACACTTACGATAGCATTAACAGAGAAACCATGTCCACCATCGACTAAAGTAAAATCAACCTTACCATTTTCTTCTTTAATAGCTGCTACACGAGCAATACCGCCTTCACCACCAGCATTAATTTTTAATAAATCACCAATATTAAAATTACTTCCACCATTTGTTATACTAATAGATGAAAGCGAACCAAAAATTATAGGAGCATTTTCAAAAGTTATTTCAGGAAAATCATCACAGTATATTTTTTCGTTGAAATTAAAATTTCCTTTTATACCAGACAGTGTCAACACGTTAATAGTTTTGTTATTAACGATTTTTATAAAATAATTTTCTACAGTTGCAAATCCCTCTTTCTTAGAGTATATTCTTCTACCAACTAAGTCAGGTAACAGAGGATGATCGGAAACTTCTATGTAAAATGGTATATACCAAAGAGCTTCTGATGGTTTGAAAATATAATCGCTAGGTATGTATAGAGAAATTTCTTCGTTGAAAAAAATACGAAAAAGCAGTTCATATGCTCTTTGAGTTCCTTTTGATCTATATAACTCTAATATGTGCTTGACTAATAGCTTCTTATCCGCTATAATAGATTCTGGAAGCGATGAAATATATTTATTTTTAAAATACTTGATAAAGCTTTCTGATGTTGAATCAATATCTTTTATCTCGTATATCGAACGAGATAGATTAATAAAATTGTTTTGTTGTTCAGCCCATTCGTAGTATGCTTTTATGAAAGCAATAAAATTCTGTCCTTCTTCTTCGTAGAAACTAGGAAATTGTGAAGCTATAAATGGTGAAATATGTTTTTCTATATTCATGAAGACACTACTGAAACACTAACATTATCGATATCAATTTCAATTAAATCATTTTTTAGAGCATGTAAATCTTCATATTTTGGAGAAGCATAAAAAGAAATACCTACTTCACCTAAGAAATTTGATATAATTAAAGATTTAACAGATATAATAGATCCATTATCATAATCGATAGTTCCAACTTCTGTATAATTTTGAATATTAGAGGCAGTTATTTGTTTCAAATATATTACTTTATTTGTGTTTGAGATATCATAAGTTGAATTAGATCCAGTTCTCACGAATGTGTTTTTATTTGGATTATAATCAGTAAGGATATAAGTGTTTCCGTCATTCAATAAAAATTCGCTACTAATTAATGTTCCTGGCACTATTACGTTATTAAATGCAGTTGAAACAGGAGAATTAATATTTAAAGTTGGTGACGCTATTTTTTTAATTATATTATATACTTGAATACTTTCAATACTAGGATCAGCATTATTTAATGCATTTAAAAATTTCGAAAATCTCATCGATGTATTAAAATCTTGAAGATAAGATGTATTAAATGATTGTACAGCTGTTAAAACCAAACTTTTTATGTCAGCTGGCGACAAATTTGTTTGATCAAAATTTACTGTAGTTATTATTGAAGGGATAACATATAGAAAATTAGGATCTATAATTACTGGTTTAATAGAAATAGAGTTTTTATCTGATAGATAATTTACGATATCAGTTTTTAAAGAATTTGTTATTGTAGCTCCAGAACGACTAACCGCCGAAATAAACACTCTACCATACTCGACAGAATCATATAAAGATTCTCCACCATAGACGTTAACAGCTTTTATTTCTGGAAAATTTTCGAAAACCATATTTCTATAATCGCTATTAGTAATAGCTCTATCTTGTGTTTGATAATGTTTAGGAGCTCTAAAACGTATTGATTCTATAGACTCCATAGAATCACCATTTACTGATTTACTTACGGTTGTAACTCTTACTGTTGCTTGAACATTATTAAATGCGCCGATATCTCTGTCAGTCGTGAATGATGCTACTCCATTACCATCTAATCCATTTGTAATACGGTATGTTATAAGAACAGTAGAATTATTTTGAGGAGTGCGACCGAATACACCATCGCCAAATACTACTTCATAATAACCTTCTAATGTACACTGAACAAAATAAGCAGGAGAAGTGTTAGTTAAACCATATAAATTTGTAGCCTGTTTATAATCGAATACATTTAAACCATCGTTTTCTAAAACAGTAACAGATATACTTGTTGTATCTACGTTTTTATTTGATAAAATAAACTTTTGATTTTCGATAGAATTATCAAAAGTTTGTGTTTCGTTTATGTATGTGCCTTCATAGATAGCTAAATTAGCAATAGAAAAAGCAGTAGATGTTGATGTTAAAATATGAGTTTCTGCAGTAGTATACACATAAGAACCATTAGCATTCTGACCACTAAATTGTGTACCCTTTGGAATTTCTATCGTCTTAGTAGTTCCAGAATTTACTGTAATAGCAAGATTAACTAAAGCTTTTGCTGATCTAGCTGATCTAGGAGTATAGTTCAATTCTTTCGCATGCGAAATAACAGAACTCATCATTTGAGCTGAGTCAAGAAACCCTTCAGAAACAGCCATATTTAAGTAGAAAGAGTTTAAATATGAGTTGTACGAAAGAACATCAAGAAGAACGTTGATGTTTGAACCTTCGAAATCGTAATCTCTGAATACACTTTGAGACTTCAAGTATGTTTTAAAATTTGTTTTTAAAGCGTCAAAATCTAATGATACAAGGCTTAACGAGCTATTTGCCATTATCTTACTCTTTTGAGAATTACGGACAGTTGGATAGGTGTATTACTATTTATTAAAGAGAAAACAACATTTACAGTAAATGCATTTCTATCTGGATTAGGGTAAACATTTACTTCTAACAACAAAGCCCTTGGTTCGTTTTGAGAAATAGTGCTTCTTACAAAGAAAGTTATATTTTCAGCTGTGATAACATCGTTTGGTTCGAATAATGAACGGTAGATATCTGAACCGATTGTAGGCTGGAATAATCTTTCACCTCTGTTGGTAAGTATTAAATTACGAATCGATTGTTTAACAGCGTTTTCGTTAGTAACTTTAGCAAGAGTATTGTTCAAAGGATGCTTGTCGAAATCGTTTAGGAAATCTGTAAAGAACTCCTGTTTTTGTGATTGTGTATATTTGTCTGCTCTTGATGCTACCATTTTATCCGCCTGCAAATACGTTTGAAGAACCAGCTGCTACCGAAGTGCAGCCAGAAATAGCGTCGCCAACTCTACCAGCGCCTTTACCATTAACAAAAACAGTGGTAGAACCTGTAGCGATAGGAGCAGCATGAGATGGGCATGGAGCGCCTGGTAAAAGATGACCAGTGTTATTGTCACCCTGACGACTCCAAGCAATACCATTAACGAATACGTTTGGAGAACCCTGAGCTCTTGTCATCCCAGAACAGTGAGCAACGTCTGCGTCGCCTATCCTTGTTGCTGCTGGCATTATTTCTTTTCCCTCTTCATAAGCTCTTGAAGTTTATCATTCCATTGCTCTATTTCTTCGTGTTGAGCTTCTGTATGTGGTGGTTCAGGAATCTGAGGTAAAAATTTAATTACATAATCAAAAGATTCGGGTATATCTTCATATTTAGTATATGTTTCAAGAATACCATTAATAAGAATAACGAATTCGTGATTCATGGATTAATATCTACCTTGGCGCTCTTTATTGTAATTACTGACGGCTCGATAACAATCGTAGATCCGCCCACTTTCAAAGTTATTTTAGATGTACTTTCAATCAATATATCGTCAGAAGCCCAAATTCTACCTTTACCAGCGTCTACTTGCATATCATAGTTGCCTTCTGATATATTGACGCCATATTCTCCTTTGATCATGTTTACTTTATTACCGTTAACCTGATCAACAAAATCACCAGTATAATTGTGATTTACCGAACCTGTATGATCAGTAACGATATTACCTTCGCTAACGTGAAAAACATCACCATCTGAATGAGTTATCTGAGAGCCTTTTGTACCAACAACACAAACACCTCCACCACCAGAGTATTTGTTTCCTGCTGTTTCTGAATGATCGCTTCCCGCAATAGAAGAACGATTAGATCCGCTTATCTTTGTATCGGTATGACCGTCTGTAGTTTGAGATGTACCATCAGCATTGTAGCTATGTTGTTTACCAACTGTTACTTTAATCTCAGCACCATCAGGACCATGACCAGTATAGTTACCAGTTGGTTGTACTACGAAGAAACTTTCATTCCCAGGATCTAAACTGCGTATTTCTTGACTACCATCCGCCCTTTGAGTAACCCAAAGGTTAGGGTACGTACCTTTGAAAGGTATTTTAGGATGGGCGTTATTTGGATCGTATTCTGTTGCCATATCTCACCTTTATCCGAATGCTGAACCAACAGCTAGTGGACCAGTTCCCTGAATAGCTTCTTGATTATTAATTATATTTTGTGTATCGTTTACAACCGTAGGAGTAGCTCCAAACGATCCTGTTTCTCCTGCTATAGACATATCGCCTTTAGCAACATAATCATTATACGCTTGTATTTGTGCATCTTGCTGCGCTGGTGGCTCTGGTTCTATAGCTTTTTTCATCTCTTTCTTTTTCATCGCAAGTAACGATTGATTTTTAGTAAAATCATTCATAGATCCACCAACTTTACCAACATCTAAAACAGATTTAGGTAAATGACCACCAGTTAATTTATCAATAGCACCAGCTATGTTTGGTATAAGCTTACTAGCCATTCCTATAATCGATTTTAAATCAACACCTTTACCTAATACTTTAGAAAGACCATCAGCTGCAACATCGTCCATTGATTTAGTTAAAGTTGTTGCTAATTTAGTTATATCAGAATTAGATAATGTTCCGCCCTGTGTAAGCTTCGTTAATATTGGCGCTAAGGTTTTAACCATTTGCGCAGCTGAGTTACCTTGCACATGCGCTTGGGCTGAAGAATAGTGTGGTTCTTGACCTCTTAAAGTATAATTTACTCTACCAGAAGTAGGATCTTTCCATTGAATATAACCTGGATATGGTTCTTTATCCAGAGCAAAATATTGCTGGACATATGTAGCAGCTACCGTAGCTACTATCAAATTTGTAGACGGTGAACCTTTTCTTGAATTGATACCTGGTATTGTTGTGCTTATCGCATTCGAATTATATTTACCACCACTACTCATTGCAGATTTAGCTACATTAGCTAACGCACCACGTAATGCATTTTGAACAACTGGTGGTAAGTTAGCTTGTTTTAGCACCTCATTTAAAGGACCCATAACATTAGCTAGTCCTAAATTTTTAGCAAGACCACCAATAGCTCCTTGTATACCACCACTCAATAACTTAGATATGCCTCCAGGACTAGTCATACTCATAATGTTTTGTACTTGTTTAAATCCATCAGCAGCTTCTGGTAATACTCTGCTCTTCTTGTCTGGATCAACCTGTTTTACAATATCAAGAACGTCGGATGTATCGTCTTTTTTAGCAGAAGCTGTCGTTGGCTTTTTTGGTTCTTTAAGCTTCTCATCAACTTTCTCGTTGTTAACAATACCAGTTGCAGGTGTGTATGTAGCTATCGTTTTAAAATCTTCTGATTTCTCGTTGTTGATTTTGTTGATATCGATTTTACTACCGAACAAATTGCTGTATGGGTTTATCGGTACTGGGTCGCTATAGTTTTGAGAAGGACCAGGTATGCTACCTTTCTTAGTATCAATTTCTGGGATACCATCAGTTGTATCCCCACCATCTTTTGGATCACCAGCTTTACCAAGACTACCAAGAATAATTGGAAGCTGATTATCTAAATCGAACCACTCTCCATAAACTTTAGAACCTCTGACTAATCCTAATGGCGACATACCAATTTTACCATAAGCAGCAGAGGTAACAGGCTGCATTGGAATAGCCCAGTGTAGATCTTCGTCCTTGATATTTTCTTTATCGTCATGTCTTCCAAAAATACGTATTTGCACTCTACCAGATTGATCTGGGTCTTTTACATTAACAACCTCTGCTATCCATCTACCAGAACCAAAATCTCTTTCTGTCATTATACGCCTTCCTCAAGATTACCTTTTAACAGTTCTATAACGCAGGTATATCTTGGACGCTCCCCTGCAGTACCAATTTGATGATGTATTCTAGAAATTAAAAATTTACCAGATAACATAGGATCGGTTTGACCATTATCAGTTGTACTTACTTTGTTTGGAATAGCTGCATTTACTGTATATCCAGCTGCTAGTTTAGCGTCGCCATAAACTCTAATTTTCATAGCATTTTGCATCAGGCTTGCAAGGAAAGCTTGTTGATCTGCAGTTTGCTCTGGTATATTTGTTACTGGTCTTTGTGATGTATCGACTGGCATCATAGCCTGTGTTGGTATTTTTGGTTGTTGATATTTCGATTTAAATTCAGATGAATCATAATCGCCTTTACCACCCATTTTAAATTGAGTAGAGTCAGTATCAACGTCTTTTGTTTTATAGGTATGTGTTCTAATATCGAAAGTTGATACTCTTGTTTTACCGCCGATTGAAATACGCTCTGTTGATGAGAACTGTTTAGGTACTTCATATGCAATAATATTGTTATCAGTTTGATTCATAATGCTACTATTAATAGCGTCTGACTGTTGGAAATCTTTAATCGCTTCTTCACCAAACAGTTTTTCAATTGTTGTAAATTTAAACGTTTGATTACCACCATTTCTGGTTTCAAAAAACACATAAGCCGAAGATTTATTCTCATTAGATATACCACGACGACGAATAATATCAGTAGCTTTATATGGATTTTGATGACCAATAATTATCTTCTGTTTACCTTTAGTATCTTCGACCTCTAGAGGTTTTTCGCTCTTCATATAATTTTTATGAATATCTTTTACCATATCAGATATCGGTGAATTGAAGTTTTTTTGTACATAGTTAGTTTTAGAATGAAGAGCTTCTTCAGAAACAACCTTCAATGTATATGTTTTAGCTTTCTGAGTACCTTCAGACTTAACATCTTCGAGCGCATGCAAGGCGAATTTGTAGTTGGCTGATTCACCACCAGGAGCTTTGAAAGAAATTTCAACAGTTTCGTCGCCAGTTATTTTTAATTTACCTAACTGATCGTCTGTATCAAGAACACTAATGTCGCCTATAATACCAGGAGTAAAGATGCTTTCGAATATCGAGGCAGATATAAATGATGATGCAAGATTCAAGCTTCCTCTTTGAGAGGAAAGCGAGAAAGTATCGATTATTATATCCCCAGGATTATATCCGTCAGCCATTTATATTTTCATCAATCTAGTTAGTTCGCTTGAAACTCTCATCGAATATTTACTATCAAGTACATTGATAGATTTCTTCTGTTCGTTTTTCTCTCTTTCAGTTTCATATATCGAAACTGGACTCCAGTAAATTACTTCATTAAGAGGAATATTATCTATTATGTTTGAAGCTGTGCCGAACTTAGCATTAGCAGAGCTTTCTCTTCCTTTTAGATAACTTGTTCCAGAAATTACGACCGTGCTGTTAGCAAGAGAAGTACCGTATATATTTCGAAGTGTAATAGAAGAAGAGTTAGCTATAACAACCTGACCAGTTCCTTTATGAGAAACATCGAAAGTTATGTCGACGATTTCGTTTTTTTTAAAATTAGCGAACGAAGAACTGTTAGCTGTGTATCTTCTTACTGAATTTGTATTAATGACCCAGTCTTGACGAACTCTCTGGTATCCAGATATTACAGTACTGTTATAATATGGTTCCCAATATCTATGAACATTGTTTGCTAATACAGCATACTCTGATACAGATATCTTCTCTTCTTTTTCATACCAGTTATTTCTGTAGAAAGCGATTTTATCTTGGAGAACATCTGTAGTAACGCTGTATTTTTTAACGAGAAAATTATTAAAATCG
>Ga0114978_10004024_pt1 | contig 11939 bp, 15 predicted proteins | sample S_140212_EF_Meta_FD_87027 | JGI IMG/M metagenome (GOLD analysis project Ga0114978, IMG submission 87027) | Freshwater microbial communities from Lake Simoncouche, Canada to study carbon cycling - S_140212_EF_MetaG | ecosystem: Environmental > Aquatic > Freshwater > Lake | place: Lake...
ACACGTTGGCCAAAGGGGCCGACGCCACAAAGATGATGTGCGAGCTGTTTGGTCGCGCCACTGGCTACAACAAGGGCAAGGGCGGCTCGATGCACATTGCCGATTTTTCGGTTGGCATGCTCGGGGCCAATGGCGTGGTGGCGGCCGGCATACCGATTGCCACCGGCGCTGCGCATGCCCTCAAAATCCGCCGGCAGCCGAACATCGTGGCCTGCTTTTTTGGCGATGGCGCCACCAACCGGGGCCCTTTTTTAGAGGGCCTGAACTGGGCGCAGGTCTACCAATTGCCAATCTTGTTTGTCTGTGAAGACAACCGCATTTCGGCCACCACGCCGACACCAGCCATGACAGCGGGCGCCGGCGCTTTTGCCCGGGCGCAGGCCATGGGCATCCGGTCGGAGCAGGTCGATGGCAATGATGTGGCAGCCGTCGATGCAGCCGCTCAACAAATGGTTCATGAGATTCGCGCTGGCGGTGGTCCGCGCTTCTTGCATGCAGTGACCTACCGGTTCAAGGGCCATGTGTCGGTAGACCCTGGCACCTACCGTGACGCAAAAGAAGTCGAGGCGGCCTTGCTCAAAGACCCGCTGATCGTCACGCGGGCCAGGCTGGCCAGCCTGGGCGTTGCTGAAGCCGACATGGCCGCCCTGGAAGCGCAAGTCAAAGCCGAGATCGACACCGCCCTGCAAACCGCAGAAGCTGCGCCCTGGCCGGTGGTGGCCGATGCGTATGAAGACATCATGAGCACCGGCGCAGGAGTCTGGCTATGAGCACCACAACAAGCAAGATGACCTACGCCGAAGCCGCTTGCGCCGCCCTGCGCGAGGCCATGCAGGCAGACCCGAGCGTGATCGCGCTGGGTGAAGACCTGGGCCGCGGCGGTGTGTTTGGTCAGTACCGGGGTTTGCAGCAAGAGTTTGGCGCTGACCGCATCATTGACACGCCGATCTCCGAGTCCAACATCATGGGCAGCGCGGTCGGCATGGCGCTGGCGGGCGTGCGTCCGATTGTGGAAATGCGAGTGATCGACTTTGCCCTGTGCGCGATTGATGAGATCGTGAACCAGGCCGCCAAGAACCGTTTCATGTTTGGTGGCCAGGGCCGCGTGCCGCTGGTGGCACGCATGCCGATTGGCATCTGGTCGGCATCGGCCGCGCAGCATTCGCAGTCGCTCGAAGCCTGGTTTGCGCACATCCCCGGCCTGGTGGTAGCCACGCCCGCCACGCCGCAAGACAACTACGGCCTGCTCAAGTCATCGATGGCCTCGGGCGACCCGGTGATTTACATGGAGCACAAAGAGCTGTGGGGCACGTCAGGCGAGGTAGACACGGCTCTGGCCGTGCCGCTGGGTGTTGGCAAAAAGCTGGCCGACGGCGATGACCTGACCATCGTGACCTGGTCACGCGGTGTAGGCATTTGTCAGCAGGCGCTTGAGCAGGGTGCGTTTGGCACCATCAAACCCGACATCATCGACCTGCGCACCATCTGGCCCTGGGACCGGGCGATGGTGATGGAATCTGCTGCGCGCACCGGCCGCCTGCTGGTCATGCACGAGGCGGTGCAAGTGGCAGGCTTTGGCGCCGAGATTGCGGCCAGCGCGGCAGAGCAAACGGGCTGTAAAGTCAAACGCCTGGGCTCGCCGCGCATACCGGTGGGCTACGCGCAGGTGCTTGAAAACGAATCGCGTTTGTCAGTGGCCAAACTGATCGCCGCAACCCAGGCCCTGCTCAAGCAGTGACACATCGCAAAGCCATCGTGACCGGCAGTGCCAGTGGCATTGGTGCGGCGACCGTGCTGGCGCTGGCTGCGCAAGGCTATGACACGGTGGGCATTGACCGCCAGCTGGCAGGCGCTGTGGCCACCGCCCAGGCCGCCAGCAACGTAGGCGGCAAGCACCATGCGCTGCTGGCTGATGTTGCTGATGAGGCACAACTGGTCGCGGTCATGGCGCAGGCGGTGCAGTTTTTGGGCGGGCTCGATGCCCTGGCCACCTGCGCTGGCGTGATCGAGTCCAGCGGCTTCATGGACTTGTCGGCCACCGAATTTCGCGCCACCTATGACATCAACGTCATCGGCACGTTTGTCGCCATTCGTGAAGCCGCCAGGCATATGCCAGCTGGCGGACGCATCTGTACCGTGGCCAGCGTGGCAGGCCTGCGCGGCGGCGGGCTGGTCGGCACGGCAGCCTATGCCGCCAGCAAGGGCGCGGTACTGGCCTTGAGCAAAGACGCAGCGCGCTCGCTGGCGGTCCAAGGCATCAGCGTCAACTGCATCGCACCGGGCGCCACCCACACGCCGATGATTGCCGCCGTCTGGCAAAACGAGGCGCTGCGCAAGCAAGTCGAAAGCCTGGCGCCCCAGAACCGCACCGCCGAGCCGCACGAGATTGCGGCCAATATCGTCTATTTGCTGTCACCACAAGCGTCGTATGTGACGGGTGCCACGCTGGTGGCTGATGGCGGGCTGACAATGTATTAGTTTTCAAGTGAGTTTCGTCACCTGAGTTTTGCCACCTGAGTTTCGTCACCTGGGTTCTAGCACGTCCGATTTCAAAAGTTCATAATTTCACAATGTCACAACAGGAGATCACCATGACAGCTTCAACATCTTCCATCAGCCGCCGCACCTTCGTCAGCGCGCTTTCTGCAAGCGCCGTGGTAGGTGCGCCAGCCTTTGCCCAAAGCGGCAACATCACGCTGAAGTGGGCCAACAACATCCCGGTCACCCACCCATCGACCATCCGCATCAAAGAAGCTGCCGATGCCATCCGTCTTGAGACTGGCGGCAAAGTCGACATCCAGATCTTCCCGAACAACCAGCTCGGTGGCGACACCGACATGCTGTCGCAGGTTCGCAATGGTGCGATTGATATCTTCCCGCTGTCCGGTTTGATTTTGCAAACCCTGGTGCCCTTGGCTGGTATTAACGGCCTGGCCTTTGCTTTCAAGGATTACGCCACCGTCTGGGCGGCCATGGACGGCGACCTGGGCGCCTACATTCGTGCAGCGATTGCCAAGGTCAACCTGCACAGCTTTGACAAGATTCTGGACAACGGTTTCAGAAACATCACCACATCGACCAAGCCCATCGTCACGGCGGAAGACCTCAAGGGCTTCAAAATCCGCGTGCCGGTCAGCCCTCTGTGGACATCGATGTTCAAGGCCTTTGGCGCGTCACCGACCGGCATCAACTTCAGCGAGGTGTATTCAGCGCTGCAAACCAAGGTGGTGGAAGGCCAGGAGAACCCCTTGGCCATCATCGATATTGCCAAGCTGTATGAAGTGCAAAAGTTCTGCTCAATGACTGGCCACATGTGGGACGGCCAGTGGATTTTGGCCAACGGCCGCCGCTGGGCCGGCTTGCCTGCCGATGTGCAGGCGGTCATCAACAAGCATGTGACCAGCGGCGTGCTCAAGCAGCGCGACGACATCCGTCGCCTGAACAACGGCCTGGAAGCGCAGCTCAAGGCCAAAGGGCTGGCGTTCAACACGCCAGAGGTGAAGTCCTTCCGCGATGCGCTGTCAAAGGCCGGCTTCTACGCTGAATGGCGCGGCAAGTTTGGCGACGAGGCCATGAGCAAGCTCGAGAAGTATTCCGGCAAACTGGTCTGACTTCCGCTTGGGCTGGGCCCGTTGACGCGCGTCGACGGGCTCAGATGCGCTAGAGCACCATCGTCGAGATCGTCGGCACGTAGGCAATCACCAAAAGCCCGACGATCAGTGCCACGATGTAGGGCCAGATGGCAACCATGGCCTCGTCGGGCGACACATCACCGATGCGGCAGGCCACGTAAAAGCCCACACCAATCGGCGGCATCATCAGGCCGATGTTCATGGCGGTGACCACCACCATGGCGTAGTGCACATCATTGATGCCCAACTGCTTGGCAATCGGGAACATCAGCGGGGCCAACAAAAGAATGGCCGGCAGGCCTTCCAGCAGGCAGCCCAAAATCAAAAACACAACCATGGTGACTGCCATAAAGCCGATCCAGCCACCGGGCAGGGTGGTCATGAAGGTGGCCAGTTGCTGCGCCACGCCTGACTGCGCAATCACCCAGGCCATGCTGAGCGCGCAGCCCAGAATGATCAAAACCGCCCCAGTGAGCGCCGCTGTTTCAACCAGCATGTCGTAAAGCTTGCGCAACGTAAAGCCGCCATACAGAAAAAATCCGGTCACCATGGCGTACATCACGGCCAGGGTGGACACCTCGGTCGCCGTGGCCACACCACCACCGACGGCACCACGGATCAAAAATGGCAGCAGCAGCGCCGGGCCAGCAACGATGAAGGTACGGCGAATTGTGATGAACGGTGCACGCTTGACACCATCGACCTGCTCATGCCGCGCCTTCCAGCGCGCAAGCACTGCCAGCGCCACCAGCAGCACCATGGCCACCACCACACCGCTGTTGAACAGTCCGGCAATCGACACTCCGGCAACCGAGCCAAGCACGATCAGCACAATGCTGGGCGGCACGGTGTCGGCCATGGCCGCGCCGGTCGCCAGCAGGGCGATCATCTCTCGCGGCTTGTGGCCGCGCCGCTTCATTTCCGGGAACAGCGCTGGGGCCACCGTGGCCATGTCAGACACCTTGGAGCCTGAAATCCCCGACACAATAAACAGCGAGCCGAGCAAGACGTACGACATGCCCGCCTTGACATGACCGACCAGCGAGGCCAGAAAATCAATGATGGCCTTGCCCATGCCGGTGGCGTCCAGCACACAGCCCAGCAGCACAAAAACAGGCACCGACACCAGCACCAGGTTGCTCATGCCCTCGTCCATGCGGTTGATCACCACCTCCAGCGGAATGGTGGTGCTAAAGGCCAGGAAGCACAGCGTGCCAATGCCAAAGCAAAACGCAATCGGCACACCACAGACCAGGCACACCGCCACAAAACCGACCAGAAAAATCGGAATGTTCAGGTTACCCAGAGTTTGCAAGGTGGGCGACGCCAGCCAGCACGCACCGCCAATCAAGGCGATCAAGCCCACGGCCAGCAGCATATCCAGCTTGCGCGCGCTGGCCCAGACGTGGCGCAGCACCAAGGCCAGCATCAAAGCCATCCCAATACCAATGGCCGACACGCGAAAGCCGTTGGGCAGGTTCAAATCGGGGGTGCGAATCATCCACTCGGACTTGACGTAGTCGGCCGAGGGCTGCAACAAAAACAGTAAAAAACTCGCCATCACCAGCAGCGCAAAGGTTTTGACAAAGCCCTGCAAACGGCCGGGCAGCATTTCCACAAACAGGTTGAGCCGCAGGTGTTCGCTGCGGTCTACCGCCAGCACCGAGCCCAGCATGGCGACCCACAAAAACGCAATGGAGGCGACCTCGTCGATCCAGCTGACCGGCGAAGAAAACACATAGCGCGCCACCACACCGCTGAACAGCAAGGTCAGGATGAGCGCATTCAGCGCGGCGCTGATGACTTCAATCGGCTTGACGATGGCCGAGCCAACGTGAACCGGCCCCTCGGGATTGGGCGAGGGTTGGGGCCTGGGTGTCGGTGTGGCGTTGGCAAGCGTTGTCATGAGCGAACTTTAGGTACTTTAGGTACTTTAGGTGATAGGGCGTAAGCCGAGATGGTAACGCTGGCAAAGTGCACTGGGGCCGGTGGCCCTTTTGGATTACCCTAGGCGGCAGGGGTGGCGCGCAGCTTGGCTGGGTTTTACTTCACGGCTCCAAACACCTTCTTCAAAATCGCGCTGCCCGTGCCCAACGGGTCCTGGCGGATTTTCTTTTCTTCTTCACCAATGATCAGGTACAGGCCGTCGAGTGATTTGCTGGTGACGTACTGCTGAATGTTGGCGTTTTCTTTTTTAACCAGGCCAAAACCTGCGGCTTTGCCTGCGATGTCGTTGTACAGGTTGGCCAGGCCGATTTTCTCAGTGACTTGGGTCACGATCGGTAAAAACGTGCCGCCCAAAGTTGCGCGGGTTTTGTCAGCAAAAAAGCGGGTCACCGAGGTGTCGCCACCCGTCAGGATGCTTTTCGCATCGGTCACGCTCATATTGCGCACGCTGCTGACCAGTAAGTCTTTGCCCAGCGGCACGGCGGCTTCGGCGGCGCGGTTGACCGACAGCAGCAGCTCGTCCAGGCGCTTGCTCAGCCCCAGGCTTTTCAGCAGGCCCGCCGCGTCATTCAAATAACCCGGCAGCGGGATCTGCACTTTGGGGTTGCCAAAAAAGCCGTCGGTCTTGCCCAGCAGTGCGACCGCCGCCAGCGCCCCTTTTTCGAGCGCCGTCTTCAGGGCTGCGCTGGCGTCCTGGTTCGATATGCCGACCGAGTCGGCCAGCGACAGCGCCTTCGCCTGTTGGTAAGTGGCCAGAATCAGGCCGCCTAAGAGGCTGGCCGACGCCAAGTGAAAGTGCCTGCGCTGCATGCTGAACTCCTTGAGCGGTGTGGAAGATTTCAAAGTATGCCGGAAACACGAAAAAGGCCGGTTTTGGCTTAAAACCGGCCTTTGAGACACTGAATTGGCCCGGAGGCCAAATAAAGGAAGGGCGAAGAGCTCCTAAATTAAGAGCAATACGCTACGGTCAATGTTTTACAGTTTAGCCTGGTAGTTGTCGTGGCAAGCTTTGCAAGAAGCGCCGGTAGCACCAAATGCGGCCTTCAGGGTGTCGGCGTTGCCGGTTTTGGCGGCGGCGGCCAGCTTGGTGGTCTCGGCCATCATCTTCTCGCTCAGGTCTTTGAACTTGGCCTGTTCGGCCCAGATTTCAGCCTTGGCGCGGGTGGGGATGCTGCCTTTGTCGGTGCCCGGGCCGAAAGCAGCCCATGGCAGTTTGGACATGTTGTACACGACATCAGCATTCTCTGCAGCCAGCTTGGCATCAAACGGCACGCGGCCATTGACCATGGCACCAATCCGGCCGTAGTGGGTAGCCATCACGCTCAGTGAGCTCTGGCGGTACTTGATGGCGTCTTCTGGCTTGGCAAACTGGGCCGAGGCCGGTGCGGCAAAAGCAAGCAGGGTCGCGGTGGCGGCGATACAGGCGAAAACCTTCATACGAATTCCTAGTGAGTTTTATAAAATTTGAACGAATTGCTGGTCAGAAAAAGAGGGCTTGTTTTTGTCTAAACCACCCTGCTTGAGTTTAGCCAGTGTGCATAAGTTCCGTGACAGCTGCTGGCGCAAGGGAAAGTCCTGATGGGGGATTTTGAGTCAAAGCTATGAAACAATCGTCCTGAGGGGAAAAGTCGTGAACACTGCGCAAGCATCAAGCAATTTAGTCAAGGTACGTGTCTGGGATCTGCCCACGCGGGTCTTTCACTGGGCACTGGCGCTGTGTATTGTGGGGCTCGCCGTTACCGGTTACGTTGGCGGCAATGCCATGATGTGGCACTTTCGTATCGGGCTGACCGTGCTCGCGCTGTTGCTGTTCAGGCTGGTGTGGGGGCTGGTGGGCGGGCGCTGGTCGCGCTTTGCGGCGTTTATTTATTCACCTGGCAGCATCATCAATGACCTGTCGGGCAGGGGCAAGCCGGAGCATTCTGTGGGCCACACCCCAAGCGGGTCGGTCTCGGTGTTTGCGTTGTTTGCCATTTTGCTGGCGCAGGTGGCAAGCGGCTTGGTCAGTGATGATGAAATTTCAAACGCTGGGCCACTGACACGCTTTGTCTCGACGGCGACGGTTAATCTTGCCACCCATTACCACTCGAACATTGGCAAGTGGATTATTCTGGCGCTGGTGGTTCTGCACATCGGGGCCATCGTGTTTTATCTCCGGCGCAAACAGAACCTCATCAGGCCCATGCTCCATGGTGACAAACATCTGGCCGTGGCGGTGATGGCATCGCGCGACGATGCGGCTTCACGCATTGGGGCTCTGGTCATATTTGGTATTTGTGGCGCCTTCGTGGTGTGGGTCAGCCGTTTGGCCGGCTAAAGCAGCAGCCGATGGCAACGCGTCAGAGATCCAGTCAGAGTCGGGCCTGCACGTCCGAAACCTAAAGGGCCAGCGGTGGAGGAGTTTGCCCCGGGCCACCCGTTTCTTCGAGCGCTTTTCAGGGTAGGGGGTTGGGCTTGGACACATTTCCGGCAAGCTTTAAGGTGGTGTTCAGATTCATTTGCGGTCTACAGACACCGGACAATAGGCGTCGCTACTCTGTATAGTGGCGTATAGATTATTCTGATTGCTCTCTAAAGTGCCAGCGCCCCATATCCAGCTCATCACACCCGCCACGGCCGCCGAACTGCAGTCCACGCGCCACATCTTTGAAGAGTACGCGCGTCAGCTTGGCATCGACTTGTGCTTTCAGAATTTTGATGCCGAACTGGCAGAGTTGCCAGGTGACTACGCCGAGCCTTCTGGGGCGTTGTTGCTGGCCATGGTCAATGGTGAACTGGCCGGCTGCTGTGCGATGCGTCCGCTCGACTCAGTAGACTATCCGAACGCTTGCGAAATGAAAAGGCTTTACGTCCGCGACGCCTATCGCCGCCTGGGCTTGGGCAGGCAACTGGCAGAAGCCGTGATGGACGCCGCCCGTGTCGCAGGTTATCACCATATGCTGCTGGACACCCTGACAGAAATGGAATCTGCCAGAGCGCTGTACCAGGACTTGGAGTTTAAAGAGATTCCGCCCTATTACCACAACCCGATAGCGGGCGCTCACTACCTTAAAGCCGATTTATAAACCGGCGCACTCAAAAGCTACAGCACCATCGATTTGTGCATGCATAGCTTCTGAATGAACAGCAGTTGTTTACGCTTTGGCCTGTGCCAGCAAGGTTGCTGCGTCGCTGACTTCAAATTTCCCCGGGCCTTCTACATTCAGGCTGGCAACCTTGCCGTCCTTGATCAGCATCGAGTAGCGATTGCTTCTGAGGCCCATACCGCGTGCGGTCAGGTCCAGTGTCAAGCCGGTGGCTTGTGCAAAGGCGGCGCTGCCATCAGCCAGCATGCGAACTTTGCCGTCGGTCTTTTGGTCGCGCGCCCAGGCACCCATGACAAAAGCGTCATTGACGCTGACACACCAGATCTCATCAACGCCAGCAGCTTTGAAATCGGCCACATGTTCAACATACCCAGGCACGTGCTTGGCCGAGCAGGTCGGCGTGAAAGCACCGGGCAAGGCAAACAGGGCAATGGTTTTACCCGCCGTGGCCTTGCTCACGTCAACCGGGTTGGGGCCAATGCTGCAGCCATTGCCCTCGACTTCAGAAAACTCCATCAGGGTGGATGCGGGAAGTGTGTCGCCTACTTTGATCATGAGATGCTCCTGTTGTGAATTGAAATGAATTGAATTGAACTGACTAAAACAAAAATGGCCCACAAAGTGAGCCATTTTTAAAAACCTTGCAGTCTGAGTCCTGATAAACAGGACTTAGACGGCAGCAGCCTTCTCAACCAGACGTGTGACCACCCAGTTTTTGGTTTTGGAGATCGGACGGCTTTCGGTGATTTCGATCACGTCGCCGGCTTTGTACTCACCTTTTTCGTCATGGGCGTGATACTTGCTCGACATCGAGACAATTTTGCCGTACAACTCGTGTTTGACGCGGCGCTCAACCAGCACCGTGACGGTCTTGGCGCGCTTGTCGCTCACCACCTTGCCAATCAAGGTGCGCTTGAGGGACTTCTTAACTGCAGCAGTTACTTCAGTCATCATTTGGCTCCTTGCTTGGCGATGGTTTCGGTCAAAATGGTTTTTGCCCGGGCGATTGAGCGGCGTGTAGAACGCAGCACGGATGTGTTGTTGAGTTGTTGCGTGGCTTTTTGCATGCGCAGGCCAAAGTGAGCCTTTTGCAAAGCTTTGACTTCAGTCTTCAAACCGGCAACGTCTTTTTGGCGCAATTCAGTGGTTTTCATTTGCATCATCTCCTGATCACTGGCCAATCATGCGAGCCACAAACGTGGTGCGCAACGGCAGCTTGGCAGCAGCCAGCGTGAAAGCTTCACGGGCCAGTGCTTCGGGTACGCCGACAATTTCAAAAACAATCTTGCCGGGCTGAATCTCAGCCACGTAGTACTCCGGGTTACCTTTACCGTTACCCATGCGAACCTCTGCAGGTTTTTGGGAAATCGGCTTGTCAGGGAAGACGCGAATCCAGATACGGCCACCACGCTTGACGTGACGGGAAATCGCACGACGTGCGGCTTCTATTTGACGGGCCGTGAGACGGCCACGGTCGGTGCATTTCAGACCAAAATCGCCGAAAGCGACCGAGCTGCCACGAGTGGCAACGCCGGTGTTACGGCCTTTTTGTTCCTTGCGGTATTTTCTACGTGCAGGTTGCAGCATTTAAATTCTCCGTTGTTCTGACTGATTACTCAGTCTTGGCACCGTCAGCTGCTGCAGCTGGCGCGGCTTTGCGGACGCGCTTAACGGTGGTTTTCGGGGCGTCGCTACCAGGAGTAGCTTCTGCCGGCTTGTCGCTGCCATCAGCTGGCGCGGTGTTGGTTCCCATTGGGGCACGCGGTGCGCGAGCACCGGCACCACGTGGAGCCGCGGCGCGATCACCACCTGGGCGGTCACCTGGACGTGCATCACGACGCGGGCCGCGTGGCTTGCGCTCGTCATCTGGTGGCACGTCAATCATGCGGGCGCCTGGTGAATCACCACGGCCTAATGTGTCGCCTTTGTAGACCCAGACCTTGACACCGATCACACCATAAGTGGTTTTGGCTTCAGAGGTACCGTAGTCGATGTCAGCGCGCAGCGTATGAAGTGGCACGCGACCTTCGCGGTACCACTCGCAACGAGCGATTTCAATACCATTGAGGCGACCTGAAGACATGATCTTGATGCCCAGGGCACCCAGACGCATGGCATTTTGCATGGCGCGCTTCATGGCACGGCGGAACATGATGCGTTTTTCAAGCTGCTGGGTGATGCTGTCAGCGATCAGCTTGGCATCAATTTCAGGCTTGCGAACTTCTTCGATGTTCACGGCAACTGGCACGCCCAGTTGGCGGCTCAGTTCTTTCTTGAGGTTCTCGATGTCCTCGCCTTTTTTGCCAATCACCACGCCCGGACGAGCCGAGAATATCGTGATGCGGGCATTCTTGGCCGGGCGCTCGATCAAGACGCGCGATACCGCAGCGCTCTTGAGTTTGGCTTTCAGGTACTCACGCACCTTGATGTCTTCAGCCAGCATGCCGGCGAAGTCACGGTTGCTGGCGTACCAGCGGCTTGACCAGTTGCGGCTAACAGCAAGGCGAAAGCCTGTTGGGTTGATTTTTTGTCCCATAGTGCCTACCTTTAGTTGCCAACCACCACGTACACATGGCACGTGGGTTTGCTGATGCTGTTACCGCGGCCTTTGGCGCGCGCAGAAAAACGCTTGAGGGTAGCGCCTTGTTCGACGTAGATGGTTTTCACCTTCAGGTCGTCGATGTCCGCGCCATCGTTATGTTCAGCGTTGGCGATGGCGGACTCCACCACCTTCTTGATGATGCCAGCCGCTTTTTTCTGCGTGAACGTCAAAATGTTCAGCGCCTGATCCACTTTCTTACCGCGAATCAAATCTGCGACCAGACGGCCTTTGTCGACCGACAGACGAACGCCCCGAAGGGTTGCACGTGTTTCCATGGTCTTGTCCTTATTTCTTCACAACTTTTTTGTCAGCCGGGTGACCTTTGAAAGTTCGGGTGAGTGCAAACTCGCCCAACTTGTGGCCAACCATCTGATCGGTGATGTAGACAGGGACGTGTTGCTTGCCGTTATGCACAGCGATGGTCAAGCCGATGAACTCGGGCAGGATCATGGAGCGACGCGACCAAGTCTTGATCGGCTTTTTGTCTTTGTTGGTAACCGCTTTGTCAGCTTTGGCTATCAGGTGGTGGTCGACAAAGGGACCTTTTTTAAGTGAACGTGTCATGGCTTAACCTTACTTCTTGCGACGCGAAACAATCATCACTTGCGTGCGCTTGTTGTTGCGGGTGCGGTAGCCTTTGGTCAGGTTACCCCATGGATCGACAGGATGGCG
>Ga0114978_10004026_pt1 | contig 11937 bp, 14 predicted proteins | sample S_140212_EF_Meta_FD_87027 | JGI IMG/M metagenome (GOLD analysis project Ga0114978, IMG submission 87027) | Freshwater microbial communities from Lake Simoncouche, Canada to study carbon cycling - S_140212_EF_MetaG | ecosystem: Environmental > Aquatic > Freshwater > Lake | place: Lake...
AACTAGAGGTTTAGTTGCAATCGCCGCTGGTCTTGGGTTACTAGTTGGATCTTTACAATTATTAACATCTAATATTAGTCTAAAAAGTAGTAGTTCGTTTACTATTCTTGCTTTTGGATTAGCTGCTCTAAGCGCAGCAATAGTTATAATGGCCGTAGCTATAAGATTATTATCAGGTTTAAACCCAGGCGAATTGGCTACTGGTATTGCTGGTATTGCTGCTATGTTAGGTTTATTTATAGCAACTAGTAAGCTTTTAGAAAAGCATTCTGGCGGAATGATTAGATCTGGTATAGGTTTGATTGCCATCGCAATTGGTATAAAGATTCTGGCTGGGGCCGTAATATTATTTGCGTCAATGACGTGGGAAGAAATGGCTAGAGGATTAATTGGAGTTGTTGTCGGTTTAACGGGAATTGCTTTGGCGATGAAACTCATGCCTTGGAACTCACTACCTAAAGCAGCTGGTTTAATATTAGTTGCTATTAGTTTAAACATCCTTGCCGTTGCTGTTAAGTTATTTGCTATGATGTCTGTCGAAGATTTAGTAAAGGGATTTAGTGCGATAGCTGTTGGTTTAACGTTAATAGCTTTGGCTATGCATTTAATGCCTACATCACTACCATTAACTGCTGTTGGACTTCTTGCTGTTAGTGTTGCCTTATTAGTGATATCAAGTGTTATAGAAAATCTAGCTGGATTATCATGGGAAGAATTAGGTAGAGGCTTAGCTGGAATGGCTGCAGCTTTAATTATATTAGTTGGGGCTGCGCATCTTATGAGTGGTGCAATGGGTGGTGCAATTGCTATGGGAGTAATGGCAATAGCATTATGGGCTATAGGTAATGTTCTAGAAAAATTAGGAGCATTATCTTGGGAGGAAATAATAAAGGGATTGGTTGCTTTAGCTGGTGTATTTGCAGTTATAGGTATTGCTGCAACTTTAATAGCTCCAGCTCTCGGTCCTTTGTTTGCTCTTGCTGGCGCTTTACTTTTAATTGGCCTTGCAATAGGCGCATTTGGTTTAGGAGTAAATGCTCTTGCCAGAGGCGTTCAAATATTAGTAAATCTAGGTACTGGAATAGTTGACTGGGTAGTTGCTATAGCTAAAAAACTTATAGGAATGATACCAGTTTTAGTTAATGGTCTTGTTATTGCTTTAATAGGGACATTACAAATATTATTAGAAGCTTTACCTGTTATATTAGAACAACTTGGCGTAATTATAGCTGAAGTTCTAGATCTTTTAATTACATTGTTGCCAAAAGCTGCTGACTTTATGATAGCTCTAATTGATACTATAATACGAGTATTAAATGAAAAAACCGATGACATAATCAACGCTGGTTTTAATCTATTACTATCTTTAATAAATGGTATAACTGAAAATATTGACAAAGTTGTTACTGCAGTTGTTAACTTAATAACACAGTTCCTACTTTCATTATCCGACAACATTGGAAAGATTGTTGAAGCTGGCGTTGAGTTATTGAAGTCATTTATTGCTGGAATAGTTCAAAACATTGCTGAAATAGCTACTGCCGTTGGTCAATTAATAACGGCTTTTATGACAGCAGTCGTGTCTCAATATATGATAATTATTCAGGCAGGTGTAGACCTACTAGTCAAATTCTTAAGCGGCATTACCGATAACATAACTAAGGTTATTGACGCTGTTACTGAAGTTATAACAACATTTATAAGTGAAATTGTTGGAGCATATGGTCAAATTGCACAAACTGGCGCTGATGCATTAGTTAAGTTTATAGGTGGAATTTCAGATAATATTTGGAAAATTGGTAAAGCTACAGGCGATATTATTACTAAGTTTATTGAAACTATTAGTAACAATAGTAAGAGAATAATTAAAGCTGGTACTGATGCAATTGTTGACTTTATTAGAGGCGTTGGTGATGCTGCAACGGAGATAGCCAATGCCGCAGTAGACACGATAACTGACTTTGCTGAGGCGCTAGCTAAGGCAATTGATGATAACGTCGACCGTTTCACAGCCGCTGGACGTTCCATTGCCTGGAACATCCTTGACGGTGCTACTCTAGGATTAGCTGGTGGTGTGGTAGACCTAGCTGGAGCAGCCGTCGACATAGGTAAAAGTATTGTAGGTAGCATTGGCGGGTTCCTAGGTATTAACTCACCGTCTAAGGTGTTCATAGGAATAGGCGAGAGTATTATTGAAGGCCTAGCAATGGGTCTTGACCGTACCGGCATGTCCGATACTAGTGCCACTAACCTGGCACAAAGTACCACAGATACCTTTACCCGATCACTCCAAAGCTTATCCGACTCATTAAACTTTAGTACCGAGTTCAATCCAACCATAACCCCAGTGCTAGACCTGACTAATGTTAGAGTCGGCGCTAGAGAGATAAACGGATTGATTAGTTCAACCGATGGTATTAACGCCACCGTTTCAACTGGACAGGCTCAAACTATTGCAGTAACAGAGTTGAATCCTAATTCGATACCGACACTTCAAAATGGTAGTAAAGAGGTTAAGTTTGAGCAGAATATTTATGCTCCTACTGAATTATCAACGTCAGATATCTATCGTCAAACACGAAATCAAATAACATTAGCAAAAGAGGAGTTAAGTATCTTATGAAAGTAACTGGAGTAGAGCTATCTTCTGATAATGCTAACATTGTTAATTTTGGAATGGCTGATGTTTTGTCATCAGATAAGTATTTGATTAAAACAATTATTGGATTGGACGCAGACGAAGTAATTCGAAAGTTTTACGCGTTTGCGTCCAATTCAAACGCTAAATTTTATAACTTCAGTATGAAAAAGCGAGAACTTACGTTCCGTATTATACTGAATCCAAACTATTCTATAAATGAAGACTTCTCAGACATTAGAGACGACATTTATAGAAGCATATCGTCGAGCCGAACCGGACTTATTAATGTGTTATTTAGAGCCGGAGGCGCGGCGGTAGCGCAGATATCTGGATACTTCACAAAATTTGAAGTTCCATACTTTTCAAATGTACCAGAGATTCAAATCACATTAAACTGTGATGACTTTATGCTTAGAGGGTATAACCCAGTCGAACTAGAGGCCGCTACATTAGGAACAGGGAGTCATATCTATGTTTCTGATAGCATTTCGACAGCTCCGCATGGTATGACGCTGAGTGTAGATTACACTAGTTCATCTAGTTACTTTAAGATAACTGATGACATTTTAGATTCAGCCTGGGAGTTTAAAGTTACACCATCTGGTGGATTCTTAAATGGTGATACTTTGACAATCTCAAGCGAGTACACTTCACGTAACGTTTACCTAGTTAGAGGTGGAACAACTATTCCTTTAATGGATAGGATTTCGCCAACATCTACATGGCCTATTATATTCCCAGGTTCTAATGAGTTTGATGTTTACGATAAAACTAAATTCAGTTGGTCCTATATTTCATACTACCCAGCTTATTGGGGTTTATAATTATGGACCTTTTTAGATTTTCGAATGGTGATGTAAACTTACTTTACGGAGAACCAGTTAGTAACTATGATAGTATTATGTGGATTGAACGGTATAAAGAAGCTGGTGAATTTACACTAACTGCAAAACTCAGTTCTGGTATAATTGGATTATTACCACTAGGCTCCATTCTATCACACGCAAAGACCTATGAGGCCTGTATCGTTGAGAATATAGAGATTAGTGAGTCAGCATCGGCTGACCCAATGGTTAAAATTACTGGACGTAGTCTGCTTAGTTATTTAGAACATCGTATTGTTGGATTAGGTTGGGCAGAAGTCGAAACTCCTACAGTACCGTATACGCAATATGAACTATCAGCTAATGGAGTGAGTTATCAGATACAAACTTTAATAAATCAGCATATATCAGAACTTGATAGTTATCTAGTATGTCAAAATGGTGCTACTGGTTCTAGTTCTGGAACAGTTAGAATTATAAAAAGACAGAGTGTATATAAAGCTGTTTTAGATCTATTAGGATTAGAAGACTTAGGTATTCGCGTTGTTAGACGAAATTCTGATGGAGCTTTTGAATCAACTTCGCTTACAAAATCATTATTCTATATTCATTCTGGTAATGATCTTACTAATAGTGTTATATTCTCATGGGATTATGGTGAGTTAGAAAGTGCTAGTTACTTATTTAGTATAAAAAACTATAAAAATGTAGCACTTGTTCAGGGTAAGTACGTTGAAGCCGTTGTCTATGACTCACCAATTTCTGAAGAGCCATATGACAAGCGAGTAATGCTAGTAAACGCAAGTGATATTGATGAAGCTTTAACTACTGTACCAACGGGAACTGAATTAGCTGATATAATAGCAGCAATGGGAACACGTGGACGTGAGGCTTTAGCGAATCAGCGCATACTAGATATTAGCAACGTCGATCTTTCAAAAACTACATCTTATAAATACCGAACTGATTATGACATTGGTGACATTGTATCTATTTCTGGAAACTATGGAATAATTGAACCGCGCCGTGTAATTGAGTTCGTTGAGATTGAAGACGAAAACGGTGAAACCGGATACCCAACATTATCAGTACTTTAAGCTCAGGAGATTAGAATGACAGCGTTTCAAGCAGCCTTATTTGGCGTTATAACAACTTTTATTGCCTCGTCTGGTTTTTGGACATATTTGCTTGCACGCAGAGACAAAACTAGCTCATCGTCAAAGTTGTTGTTAGGGTTAGCACATGATAGAATAATACATCTAGGTTTGCGATATATCAACGAAGGTGGTATATCTAGAGAGGCTTATGAAGATTTACATAAGTTTCTGTACGTCCCATACAAAAAAATGGGCGGGAACGGAACCGTAGATCGTATTATGGAAGAAGTTGAAAAGTTACCAATATTAACAAATAGATATGTATCAGGAGAAAAATAAAATGGATAATACTAAACCTATGCTTTCCGATAAAACTTACAAACTTTTAAAATGGTGTGCTCAAATAGTTATGCCAGCTTTTAGTTCACTATATTTTGGATTGGCTCAAACCTGGTCATTTTTACCAGCAGCTGAGCCTGTGATTGGTACTTGTGCCTTATTGACAACTTTTATTGGTGTCACACTCGGCATTAGTGCAAAGTCATACAACAGTTCAAATGACGGAGAACTATCTGTTGTGCTTAAAGAAGACGGAACTAAAGTATTTACTTTAGACGTCAAAGATGACCCAGAAAAATTATTAGATAAAACCGTAGTTATGTTCAAAGTGATAAAGTAGTCCTCGCCATATATACAACGGCTATAATAGGAAACTACTGAAAGGTTATTATGAAATTTAGGAAAGAAACAAAATTAGATAAAGTAGTAAATAATGTATATGAAGAATTACTGATCAATACGCCAGAAACCCAGGAGTTTAAACAACAAATAGAAAACTTAGAAAGATTGATCGCGTTAAATAATAAGAAAACGCGGGTAAGTCCAGATACGGTTGTATTAGTTGTTGGAAACCTACTAGGAATACTGGTTATTGTGATGTATGAAAATAAACACGTTTTTACTAGTAAAGCGTTAAGTTTCACACTAAAACCAAAAAACTAAAGGTATTTTAGGATATAGGAGCTGTATTAGACTTAAAAGGTCTTTTACAGCTCCTTTATTCTTTCAAAACCACGCAAACTATACAAGTGCTATATTTTTTTGCACTTTACGAAAAAAACTACCTTCTAAAATGCGTTCTAAGCGGTTTAAATTTAAAAGATGTATGAATGTGCCAAAAATGGGGTATAAGCGCTTAAAACGGATTTTAATGGCCTTTTAGCGGAATATGTTGTTTTTGGCATAAATTTTTACCCAGAAGGACCTTTTAGATCAATGTTTTACATATTCTCGCAGAAATTACAGGCCCTATAATAGAGTGTAAACTAACAAAGGAGAATCATGGAAAATCAAGAAATTGAATCACAACAGGAATTCAACGGATATATCGCACTAGCATTGATTGCATTAGCAATCTCTGGTAGCGCTCTTATCGGTAAGAAGATCTGGACGAAGTTCAAAAAGAAGAATAACCAAGAAGAAATCTGATATACACAATAAAAGGACTGAACCCCTTAAACAAGGGTTCTTTTCTTTTTTCGAAAAGGAAATTAAGATGCTCTACGATTTTAGAGACCCAAGCTATATTTACAAATCAGATGACGGTAAACTTTTAAGTGCTAAACCAGAAATGATTATTACTAACACGTGTGTTGGATGCGCGAAAAAAAATAAAATTTTAATTAATGAGAAAGATTTTAAAGAGTGGAAGGGTACGTCTGAAGTTAATAAGAAAATGGTTCAGCACGTATTTCTTTGGTTAACCGTAAATCAAAAAGAATTACTTATAACAGGAACCCATACTGATTGTTGGGACATGATATTTGCAGAAAGATGACCTCGCCAATTCTACAACTCCTATAGTAGAAGGGAGCGGATTGGTAACGATCTACTTATGGCGATAAGCCAGTCTTTCTTTTTTCAAACCTAGGAGATTATATGATAATTAGATTTTATAAAAGTGAGCGTTATGGTTTTTTTAGTTTTTTGTTTGACATATTGGCCACTATCTTTACCGGTGGCTTTTGGTTGATCTGGATTTTTATACGAGAGATGAGAAAAAAGTAAAATGAACGCACAAGACGTTTTAATTAGAACTAATCAGTTTTTAAACAAAAATAAAACAACTATACTAACTTCTTTAGCCATTAGTGGTGTCGTTGGTATTATTGCTTTGGCGACAAAAGCTACGTTTGAATCGGCCAAAGAATTAGAAGAGGCTAGTATCCCAGAAGATGCTAGCGTAAAAGAAAAAGCAAAAGTTGTTTGGAAGAACTATATTCCGACAGCAATTGTTGGTTCGGCTACTATTGGGTGCATCGTCGCTGCGCAAAAAGTAGGCGCTAAAAAAGCAGTGGCTGCACAAGCAGCATTTGTAGTATCTGAACGCCTGTTCAGCGAATATAAAGAAAAAGTCGCCGAGCAGATCGGCACTAAAAAAGAAAAAGCGATTCGTGACGCAATCGCACAGGATAAAGTAACTAAAGATAACCCCGATAGTAAACAAGTAATAGTAACAGGCTCTGGTGTCGTTCTATGCTGCGAGGGATATACTGGACGATATTTTAATAGCGATATGGAATCACTTAGAAAAGCGGAGAATACAATCAATGCAAAGCTTAACTCACATGACTACGCGTCATTGAGTGATTTGTATTACTTATTAAAGCTTCCCGAAACGTCTGTGTCTGATAAGATTGGCTGGGATTCTGGACGATTACTAGAACTAGACTTTTCAACAACGTTAACGCCAGCAGGTCAACCCTGTTTGGTATTCAACTATAACTACGTAAGACCAGCATAACGCATGAATTACAAGTCCTATAATAGAGAAACTAAAGGAGAAACATGGATAACAAATTTAATATTGATTTCGATAAATCAACGCACAAAATTGGGTCTGGCCTAATTTCCGTCCCATTGACGGTATTAGCAGGGAAATTTGGTACGTTCATTTACAAGAAAATTGTAATTAAGATTGTAGAGAAGAAACTAAGCAAGTAAATCTAAAAGACTAGTCTATGAGAAATCATGGGCTATTCTTTTTCGAACAAAGGAAAAAAATATGTTAAAGCGAGAAATTATCTATGAAAACTATGACGGTGAAACAGTAAGTGATACTTACTACTTCAACCTCACAAAGTCAGAAATTTTGAGTTTAGAAGCCAGTTATAATGGCGGATTGGATGCGGCAATCAAACGCATCGTTGACGCTAAAGATAGTATGGCACTAATTGCTGAGTTTCAAAGGATTATTCTTTTGTCTTATGGTATTAAGTCAGAAGATGGTAAGCGATTCATTAAGAGTGACCAGTTGCGAGACGAGTTCTCACAAACGGCCGCATATGATGTATTGTTTATGGAACTAGCGACTAACGACAAGTTAGCGGCAGACTTCATGATTGGTATCATGCCGAAAGACCTGGCGAAAGCCGCAGAAGCACAACAACAGCAATTAGGAGCCTAATATGGATTACCCAAGCAACAGTAATAAAGCTAATGATAAGAAGATTCCAGAGAAAAAAGTTGAGAAAGTTGTTACGGGTGCCGTTATCTCCAAGAAGAAGTCGACCGGTAGCAAGTTCAAAAGCGTATTCTTTGGCGGCGAGTTTAAAGGCGCATTCCGTTATATTTTAGCGGATGTACTTTTACCAGCCACAAGAAACTTGTTGGTAGACGCAACCACCAAAGGTATCGAAACGATTGTCTACGGAGAATCTCGACGAACACAGCCACGTCGTGCGCCAGAATACTCGAATCGAGTGCAATACAATCGACCCGTAAATCGCGGTGTAGACCCTTTTGAGCGTGACCGTCCGTTCATGCCTGGCCAGAGAACATCTAAGCCATTTCGGACGGAAACACGCCAATCGACAAGTGACATTATTTTAGCATCCCGAGAAGAAGCTGATTTGGTGTTAGAGCGTTTGATTGATATTGTTGATCTGTACGATGTGGTATCACTAGCGGATCTTTATGATCTTGTCGGATTACCCTCGACACACACGGATAACAAATGGGGTTGGACCTATTTGAACAACGGGTTAGTAACACAAGTACGTGAAGGTTTTCTACTTCAACTACCGCCAATGGAGGCAATTTAATGAACTTGGAACGAATTAGTTCTAGTGTAACCAAATTTGCAAGTGAGCAAGTGTTATTGCTAAAGAAAAATAGCCCGCACATTGCTTTTGGTGTTGGTATCGTTGGCGTTTTAGCTGGTACAGTTTTAGCGTCAAAAGCCACACTTAAAGTTGCGGATACTTTTGAAGATCTTCAGGATGAGATCGAAGATATCAAAGAGCACAGTCCTCAGGAAGATAAAAACAAAGATCTAGCTCGTGCTTATATTGCTAGTAGTATTGTGTTAGCTAAAGCTTATGCTCCAGCAGCGATTGTTACTGGTTTGTCGATTGTAGCCTTAACGGGATCGCATGTTGAGCTAACTAATCGAAATAAGTCGCTTACGGTTGCGTATGCAACTCTTCATAATGCATATAACGCATATCGTGGACGAGTTAAAGATAAGTATGGATTAGAAGAAGAGCTTGATATTTATCATGCTGTTAAAGTTGAGAACAAAGGTACAAAGCAAGAAGTAAAACTTGCCGATCCAAACAACTTCTCTCCATACGCTCGATTCTTTGACGAGGCTAGCACTGAGTGGACGAAGGACCCGGAAATGAATAGGTTATTTGTTACATGCCAGCAAAATTACCTAAATCACATTCTACAAGTCCGTGGACACGTGTTCCTAAACGAAGCATACGACGCTTTGGGTCTGGAGCGCAGCTCAGCAGGTGCCGTTGTTGGTTGGGTCATTAGTCAAGATAGTGACAACTATATCGACTTTGGCATTTTCGAGGCTCAGAATGCTCGATTCATCAATGGTATAGAACGTAGCATATTACTAGACTTCAACGTCGATGGAGTCATTTACGATAAGATTGGTAGGAAAAAATAATGGAAGATAATTACAATACCAACCACAGCTCAGCAACAGCTCCACTAATTAGTGGGGTTGTTGGCTTTGCTATTGGTTTTGGAGTATGTTGGTATAAGACCAAAAAAGAAAAAGATGAACTAAATCAAATGCTTAATGACCTAAGTGAGCAGTTTGCAGAGTTGCGCAATTCGTATTTTGGTGAGGACTCATATGAGTCTTTTGATAAAGTTGTCGAAGAGTCAATTCAATTAGAATTAGATCTTGGCGCTGATTTGAGTCATGGTCGTCCTTACAATAACGTATTAAATCAACCGCAAGATCCTGCGGAAATCGTAGTTGAACACCAACCAAATTTTGTTAATATATTTACAAGTGAGGGTGTTAGTATGGATTGGGACTATGAGTTAGAAAAAGAAAACAGGACTATGGATAAACCCTATATTCTACACCAAGACGAGTACTTCTCAAAAGAAACAGAATACTCTCAGAGTACTTTAACGTATTACTCTGGTGATGATATTCTTGTCGACGAGCAGGAAGTTCCGATTTACAACTATAAAGCTGTTGTCGGTGATCTACGATTTGGGCATGGTTCTGATGACCCGAATGTAGTATATGTTCGAAACGATAAGCTATCTGGGGAATATGAAGTTATTAAAGATTCAGGACTTTATGAAATAGAAGTTTTGGGTAACGAGTACGAATCGATTCTAGAAAAGCACGATTTGAAACCAAATGTAATGAAGTTTAGGGACGAATAATGTCAACTGAGCCTCTTGAGAATCTATATTTCAACTGGCTCTGCAATGCAGTGAATAACGTGAAAGTTCCAACTCCATCTTTGACATATTATAATCTCCTACGAACACTACACAAAACCGAATTTATTTGGTTTGTAGCTGGGGATGATAATCGTGCCGAAGATGGAGTTGAACTACGCATACAATTTTTGATTTTGGGGGATATTCCGGATGATCCAGAATGGCGATCAATTGGTTGTTCTCTGTTGGAAATGCTTATAGCGTTTTCTCGCAGGGCAGAGTTTATGACTGATTCATCGTCATATTTTTGGTTTTGGCATTTTATAAGAAATTTAAACCTATACGACTATAATGATTCAGTTGATTATGACGAATACGAAGTTATGCACATTTTAAATAGATTTATATCACGAGAATACGAACCTGAAGGATATGGTGGTATACTACCAATCCCAGAGTCAAATAGAGACCAGGCAAACGTAGAACTTTGGTATCAGTTTTGCCAGTATATAAGTGAAGTAGAATATGACGATTGCAATATGTGAAAGGAGATATATTTGGACTTTTATAAGATCCTACTTAAAGTTAAAAAAGACGGAACAGTCCAAGTGTATCCAGATTGGCAGGTAGATAATTCAAAAGACTTAATGGTTCAAGGAAAATCGTTTTATGCTTTTTGGGATGCTAATAATAAAGTGTGGTCTAGGGACGAGTTTAGACTTCGGCAGATGATTGATGCTGACTTGTTTAAGTACGCCAAAGAAAATATAGAAGACAACATTCCGCATGAGATTTTGACCGTTCAAAGTTTTAGCACAAGAATGTGGGAGACATTCAATAAATTTATTAAAAACTTTCCAGACAACTCGCAACCGTTGGATACTAGTTTAACTTTTACTAATACTGAAGTTAAAAAAGGTGACTATGTCAGTAAACGATTAAGTTATGCACTTGAGGCTGGTAAAACAGATGCCTGGGACGAAGTGGTGCAGACGCTATATTCTGAAAACGAGCGTGACAAGATTGAATGGGCCATTGGCGCTATTGTATCTGGAGACTCAAAGACCATTCAAAAGTTTTTAGTTTTCTATGGTCCTCCTGCAAGTGGTAAATCAACAATTTTGAATATCATCGAAAAGTTATTTCATGGATATACAACGACATTTGATGCCCGAGCACTTGCAAACGGTAGTTCATCATTTTCTACAGACGTATTCAAGGGTAATCCACTAGTAGCTATTCAGCATGATGGTGACTTATCTAAGATCGAAGACAATGCTAAACTAAACTCAATCACGTCGCATGAAGATATGACCATGAACGAGAAGTACAAACCGAGTTATACAGCGAGAGTTAACGCATTCTTATTTATGGGAACAAATAAACCTGTTCAGATTACGGATGCTAAAGCTGGAACAATTAGGCGTTTGATTGACGTTCATCCGACTGGGACTAAGATATCCCCAGAACGATATCACGTTCTTATCGAACAGATAAACTTTGAGCTAGGTTATATTGCCAAAAAGTGTCTAGACAAATATAAGGCTATGGGTAAGTACTATTACAATAACTATAAGCCAGTCACGATGATGTATCAGACAGATGAGTTTTACAACTTTATATCTGCGCATTACGACATATTTAAAGCAGAAGACGGTATTAGCCTAAA
>Ga0114978_10004032_pt1 | contig 11931 bp, 10 predicted proteins | sample S_140212_EF_Meta_FD_87027 | JGI IMG/M metagenome (GOLD analysis project Ga0114978, IMG submission 87027) | Freshwater microbial communities from Lake Simoncouche, Canada to study carbon cycling - S_140212_EF_MetaG | ecosystem: Environmental > Aquatic > Freshwater > Lake | place: Lake...
AGCAGCTCGAGGAAATTCTGGGCCGAAGCATCATCGACGCCACGACGGCCTACGCAGGCATCGATGCGCAGTCGCGACTGGAAACGCTCGAGCAACTCGGCGTTCTCGCGCGCCTGCCCGCCGCCGAGCGCGCGGAGCTCGAGGGGTGTGTGGCGGCGTATCGCGCCGATGTACCGTGCCCTTCATGCGTATAGCCCATCATGCGTATTGCCCGTTATGCGTATAGCCCGTCATGCGTATAGCCCTTGTGACTTGTACTGAAATGCCGCGGCCGGATGGCGATCTGCCCATCCTTGGTGCTGCGTTCGCCGCGCGAGGTGTGAGCACCGAGGTCGTGGCTTGGGAGGACGCGTCGATTGATTGGCGCGGCTTCGACGCAGCGCTCGTGCGCTCGCCCTGGAACTATGTCGCGCGCTTTCGTGGGTTTCGCGCGTGGATCGATCGGGTTGCCGCCGAGACTCGGCTGCTGAATCCGCGGGAGGCGATCCTGTGGAACCTACACAAGCGGTATCTCGCTGAGCTGGCCGGCGATGGGATCGCGGTGGTGGCAACCGAGGTCGTGCTCCACGGCGTTGATCCCGATTGGAACGCGCTGTTCGATCGGTTTGGCGAGCTGGTGGTGAAGCCGGCGGTGTCGGCGGGATCATTCGCGACTATTCGGGTGGCGCGCGGTGATGTCGACGCGGCGCGGGCGCATCGTTGCGCGCATGCCGAGCGCGACTTGCTGGTGCAGCCGTTGTTGGAGTCGGTTCTTGCGCACGGCGAAACCAATCTCGTGCATTTCGGAGGCGCGTTCTCGCACGCGATTCACAAGGGCGCGCGATGGAACGGTGATGCCGAACAGTCGCGCGGGCTGGTTGCGCCCGCTGCCGACGAACTCGCCATTGCGCGGCGCGTGCTCGATCATGTTGATACCAAGGGTTTCGGCGCACTGGCCTACGCGCGCGTCGACATCGCGCGCGGGCCGGATGGTCGCGCGCTCCTCATGGAACTCGAGATCGTCGAGCCTTCGCTGTTTCTCGATCGCGCGCCTGATCGTGCGTCGATGCTGGTGGATGCAACGCTGCGCGCGATGGTGGCCAACCCATGACCGCGCGGCTTGGCGAACTCAATCGTTCGCGGGCGTGATCGTTCGCCGCGCGTGGTGCTGTTCGACCAGCTTGTCCCACGACGAATCGAACGCCCACTCGTAGTTCTTCCAGCGACCGATCGAGCTGCGATTGATCGGCTGGCGAACTTGCGCGTGCGAGAGCGTGAACGCGCCACGCTTGTTCTGCTCAGGCGTGAGCACGCGCTCATCCATCTCAAGACCCATGCGGGCGAGACATCGGCCGGCGAACAGTTGTGGGTTCTCGATCAGATCTTCGTAGATGAACGATTCGTACGAGAATCCAAGGGTTTCCAGCGCGATGGGCACGATCTTGCGTTCCATCTCGATCATTTGGCGGATGAGATCGAAGCGCTGGGTCCATGAGTAGGACACAGGGTTGAAGTAGGACAGGAACTGGCTGGTGGCCATGTCGCGCGGATCGCGGTCGATGTGGATGCAGACGGTCCCGGGCAGCGTGGCGGCGATTTCGGGCAGCGCGCGCCAACTCAGCAGCGACTTGTCAAAGATCCAGGTCGCGCCCGCCTTGCGGATTTGCGTGGCGCCATCGAGGTAGTGGCGCTGCGCATCGGCGTACAACTTGGTTGGAAGCGCCGCGGGCAACCGAGGCCAACTGGGAGCGCTTTGAAGGCGGGAAGTCAGCGTGTCGAGTCCGTCGAACTCGCCGATGCCGCCGATGGACGGATGGCGGTCGAGCATTTGCTCGAGCAGCGTGGTGCCCGAGCGCGGCATCGCCACCACCATCGCCACGCCTTGCACCGGCTCGACGCGCGGCGTGATCCATCCGCGCCCCTTCGAGGCGAGCAGGGAAAGTTGTTCGCGCAGCGGGACGAGCCATTCGTCGAGTTCACATGGGCCGCCCGTGGTGGCGTGCGCCTCGCGCGCGAGGTCGAATGCCTCGCGGTAGCGGCCCTTCTTGTCGAGCAGTCCAACGGCCTCGAACCCGGACACGCGGCGCAGTGGAATCGGCTGCGAACTGCGCATGATCGCGATCATGTCGGCGATGCCGCCGTCAAAGTCATCAAGGACGCGCACCCGCGCGCGCACGATGAGCGCGCGCGGGTCGCTGGTCCACAAGCCGCCGACCTTCACCATTTCAATCATGTCGCTGCGACGGCCGGTGTAGAAGTACATTTCGGCGAGGTTGATCGCGGCCTCGATCGCGTGCGGCCCGCGCCCCTGGGCGATCGGACGCAGGCGATCGATCGCGGGATCGATGCGGCCGAGTCGGTTGTCCATGTTGGCGCGCAGGAGATTGGCGTGATCGTCCTTGGGCGACAGTTGCAGCGCGCGCTCGATGTCGATCTCGGCGTCGACATAATTGCGCAGATGCAGATTCGCGCGGCAACGACCGATCATCGCTAGAAAACTGCTGGGCGACTTCTCAAGAAAGTCGTTGGCCACTTGAAGTGCGCCAGCGGGATCGCGAGCCCTCAGCAGGCGTTCGATCTTTGCAATTGGTGTTTCGCTCGCAGCCATTGGCGAACTCTAACGAACAAGGCCGACTTGCGCGCCAACTTGCGCGCCAACTTGCGCGCCAACTTGCGCGCCGTTCAGCGCGCGCGGCGGCGGGCGAGTCCAACGAGGCCGATCAGCGCGAGCGCTCCTGGAGCGGGAACGATGTTGAAATCGGCGATGTCGAAGTGGCCGTCGATGTTCTGCCCCACCAGCGCGGCGGGCACGGTGAATCCAAACTGCATGTTGCCGATGTTCGAGAAGACGGCCGCGTAGCTGCTTCCCTCAAAGGACACGAAGTTCGGGCTGGTCGCGGTGAGGTTGATGAAGATCGTGGTCCACACATTCGCCTGCACCGGCGTAAACGCGACCACGGCGGCGCCAGGGAAGTTGTTTGCCGAGGCGAAGCGGCCCGTGACATTGATGGCTTCGCTCAGGTCATGGCGGAAGCGGAACGAAACGCCGGTTACGCCTTCGGCGATCCAGTTGCCCACGAACGCGCCGCCCGACGAGCCGTAGCCCTGCTGCGCGCGAATGACGGTGGGCGGGAAGCCGCCCGCGGTGGTGCTGATCAGGTTGAAGGTGCTCGAGGCGTAGCTGCCGCCACTCGGGCCGCCGGAGCTGAACCACGCCAGGTCGGCGGCGCCGTTTGAATTGCGCCAGCTGGCGGAGTTCGCGGTAAAGCTCTCATTGAAGCCCACGACGCCGGCGGAAGCCTGCATTGCAAACGCGCATGAAGCGACCGCGGTGGTCAGCCAATTAGAAACCTGCATGATGAAAAGCCCCTCTGTTCGCATCACCCGCGCGCCAAGACGACGCGCCCTTCGGATGAAATCGATGTTGATCGAAACGTAGCCCGCCTCGGGCGTAAATCCAACTCGGTTGGCGAATTTCCCGCCACGATGGTTGCAGAATGGCCGCTTTAGGACGGCGCGACTTCCGTCACTCGCCATTACAGGATCCCTTACCGCGGTCGCCCGACCAGCGGCCGACCAACTTATTGCGCAGCCCTGGTGATGCGTCGTCGTCGGCTCGGGCGGATCGGCCGTGGGTGAAATGCCCCGGGGAACCTTTACGCCGATCGTTCGCGTCTGCTATCAAGGGCGCCATGTCGACTCATGGATCCAGCGGAACTCGCGAAGGCAGCCTGAAGATGGCGTTGATCTTCTGCCTCATTGACCTCGTCCTCATGGGCGCGGCGGCGTTCAACTCCAACTCGGTCACGATTCTCGGTGACCTTTTGAAGGAAACGACCGACACGCTTTCCGTGCTCGCGGCGTTCCTGACCGTGCGCGCCGTGCGTAGGTCGCCAGGGCAGCGCTTCGCCTACGGCGTGGGCAAGCTCGAGAATCTCGTGAGCGTTTCCATCGGCGTGATCATGGTGGTGTGCGCCCTCTTTGTGACGGTGCGCGCGGTGCATCACCTCGGCAACCCTGAGAAGGCGGAGGGCACGCTTCCGGGCATCCTCGTGTTCTGTCTCTACTCCGGCATTGCGTTCTTCATTAGCGCGCGCGCGCGGGGTATTGCCCGCAAGCAGCCGTCGGCGATCATGGAGTCGCAGGCGCGTCTTTGGTTCTCTAAGGGTGCGTTCGATGCGGCAATGGGCTTGGGCCTGCTCATCGCGCTGGTCTTTAGCGAGCATAAGTGGGCTTGGTACCTCGATCCGATCGCATCACTGGTGGGCGTGCTCTTCATGTTCCACGCGGCGTGGGGAATGGCGTCCTCGTCGGTGGGCGATCTTCTCGACGCGACTCTTGAAGAGGAAACACAACTGCAGATCATGCGCGAACTGGTCGGGCATATCGACGATTACGAGCGCATCCACAAGGTGCGTACCCGTCGCTCGGGACCGAACATGTATGCGGAGATCTTCCTGGAGTTCGACCCAACGATCCTGATGGGCGAAGGGCAACGGCGCATCGATTCGATCCGTGTGGACCTCGAAGCGAAGATTCCCGGGATCGATGTGGCGATTCGTCCGACCGCAAGCGCGGTCGACTGAGATCAAACCAGCGCGGCGGCGCGGGTCGGCTGGATCTTGAAGAGCGGGGCGAGACCACTGATGTGGATGATCTCGTTCACATCGCGCTGCATGGCAACGAGGGTGATGGTGCCGCCGCTCGGCTTCATGCGCTTGATCGCCATGATGAACGAGCGCAGGCCGGCGCTACTGATGAAGTCGAGTTTGGAGCAGTCGACCAGCAGCTTGACCTCGCCGCCAGCGATCGCGTCGAGCAAGGCCTTCTCGACATCTCCGGTGCTTATCGCGTCGAGCTTTCCATGAAGGCTGACGATGGTTCCCTTGGCGGGTGAGGCTGATTCGACGGTGATCTGCATCGGTTTACTGTCGCAGATCGCTGCCGCCGCGTCGAGCAGATTCAGCGCCGTCTGTGGCGGGTGCTTCGTAGAGGGTGAAATGTTTGCCTTGCATGAAGACGCGCGCCGAGGCGGGAAGCTGGGGCGCCGACATCGGATCACCCATCGGCGGAGGACGCCGCTGCGGTCGGTCCGGGGCGAAATCGCCGGGTGGACCGCCGGGCGGACCCGCGCGCCTCGAGCCGTCGTGCCTAGAACCGTCGTGCCTAGAACCATCGTGTCGTTCGTAAAGCAGATAGCGGTGTTGGTAAAGGTCGAAGTCGCTGTCCTTCAGCTGGCTCTGTCGCGCGTCGCAGTCGAGGGCGAAGGCCGCCCAGAACTCGAGTCCATGCCGTGCCACCACCACGGTGGTTCCGCGGGCAGCGAGTTCGTCGCGCCAACCGCGTAACTCCGCGAAGCCCTCGGTCGAGATCATCTGCGGGCTGCTGAGCGGGGGACCGCCGCGACCGCCAATGGCATTGGTTGCGAGCGCAGCAATGCCAAGCGCCACGCTCGCCACCGGCGCACGCCAGCCCCGCCGCGCGGTCGGTTCGCGAGCCAGCACGAAAGCCATTACGAAAGCCATCACGAAAGCCATTACGAAAGCAAGCGGCAGCGGCGCGATGATCGAGAGGCGCATCGCGTATTCGCCGTGGATGAGCGGGCAGGTGAGGGACGCGGCGGTTGCGGCGAGCCCCAGAGCGAGCGCGCCGTCGGCGATCGTTGCGCGAGCGCGGCGCAGCGCCCAGACCAGCGCCGTCGCGCAGATCGCCACGGCGAGCAGCCAGAGGATGAGCGGGGGGCCGTTGGGTCCAGGCCCGCCGCCACCATCACCGCCACCACCACCACCGAACAATTTCCTCGGCGCATCGATCAGTGCCTGCGCCTTCAGCGGCGCCAACATCCAGATTGCGCCCAGCAGCGCCGCGCCGCTCGCGCCGGCGATGAGCGTGCCGCGCGCCATCTCGGGAGCCATGTCGGGAGCCATGTCAGGAGCAATGCCAGGCAGGCGCCGTCCGCGCGACACGCCGCTCCACACCGCCCATGCCGTGAGCGTCAACACCGCGCCCAACGCCGCCGCGCCGAAGGTCCCCGCGTGCGTCAGCGCCGTGAGCACGAAGAACGCCATCGTCCACGCGGCGCGGATGCGCAGTTGCCGTGCGTCGGTCGCGGCCATCGTGCGCGCGAGCCCGAGCCACGCCGCCGCCATGAACGCCATCGCCAGCGATTGCTTCTCGAAGTCGCCGACCATGCGGAGGATCGGCGAGCTGACCGTCGTGACGAGCGTCGCCGCCACCGCCGCCGGCACCGCGCTTCGCAGTCCGCGCGACCACATGAAGGTCGCGACGAACAGGCTCACCGCCACCAGCGGCTGCCCAAAACTGTCCACCAAGCGCGATGCCCATAGCGTGGCGTCGTCGACCGACCATCCGAGCGTGAGCATCGCCAGTTTCGCGAGTGCCGCGTCCAGCGCAAAGATCAGTGGGACATCGGTCCACGCCAGCTTGCCGTGCTCGAGCAGCGCGCGCGCCTGCACCGCGTAGTAACCCGCGTCGACGCCGCCAGGAATCGGCGTGCGAAAGTTCATCCACGCCCGCACAGCGATCGCCGCCCCCATAGTGAGGGCCAGCGCCACCATCCACACGGGATCGCGCATCAGGGACGAGGCGGGGCGTTCGGACTGCTCATTCATGCGCGCGTGCATTGTTGCTGAGCGACCCCGAAGGGGGACGCCATTTTGTCGCCATCTTGTCGCCATCTTCCCGCCATCTTCCCGCCATCTTGTCGCCGCGCTTGGCCGAAAACGCGAACGCCCCGACCTTGCGGTCGGGGCGTCGCTTATGAATTTGTCCGATCGTTCATGCGCGTTCAGCGACGACGACGGGCGATGAGTCCCGCGAGGCCAACGAGCGCGATCGCGCCTGGTGACGGGACGGCAACGGCGTTGACCTGAACGTTGTCGATACGGTTGGTGCCGGCAGCAGTCGTGGTGACGGTCGACTGGATGCGGAAGATGACCGTAGCCTGATCCGACGCAGCGGTGAGGCCGCTGACGGTCGTGGTGAAGGTGGTCGGCTGGTTGGTGACCGTGCTCCAAGTGGTCGTGCCCGTGCCGGCGAGGCCGGCCTGGATCACGGCGTAACTCGCGAGCACGGTGCTGAAGTTCGCGCCACCGTCAGTGCTCATGAGCACAGCGAAGGTCGCCGGGCCAGTGCTCGAACGAGTCTGGTCGAACGAGAACGAGATCGGATCGGCGTAGCCCGTGGTCGAGCAGCTGACCTGGAAGTAATCGCCGATCGTCCAGTTGTTGCAGCTGAGCGAGTAGGTCGAGCCGTTGCCGGCCGGCGACGACCAAGTGGTCGCGGCAACCGTGTGGAATCCACTGAGCGAAGTGCCGGCGGTGACTTCACCCTGATCGGCGGCGCCGTAGGTGTAGTTGCTGCCAGTGGTGGCAGCGGTCACGGCGGTCGGCATCGTCCAGCCGCAGACGAGAGCCGCTGAGGCGCTCGCCGACGCTGAAAGACCGACAACCGCAGCCAAAAGGAACTGCTTAGTCATTACAAACTCCTAGATGTTCGAGAGGGACAGGGACAGGGACAAGGACACGGACAGACAAGGACAGCCAAAGACAGACGCGGACACGCGAAGAGAGGGATTTCAACGCGAGATTTCAGCGTACTGGACAAGTAGGGTGTCCGCAACGGAATCCTAGGTTTCCTGCGGAAACGCATGAGATCTAAACAAATACGCAGCGACGGCTTTGGGCAGTGAAATCAAGCACAAGTTGAACGCAAGTCGATCGCAAGTCGATCGCAAGTCGATCGCAAGTTGATCGCAAGTTGATCGCACGGTCGTTCGCAAGTCCTGCGCGCGGTCGTTCGCAAGTCACGCGCAAGCCGCGCGTGTGCAGGGACTTCACCATGCCAATTCCGATTCGGCGTCGCGTCTCACCGAGGATTGACTTACGGGCACGCGCCCCAGCTCTGGAGCAGCATCGCCAGATCGGAAGCGCTCACGATGTTGTCGTTGTCGAGGTCGGCCGCGCAGTTGCTGCACGGGCCCCAGGCTTGCAGCACCATTGCAAGATCGCCGCCGTTGACGATGTGATTGGCGTCGACATCCGCCGGGCACGGCGTCACCACGACAGGGTTGAGCCACAGGCATGCGTTGATCGCGAGTTGCGCGTGGTCGCCGTTGACCTCGCCCGCCCAGCCTGCGAACAGCGTGTCGTTGGTATCGCCGGTGCCATCGTCGAATGGGGAAGAGTCGCCACACATCACGATCTTGCCGAGACCGTAGGTCGAGTACGCGACCATGACATCATTGCTCGCGTGCGCGGCGGTGCGCCAGATCGCGCCCTTGGCGTTGCGGCCGCTGATGCTGAGCGTTGCGCCCGCGCTGTACTGCATCTGCGTAACAGCGCCCGCAGCACCGTTGATGAGCGGGTCGGTGGCTGAGGTCGCAACAAAGCTGGATATCAGCGAGTACGAATTCAAATTGCTCACGATGCCAAACGGGTTGGCCACAACACCGTTGCTCGCCGCGAGGTCGTTGATCACATCGACGGAGTCGAAGCCATCACTGTTGCGGTCTGACGCGTTGTGGTCGCCGACGACGAACAGTCCGCCTCCATCGGCAACAAAGCGCACCATCGCGTTCTTCTCCGCGGCGGTGAGCAGGATGTTCGGTTCGCACAACACATAAATGCCGTAGTAAGAGAGGTCTTGTGCGTTGGTGGCATCGCCGTAGGTGATGCGCCCGCCAATCGGGAGCGTCTCGACTGAGAAGCCGCGCTTGACCATCGCCACGCCCCACGACGAAAGCGCGCCCTTCCAATAGTTCTCAGCGGTGGTGGCGGTGATGCCCGACGCTGCCGGAGTCGGAAAACGCTGCGGGTTCGCCTCGCTTCCCGCGCCCACCACCATCGCGCCGTTGGTTCCGGTGCCGATGTTGTTGACATCGGTGTCGAGGATCCAGTCGGCGTTGGCGGCCATCTCGGCCTTGGTCGCGTCAAAGAGCACCTTGCCAGGCGTGACGCTCGGCGTCGCCGAGGCGGGTGCGACGAATGGCAGTTGGAACGCGAGTACTGATGCGAGTACTGATGGGAGTACTGATGCCAGTTGAAACGCTCGTCGAATGCGCGTAGGCCCGTTGGAGTTGGCGTTCAGTGGATTCATGGTGGCCGTACCTATGAAACCGACGCGTCCGCAGCCGATCAAGGGTCGGCATGCGGAAGCGTCGGAAATCGTCAAACTGTTGATTTATCGGCGACGGTCAGTTGGCGATCATCTTGCGGAATTCCTTCGCCCACTCGTCGGCAGCGCGGGCAGCGGTGCCGGTCGCGGAAAGCTTCGAGGTGCCGAAGCGCTGGGTGTCGACCGTCTGCATGAAGGCGGCGATGACTGGGCCAGACTCGCCGTCGGTCGCGTAGATCTCGCAGGAGGCGAATCCGAAGCCGCGCTTGAGGATCTGGGTTTGCGGCGCAATGTTGAGCATCGGATTGTTCGGCTTGATGGCGGTGATGGCGGCGTGGATGACGAACTTACGCGGGGCCGCACCGTCGGCAGCGCCGAGCTTGGTTGCAAACGCCTCGGCGAGCTTCGAGGTGACCAGCGAGCGCAGTTCGCTGAGCTGCTCCTCGTTGAGGTCGCCATACGCGTCGAAGGCCGGGGTCGTGGTTGGGAGCACGACGATCTCGGTGTAGTTGGCAGGGGTCAGGGTCGGCGAGCGCCAGCTGCGGGTCAGCTTGTCGACTTCGTTCAGCTTGACCGACTCAGGGATGAAGCCGATGCGCTGCTGCGCCGTCGAGCCGCAGGCGGCGAGCGCGGCGACGGTGACGGACAGGAGAATGGCGGGCAGGGCGGTACGGGCGAGGCTGAAGCAATTGCTGGTCATGGTTGCCACTGGAGATTCCTTGTGATTGTTTGCTGGGACGCGAGGAATGTACACGGCTCCAAGTTCAGCGTTCAATCGGAGCTCGCGAGCCGCGCACCACGCGCCACGCGCCAAAAAATGATCACTCGGGCGGGCTCACGCTCATCGAGCCCAAATCCAGCTCGGCCACGGTCGACTCGACATTCCAACTCGCCTAGGCGAAGACGCTTACGGATCCGCGTGCGGGGCGAAGGCGATCAGCTGCTCGCGGCGCTTCTGCGCAGAATCCCAACCTTTTCCTAATCTTCTCCGCGCTTTTACCCCGTCATGGCTTGCGTTCAGGAGAAAGCGAAGCACATTCAAACTCGGAGACCAGGTTGAAGGGCCACGCTGCGAAGCGTGGTGCGTGCTTCATGCTTTCGTTCGTCGTTCCCGACGAACCTAAGCATGGAGCTCGCAAGCCCTCCCTCGGTTCACCTCGATCCCCAAGATCCCCAAGATCCCAAGATCCCCGTGACCACCCCGAGAACGGAGACGGTTTGCGTTGCTCCTAAGTGCCGTCCAAGCACTTGTGCCTGTCCGATTTGTTGTGTCCCTTCCCTGTCCTTGTCCCTGTTTTTTGGAGAGTCTTATGCGTATCGCTTTTGCGTCCCTCACGCTCGCTGTTGCCGCGGCTGCTAACGCCGATATGGTTGTTTCGCAGCAGAACTTCAACAACCTCGCCCTTGGCGGCATCTCCACCGACGCCACCGGCACCACCGCTGGTCCGGGTGGCTGGTACACCTTCGGTAGCGTCGCGACCTACGCGCAGGTCGTTGCCGATCCGAACGCGGCCAACACCAACGGCACCGTTGCGCACAACGGCGGCCAGGTCCTCCAAACCCAGGCTGCTGCCACCGGCGGCTCGACGCGCTTCACCTGGAACGACGATGTGTTCAACACGATGTCGGCGAACCCAGCTGGCAACAACCTGTTCGTGATGACCTACGACTTCTACATGGATGGCGGCAGCTCGACCAGCACCAACCGCTACGGGAACTACCTCTACGACCCGACCGGCACCAAGATCCTCGCCGGTATCACGATGCAGAACAACACTGGGCAGTTCTACCTGCTCGCCAACTACAACAACGCCGGCACCGTCGGCAACTTCAGCTTCAGCACGGGTACCAGCGGTATCCTCCAGCGCAACCGTTGGTACACGTTCGCGTATACCTTTAACACGACCACTGGACGCGTCACTGCGGGCTTCTCGGCCGACGGCGGCGCCTTCACGGAGTTCTTCGTCGACGGCGCGGCTGCTGGTCAGGTCGCTGGCGAGTATGACCTGATCGCTTCTGTCAACGCAGCGGCTGCGGGTACGAGCACCCTCGGCTTCTACGACAACATCAACGCCTACACCACCGTCGGTGTTCCAGCTCCAGGCGCGATCGCGCTCCTCGGACTCGCTGGCCTCACTGGCCGTCGTCGTCGCTGATTGCCGGGAAGCAGTCTGCAGTAAGTCTCTCCCAGCACGCCCGCGTGATTCACGCGGGCGTGCTGATTTTTTGTGAGTGCGTTGGCGGCCGATGATGTTCGTTCGCATGACTCTTCCGACCCTTCCGATCTTTCGACTGGTGGGCGCGATGATCCGGAGTGCGCGTCCGAGTCGGCCGCGCAGCAAGTTGCAGCCGCGCGCGCGATTGTTCGCATCAAGCACGCTGGTGTTTCGATGCGCGATGACCGCGTGCCACTCTCGCGCTCGCTTGCTGTTGTGAGCTTCGCCGTCGCGAAGCCGCAAGTTGCTGAGCAGCCGCGTTCGGGAAGTGGCGCGTACTTTTCACTCGAGCAACTTCCACCGCTCTCCGATAGTGACCGCCAACTTCTCGGTGACGCACTCACGCGTTGCCTCCTCCCTCGCGGCATGCACGCATCTGCCAAACGAATGAGCCAAGCGCCGCACGAACGAGAATCCACGGCTCACTCGGCTACGTCAGCCCTGAAGCGTTCGAGGCGACCAAGAGGGTTGGATAGGATCGTCATGGGTGTCCATGATTGGTGTGCAGGTCCAGAGGGCGCCCGGGGCACAGTACGCCACTACTCACGAACTCAGGCTCCCGTAACGAACCATGCACATTCGTTTTTGAATGACGAATTTG
>Ga0114978_10004033_pt1 | contig 11931 bp, 8 predicted proteins | sample S_140212_EF_Meta_FD_87027 | JGI IMG/M metagenome (GOLD analysis project Ga0114978, IMG submission 87027) | Freshwater microbial communities from Lake Simoncouche, Canada to study carbon cycling - S_140212_EF_MetaG | ecosystem: Environmental > Aquatic > Freshwater > Lake | place: Lake...
CGGGCCTGCCCGGCTACGAGGTCACCATCTGGTACGGGCTGCTCGGCCCCGCCGGACTGCCCAAGCCGGTGATGGACAAACTACAGGGCGCCATCGCCGCGATTTTCAGAAACCCGGACAAGCCGCTGCTCGATCAATTTACGGCGCTGGGCATCGTGCCCACGCCGCTGCACACACCCGAACAGTTTGGCGATTACCTGAAGTCGGATTTTGCGTTCTGGAAAAAACTCGTCATCGATGCCGGCGTGAAGCCGAACTGACGCCACACCGGCTGGAAACCCTCTACAGGCGGTCATTTCCAGGCAAATTTCCATTTTTAAATCTGATTCATGCAGGAGAAGATAAACATGAAACGTCGGGAATTTCTCGCCGCCACAGCCTTGCTTTTACCGGTTCTGTCCCGTAACGCGCAAGCTCAGGCACAGGCCTATCCAAACAAGCCAGTGCGACTGATCGTTCCCTTCGCCCCCGGCGGCACCGTGGACTTCATGGCGCGCGCGATCTCGGCGGCGCTGAGCAAGCAGCTCGGCCAAACCGTGATTGTCGAGAACAAGGGCGGCGCCGGTGGCGCCATAGGCACCATGGAAATGGTGCGCGCCCTGCCAGATGGCTACACGCTGGCCGTGGTATCGCCATCCATAACCGCGGCCAACCCGGCGATCAACCCCAAGGTGCCCTACAACCCGGTGACCGACGTAACGCCCATCATCAACGTCGCGGCTTCACCGCACATGCTTGCAATCCATCCGAGCTTCCCGGCGCGCAATTACAAGGACTTTCTTGCCGAACTCAAGCGCCACCCGGGCCGCTACTCGTATGCGTCTTCGGGCACCGGCGGCATCCTGCATTTGCAAATGGAATACTTCAAGAGCGCGACAGGCACTTTTATCGCGCACATTCCGTACCGCGGCGCCGGCCCGGCGGTGCAGGACGTGGTGGCGGGCCAGCTCGCCATCGCCTACGACGCGCCGCCCTCGCTGCTGCCTTTTGTCAAGGAAGGCCTGTTGATCCCGATTGCCATATGCGCGCCGCAACGCCTCAAGGAACTGCCTAACGTGCCGACCTTCAAGGAAGTCGGCGTCGAGGGCCTGAGCCGCATGGCGCATTACGGCATCCTGGGCCCCAAGGGCATGCCGAGGAATCTTGTCGACCAGATCAATGCCGCCACCAGAAAAGCCCTCGACGAGCCCGGCCTGCGCCCGCGCATTGAAGCTACCGGGTCGGTGGTCGTGGCGAGCACGCCCGAAGAGTTTGCCACCGAGATCAAGGCCGACTACGAGTTGCTGAAACGCGTCGTCGCCGAGCGCAAACTCACGCTCGAATAAATACCAGCGAAGACCATCGCGTCACTCGGGAACAACCGCTTCCGCCGTGAGCCTGTCCAATCGTAGCGGTCCACCGGCATCTCGATAACGCACCCCTGACGCATTTGGAGATAAGCAATGGAAGCAATCAAGGACGTCGGTTTCATTGGACTGGGCGTAATGGGCGAGCCGATGTGCCGCAACCTCGCCACCAAAACACAACTGCGCATACGGGCCAATGACCTCTCGCCAGAGCCGCTGAAGCGACTGGCAGCGCAGGGGGTGGAAAGCGTTGCCGATATTGCACAGCTTGCGCAAGATAGCCAGGTAATCTTCCTTTCCCTGCCTTCCGGCGAAGTGGTGCACCAGTTGTCACATCAGCAAGGCGGACTGCTGGCCTCCACCCAAGCCGGCCAGATTGTGGTTGACCTGAGTACATCGCCCGCAAAGCTCACACGTGAACTGGCCGGTGATTTTGCCGCCAAGGGGGTGCAATTTATCGACGCCCCGGTAGCGCGTTCCCGACTGGCCGCCGAAGCGGGCACCCTCTCCTGCATGGTGGGTGCTGAGCCGGAAATATTTGAACGCGTGAAACCGCTGCTGGCCACCTTTGCCACCGACATCGCGCTGTGCGGCGCCGTGGGCTGCGGCCAGGTCGTGAAGATTCTCAACAACTATCTTTTGTACCAGGCCGGCGCCGCACTAGCCGAGGCCGCTGCGATCGGCGAGCGCTCGGGCATCGCGCCGGCACTGCTGTTCGATGTCTTGTCCAAGGGATCGGCAGACAGTTTTGCCGTGCGTCACCACGGCATCAAGGCCATCGCACCGCGCGATTTTCCGCTGCGCAGCTTTTCGGTTGAATACGCACGCAAGGACATGCGTTACGCGATTGAGCTCGCCAACAGCGTCGGCCTGGATGCGCGCTGGGGACACGACGTCGATGGGCTGTTTGAGAAGGCCATCGCGGCCGGGCACGGCGACGAATACTGGCCGGTGATCAGCCGGCTGTTCGATACAGAGGCCGTTGAGTAATTAAACAGGGTCAGATTGAGATTCTTTCCTCGATTCCCGCCTCCCATAAGCAGCGGGAAGTATAGGCCGAGGTGTATATCAATAGCCCTATGCATTTGGGCATAGCGCTCCAACTGCGCCCTATAGCTCGCCCGCTCCCTGTCGAGGAACCCTTCCTTGTCCGCCCCCTCGTGGCTGCTGGTCTTGTAGTCGACGAACCAGCGTTTGCCATCGGCGTTGGTGAAGCTGCGGTCGATGACGAACTGGCGGTGTTCACCGCACAGCATTGCGGTGAGGCGGTATTCGTTGCGCGCGTCGGTCTGTGGGCCGAGCAGCCAGAGCGCTTTACGCCGACTGCAAGTCCTTATGCGGATGAATGCGCTTGAGTGCCGCCTTGAGTGCGCGCGCGCCGGTTTTCAGGTCGTAATCGGCCTGCAACCCCATCCAGAACTCGGCGCTGTTGCCAAAGTAACGCGCCAGGCGCAGCGCCGTATCGGCCGATACGCCACGCTTTTCACGGGCCACGTCGTTGATGCGCGGCGCAGGCACCTGCAAGGCAATTGCAAGTGCGTTGGCCGTAAGCCCCAGGGGCAGGAGGAATTGCTCGCGCAGCACCTCGCCGGGGTGGATGGCACGCATTCCGTTCACAATCTTTGTCATGACATTCCCTTTTTGCATTCAGTGGTAATCGACAATCTCGACATCAAATGCATGCCCGCCTTCAAAGCGAAAACAAAGGCGCCATTGGTCATTGATGCGTATGCTGAATTTACCCGCGCGGTTGCCTTTGAGCGCTTCCAGGCGGTTATTGGGCGGAACGCGCAAATCATCCAGCCTGGTCGCGCGGTTCAGCATCTGCAATTTGCGCTCCGCAACAGCGCGGATGTTGACAAACCGGGGAGCCGCTTTGCCCGAAAAAAGCGTCTTCGTTTCGTCGTTTTTGAACGACTGAATCATCTTAAAACAGTATAACGCAGTCCGTTAAACTGCAAGCATTCAAAAAAGCCTCACGCTCCGCCTTCCTGTTGCCATTGCCGCCACCCGCCCAGCTGCGGAAAGTACAGGCCAAGCCGGATCTTCGCCCCGGTTCCGGTGGCGCCGTGCACGATGGCATAGCGCTCCAACTGCGACTTATAGCGCGCCTGCTCCCTGTCGAGGAACCCTTCCCTGTCCGCTCCTTCGTGGCTGCTGGTCTTGTAATCGACGATCCAGCGTTTGCCGTCGGCGTCGGTGAAGCTGCGGTCAATGACAAGCTGGCGGCGTTCGCCGTTTAGCATGGCAGTGAGGCGGTATTCGTTGCGCGCGTCGGTTTGCGGGCCGAGCAGCCAGAGGCCGCGCTCGTCGGTGAGCGCGTTGGTGAGGGCCTTGTTCACGCGCGCGGTGGCGGCCTCGCGTTCGGCGCTCACCACGCCCAGCGCAGCGAGTTCGTTACTGAAGCTCTCGCGCATGCGCCCGACGCGCTCTGGCGTCCAGCCCTTGCGTTCGGCTTCGCCAATCACCTGCAGCCAGCGGTGCACAACATTGCCGACGCAGCGCGCGGTTTCGCCCACCCAGGAGTATTCGATGGCGTCTTGCACTCGCGCCGGTTCGGCGGGCGGGGTCCAGGCGAGGGTTGCGGGTGGGGCCGGGGTGATCCAGCTGGCGGTGAGGCGGTGGAGGGATTGGTCGATTGGCTTGGTCGTGGTCGGCTCGCTTTCACCCTCTCTCCTGTCCTCTCCCCCGTCTAGGGGGAGAGGGACGGCTTGGCGGGAGGCGGCAATAAAATCGGACTCGACGATGTCCCAGAGTTTTGAGAGCAGGCTGCGGGCGGCGGGGTTGGCGGGGCTTTGGTCGCTGGTTTTTTTGTCGATGGCGAGGCGGGTTTCACCCAGCAGGTGCAGGCGCTGCTTTGCGCGCGTGGCGGCGACGTAGAGCAGGCGGCCGTCTTCATGCGAGGCCTTGTCGGCGGCAAGTTGCTTGAGCCAGGCGTAGATGGGGTCGGCGGTCGCGCCGGTTTCTTCGACGGGGGCAAGGAGAAGGTCGGTTCCCCCCTCTCGCGCCGGGCGCTCCATCCAGAGGAAAAGTTTTTTCTTGTCGGTGGGCGGTTTGGCACCGAGGCCCGGGACGATGACGTGGTCGAACTCCAGGCCCTTGGACTTGTGCACGGTCATCACCTGCACCGCGTCGTCGCCGGCGCCCACGTCGGGCACAGCAAAGAGCTTGTCGAGACCTTGCGTGAAGGCGGCAAAGTCTGCAATGGCGCCCGCCTCTTCCTTGGCTTCGAGGTGATCGAGATAGGTTTCGGCGTCGGCGAGGCCGGTGTCGGCGGCGCAGGCCGGGCCGCCCAGCGCCAGCCACGCGCCCTCGACCTGCTCGCGCAGGCTGGCGCGCAGCCGAGCGGCGAGCGTGGCTTCGAGCACGGCGCGCACGCGCTCAAGGCGGGCGCGGCCGTCGGCGCTCAACGCTGCTAGGCGTGATGCATCGTGCATCAGCTCGCGGATGGTGCGACCCTGATGGCTGGAGAAGGCCGACTGGTGCGGGTTTGCGGCGAATGGCTCGTCGTCAACGTCGTCGATCGCTTCGGCGGTGGCTTGTGCCATCAGCATGGCGAGGCTTTCGTCTTCGCTGACCGGTGCCGCGGCGGCGGGCGCCAGCTGCGGCTGCTCGGCCACTGCCAGCGCATGCAAGTCGGCGAGCGTGAGGCCGCACCAGGGCGCGCGCAGCACGGCCAGCCACGCGAGGCGGTCGCCTTCGTGGGCAAGTGCGCGTGTGAGCGCGAGCAGGTCTTGCACCACCGGGCGCTCATCGAGGCGGTCGATCTCGATGGCCCTGAATGGAATGCCCTCCTGCTGCAGGCGCGGCACGATCTCGCGCAGGTGATTGCGGCCGCGAACCAGGATGGCGATGCTGGGGCGCTTGGCTTTGGGTGCCGGCGGCTGGGCGAGAATGTCCTTCACGATGCGTGCAACGGTGGCTGCTTCGGTGTCGCCCTCGTTGTCACTCGTCGTATCTTTGAACTGCGGATGCACGCTGACGGCAGCGCCATCAAGCGCGGCGTGCACCGCCTGCGAGGCGTTGTAGGGCACGGCGCCAGCGGCGATGTCTTCGATGGCGGGCATCACCTTCGCGAACGCGGTGTTGACCCAATCGACAATGCCCGCCTGCGACCGAAAGTTCGCGGCAAGCTGCAGCGCCTCAAGCGCGACGCTGCCTATGCCCTCGACGCGCGCCTTCAGGAAGAGGCCCACCTCGGCTTCGCGAAAGCGGTAAATCGACTGCATCGGGTCGCCCACCACAAACAGCGTGCGGCCGTCATCGGGCATCCAGCCGGCGGTTAGGCGCGACACCAGCTCGAACTGGCTGATCGAGGTGTCCTGGAATTCGTCAATCAGCAGGTGCCTGACCTGGTAATCGAGGCGCAGCGCAAGCTCAGTCGGGCCCTCAAGGTCGCCCAGCGCCTGCAGGGCGCGCTGCGACACCTCGGTAAAGTCCACCTGCCCGCGCGACTGGAACACATACTTGAGTTCGAGCACGGCGCGCTTCAAGAGGCCCATGATGGATTCGAGGATGGCCCACTGCGCTTCGGTGTAGGCCGGTGGCGGTAGCACGCGGATGGCGGCGAGCGCTGCGCCCAGATATTCATTACTGAGATCTGCGATCTGCGCGGCGAGTCTGTCCTTCCAACCCTTACCCGCATCGCTGGGCGGAAAGCCGTGGCGTTTGTCGACCCGCACACGCCAGCCGCCGTCTTTGCTGAGCAGGACTTCCGCCACTGCAAGCCAGCCGGGCTCGTCTTCACCAACTGGAAAGGATTCGACCGACGGTTGCTCAAGATTGGCGCGCGAATAATTGGCCAACGCCAACAATTCCGCATGCGCCGTCGCCGGTACGAGGCTTTGCAATCTGCCGAACACGGCACGCCGCTCGGCAACCAACCCGCGTTCGAGTTCGTGGCGCTGCGTGCCCACCACATGGCGCAGCCAGTGGTCGCGATTGCGCAGCATCTCAACGAGCAACTCCTCGACGCGCTCGACGTTGTTGTCCAGGTGCACGAGCAGGCGCTCAACGAGCTCGGCCACCGGCTCTTTCGATTCGATCAGTTCAACCGTGGCGCGCGCCGCCTCGGCATAGAGCGCACCGGCGTCATCGGTGCTCTCGGGCTGCGAGCCAAACTTGGAGAGCATGGGCATCTGGCGCGTGAGTGAGGCGCAGAGCGCGTCTATGGTCTGAATGCGCAGCCGCGCCGGGCTCTCGAGAATGCGCCACCCGAGCGCTTTGTCGCGCGCCATGGCCGCGCGCGCAAGCTGCTGCGTACGTTCGGCGTGCGACGATCCGGGCGGCTTGCCCGATTCAAGCTCGGCAATCGCCTCCAGCACCCGCTCGCGCATTTCGGCTGCGGCCTTTTTGGTGAAGGTGATAGCCACCACTTCCTCGGGCTCGTTCACCGTCGCGAGCAAGCCGAGATAGCGCTGGATCAGGAGCTCGGTCTTGCCCGAGCCGGCCGGGGCCTGGACGATGAAGGACGCGTCGGGCGCGAGCGCGCGTTCGCGTGCAGCGGCGTCGGGGATCATTTTGTCGTCACTCATAATGCAGCCCCATCGTTGTTAGCCCCTCTCCCGCGAGGGGAGAGGGGAACCGAGATCGCATCCATCTCAAGCGCAAAGGCACTACCGGCTGAAAAGCCGCGCCAGACGGGCATTTCCGGGCACTGGTGTATTTCTGCAATTGCCTTCGGCTGCACCGCAGCAGCACAAGGCCAGCGCCTGCGGTAGCATCGCGCGTTCACATCCAACAACACACGCAAACCAAGGGGAGCAGCATGTCCATCAAACTCTACGAACTCACCGGCGACGACGACGACCGCCAATTCTCGCCCTATTGCTGGCGCATTCGTATGGCGCTGGCGCACAAAGGCCTTGCCATGACCACCGTGCCATGGCGCTTTACCGAGGGCGATGCACTCAAGTTCGCCGGCGCCACCACCGTGCCGGTGCTCGTTGACGGCGACAAGACCCTCAAGGACAGCTGGGACATCGCGCTCTATCTTGACGAGGCCTACCCCGACCGCCCCAAGCTCTTTGACTCGAAGCAGTCGGTCGCGCTGGCGCTGTTTTTTAAACAATGGGCAGAACGCTCGATACCGGTGATGCCGGTGGTGATTATGGATTTGTTCAACCACCTGCACGCAAAGGACAAGGACTACTTCAGGACCTCGCGCGAAAAGCGCTTCGGCAAGACCCTCGAGGAAGTGGGTGGCAACCGCCCCGCCGCCCTCGCCACCTTGCGCACCGCGCTCGAACCGGCGCGCCAGTTGCTCGCCACCCAGCCCTTTATCAGCGGCGCCGCCCCCGGTTTTGCCGACCATATTTTTTGCGGCCCCTTCCTGTTCGCGCGCAGCATGTCGCCAGTGCAACTGCTCGAGACCACCGACCCGATCCACGCTTGGCGCGAGCGCATGCTCGACCTGCACAACGGCATGGCGCGCAAGGCCAAGGGCTATCCGGTCTGAGCGCAGGCACCCTCGCGGCAATTTGTTAGAGCGCATCGGCCTCGTCCGTTTCTTCGGCATCATCCTCATCGGGCGCGCCTATGCGTTCGTGGATGCGGCATAGCGGCTGCACGTCGCAGTTGCGGCAGGTGAGGCCGGATTTTTTCGGTTGCACGGCGGCCTCCCCGGCGGCGAATTGGGTGCCTAGGCGCTCGAGCACCCTACGCCATTCAACCACCTGTGCGTCCCAGCCGCGTTCGGGCGTGGCCTTTTTTACCGGCAGCAGCGTCTCGTCGGCAGCCATTGCGACGAACTTCATGTTTTGTGCGCCGGCTTTGACTTGGGCGAAGGCGATGCCCCGCGCACCCGTCTCGCTTGCCACCAGGTAGAGCGGCAACTGCGGTTCATCGGGGCGATCGCCCAGCCACGCGGTCGCCGCCTTGGCGGTGGATTTGTAGTCGATGACGATGCGCCTGCCGTCATCGAGTTCATCAACGCGGTCGATTTTGCCACGCAGCGTGAGCGGGCCCATCACCAGCGTGCGCTTGTCCTCGACCGCAACCACGGTGTAATCATCGCTGCGCTGTTCGCGCTCGGTTTCAAGCCAGGCGCGCGCGAGGCGGGCTAGGCGCGCCCGCTCAACGTCGGCAAAGCGCCCGGCGAGCGTGGCCGGGCGGTCGCGGCGCACGCGCGCGACGGCCTCGGCGGCAGCGGCATCGAGCAGCGCATCGAGGTCGGTGTCAGTGATGGCATCGAGCTTGCCGCTGGTCTTGAGCTTGTCCCAGACGGTGGCGAGTACGCGGTGCACGAGAATGCCGCGCTCCATGGCGTCAAGGCCGGCATGCGGTTCTTCGGGCTGGCGCGCGTCCAGGCGATGCAACGCAAAGGCGCGAAACGGGCAGGCCGACTGGTCGGTGATGACGGCGGTGCCGCCGCGCAAGGCCTCGCCTGTAGCAACCGCCGGCGCCATCGCATCAGTGATGGTCTCCATGCGCGCCGCCGCATGAATGAGGTCGCTGTGGCTGGCTTTTGCTTCAGGCGAAGCGTCGGTGGTCGCAATGTGCGCAATCAGCGGGCTCACCAGCAGGCGACGGTCGCCGTCCATCAGCGGGTGCGAGAACACGACCTCAGGTGCCGCGCCGCACCAGCCGCTTGTGATGGCGGCATCGAGCGCGAGCGTGGCTTCGAGCGTGGCCTCGGGCACGCCGGCACCGCGCTGTGCCGCGAGCGGCAAAAAGGGATTGGGCCTTGGGTGGATGGGCCAGGCGTCGTCGCACAAGCCCATCACCCACAGGTGATCGAAAGCGATGCCGGCCGACTCAAGCACACCGAGAACCTGCACCGGCGCGTCCACCACCTCGGGCTGGAACAGCGTCTCGGCCGCAAGGCGTCGCAGGCACGACAACGCCTCGCCATAGCCCATCTTGGCGCACACGGCGTCGAGGGCGGCAAAGCCGGCGAGCAGCTCATGAAATTTTTTCAGGGTCTGGTACTCGGCCGAGTCAATGCTGCGCCCCTTGTCCGGGAAGCCCATCAGCTTGAGCGCACCGTCCATGGCCTTGGCCCAGCCGGCGGGCGTACGCGCGGCAAAGAGGTCGGAGCGGCGAAACTCGGCAAGCTGGCGCAGCGCCTGCGTCAACACCGGCGCGTCGACGGAAGCGGCACCGATCACCGCGAGCAGGCGATCGAGCGTGATGGCCGGCTCGGCGCGGCGGCGCAGCTCCACGTCAAGGCGCGCGCGCAGCGCGGCTTCGGTCTCGCCGGCGACGATGAAGGGCGAGCGCATCAGCAGGCTGGCGCGGCTGAACTCGCATTCACGGCCGGCGAGTTCGAGCACCAGGAAAGCCGCCTGCACCAGCGGATAACTGTTGAGGCCGGCGCCCAATGAGAGGTTGAAGGGCAGTGGCGCGGCGTCTGCGGCGGCCGCATGGCCGGGCAGCATCGACGAGGGCGCCAGCGCCACGCGCAGCGCGCGCGCCATGGTGTTGCGCCGTCCGGCGATGTCTGGAATGACGATACCGATGCGCGCCGCCGGATTGGTATCGAGCCTTGCCCTTGCCCAGGCCGCCGCGCGGCGCACTTCGTCGCGCGCGTCGGCACAGGGCAGTCGGGTGACGGCCTGGGCGCTTGCGGCAATGGTGGCGGGCACACAGGCGCACACCTCGGTGCCCGTCTCGTGCAAGGCCGCAAACAAGGCGCGCTGCTGCGGCGTGAGGATGTCAAAGCCGAACACCACCAGTGTCTTGGGCTTGCGCAGCGCGGCCTGCGCGAGGTGTTCGATGACCAGTTCGGCAAGGCGCGCCGGGTCGGTGTGGCGCTCTTTGGCGCAGCGGCGCGAGTAATCGGCGCACCAGTCGCGAAAAGCCTCGGCGTCCTCGTTGATGTCCTTGGCGCGCAAGCTGTCGACCAGCTGCCAGGCGTGCGCAGTCTTCCACGCGTCGGCCGCGAGTTTTGCCGTCTCGGGGATGGCCAGCAGCACGTCTCCGGCGTCCGAGGCGCGAATCACGCCCTCCCACAGCGCGGCCTGCTGCATGGGTGAGAGCAGCAGCGGAATCTGCGGTGCGAGTTCGGAATACAGCGCATCCTCATACAGCCGTTGCAACAAGGCCGTCAGCGGCAGAATATCGGCCGTCTCCCAGGAGCTCTTGCCTGCCGCGGCCTGCGCATCGTCAAACTCGCGTGCGAGCGCCTGCGCAAGGCGGATATTGGGTGTGACCACCGTCACGCCGGCCGCGCTGCCCACGGCCAAGCGCGCGAGCAAAGCCTGCTTGGACAGCGGTGACATAGGTGACATAGGTGGCATCGGTGACAGTTGCAAAAGGGCGGCGGCAGTCATGAGCGCCTACTTTAACAAGGCCGGAGGCTCAAAGGGTGAGCCTGTGCTGCCATGGGTGCATTTTGTGCCGACCGCGGCTTTAGTCGTGGTCTGGCTGCACCCGGCCAGGCAGCCTATGCTGGAAACGCCCTATTGATGCGCGTTTCCAGCCGATTATCAACCCAGGCCAGGGTCCCCGCTGATTTTTTAGTCAGCGATCAGCGGCTTTAGATCATCCGCCACCGCCGCGCTAACGCGGGCACACGCCGTTGCTTGGGCGTCCATCGCCGCTGCAGCTGTTAGGTGGCATGGGGCTGTTGGTTAGGCCGATGGACACGATGCCGCAAGCTTCGAGCAGGCAGCTCAACAGCCCACACAACAAAAGCCTTCGCATCAAAATCGCGGCGGACCGCCAAAGGGCCCACCCGAAGGCCCACCCAAAGGCCCACCCAAAGACCCACCAAAGGGCGGCGGGGCTTTACCGGCGCCACCGGGAGGCGAAGCTTTGCCGGCACCACCCCCACCACCCGCACCGCTAAAACCACCGGGACCGCCAGGACCGCCACCACCACCGGGTGGGCCGCGTCGTTCAAAGCTGGCATCGGGTGTGCCCTTGTAGCAGCGCGGAATAAAGGGAAAGTGCTCAGTGAGCACATAGTGATAGCCGCCGCCGGGTAGTTCGGGCGTCACCCCACTACGACCATTGCATTCATCGAGGTCGCCGAGGCCGGCGGCATATTCGTAGTCCTGCACGAAAGCCCCGTCATAGCTGCCGCCGGGCCCGCCCTGGCGCGTACCGGGCTTGAGGCGGTAACTCGCGCGCTGCTTGTAGACGTAAATCGGGTAGCCGTCGGCAGCCCAGCCGACCAGCGCCACTTGCTGGCGGTTGAGCCTGGCGACCAAACCCGTCGGCAGGCCGTGGTAATGATAAGCGCCGTTTGGCTGGACATGCGCGTTGTTCTCGTCCAGTCCGAGCTGCACCGCCCCCGACATGGCTTCATATTGCCAGTTGCGATCGTTGTTCCAGAATTCGGCCGCGCCCGGATCAAAGGGCACACCGTTGATGGCAATGCCAAAGGACTGCATGCGCAGCGCCGTGACGCGGCAGGCCGGATGCGGGTTGAGCGGCACACGGTAGTCGTAGCGTTGCGCCGAGATGCGGTTGGGGTTGCCGCGGCCGGGGAACTGACCGGTCGCGTGGTCGGGCAAGCCGTCGGCGCGAATAACACGAAAGTCACCCTCGACGGTAATGCTGACGCTGCCCGCGTGCGCGCTGAGCAGCGCCAACTCAAGCAGCGCCGCGCCAGCACTGCGCGTACGCGGCACGGCGTCAG
>Ga0114978_10004034_pt1 | contig 11931 bp, 9 predicted proteins | sample S_140212_EF_Meta_FD_87027 | JGI IMG/M metagenome (GOLD analysis project Ga0114978, IMG submission 87027) | Freshwater microbial communities from Lake Simoncouche, Canada to study carbon cycling - S_140212_EF_MetaG | ecosystem: Environmental > Aquatic > Freshwater > Lake | place: Lake...
CAGCAGCTGTTGCCGGACGGTGCAAAGAAAGGCGACATCGTCGGCGATGTGCTCGACTACATCGAAGGCTCCGGCCGCCGGCCAGGAGTGTAGATGGAAGCAGGCGTCCTCCAGCGTGGCTTGGATTACATGCCGCACCCCGCGCCGGAGGGCATTTCGGGCGCCGCCGCCCGGCTCGATCAAAGCGACTTTCATGCCGGTGTCCTGCAGGGCCGCGGCCACGAAACCGTTCCCCCCGCCTATATCGAGCAGCATCCCGTCGGGAGGGAAGTGATCGATCACAGCCCGCAGACAATTCAGGCGGTGCTGGAACCAGTAGCTTGTGTCTTCGACCTGGAAGCAGCTTTCGTTTCCCTCGTCCGGATAGGAGATCGGCGTGGCTGTGCGGGCCCTCCACAGGCCGTCATGCCACTCTAGCTGACTCGAGGGTGGATGCCAGGCGCCGGGGCCGGGGGGTGACAGTGATGGAGAGGTAGGCATCATGGCAGACCAAACCGGCCTTACCGCTTAATCCGATAGAGCGTGAACCGGGTCGGCAAGGGGGTCTCTGGTGCGTCGTAACTGGCCAGCACCACGCGCAAACCCTTCGCATCGGCCGGCACAGAGAAATTATAAAAACTGTGGCCGGCCTGGGTGAGTTGAACATTCTGAAGGTTGCGGAATTGGTCGTCCTGAACGGTGACATTGCATGCGCCGACCGCGGGCATCTCAATCACAAGCGCGAATTCGCGGCTCTGATTGTGGGTGTCGGGTGGTAGTGGCTGATACATGGTGGCCAGATGATCTTCGCGGTCCGTGCGGTGAAAGACCGGATAGCCCCGCTCCGTGGTTACAAGTTCACCGGTGCGCGGGCTGTTGGTGACGGAGCCAAGGTGCCTGATGTAGGGATCAGGCTCAGCCGACGTGTAGCTGGCGAAGGCTTCACTGGTGGTGGTGCGGTTGAGGCTTCGCTCGGGATCATACGGGCGCAGCCGCATACCGAAGCAGACCAGGTCGAATCCAGCTCCGGCCTTGCCGGGCACAGGAATGATCCGCGGCGAAACCGGTTCAAGGTCCCGCGCGGCTAGGGCCTCATGGAGGCGGGCGAGGTTTTCCGCTCCTTTGCCTGGAGCGCCCGCCAAGATTATAGTGACGCCGCTCAAGTCGGGCTGGTCGAATTCCGGGAAGGGCTTGAGGGTGAACAGCCGGTAGCCCCACAGTTTGGTCGACGCGAGCGATATGCTGTCCCGGTGGGTGCCGTCGATCCAATAACGGTAAGTGCGGGGGGCGAACTCCCAGCCGACGATACGATAGGCGGCATGCACGGCACGGTAACGTTCGCGCAAGCGGTCCGAAATTTCGCGCCCGTGGAATCCCTCAAACTGCGAGCAGATCACTACGCCCAGCAGGAGTAACTCGCCGCGCAGCAGCCGGGCCAGTGCGGGAATCCGTGCGGAAAGGCGCCCGAGGACCAGCCCGGCCGTCACTACGAGCAGAATTCCGGCCACTAGGATGGGAACGGACTGGGGTGTATTGAGAAAGGAAAACCAGCTGAATAACACCCTAGAGTGGGCGAGGCTGTCCTGGGCGAGAATAAAAATCAACAGAGCGATGAGGGTGATTGCGACCCATAGCAGGTTCTTTTTGACCGTTGGGGCGGATGAAGTGCCGACCACCACCAGCAGGGGCACGGCGAAACAGAGATGGAATGACGTATAGTAATAGAGGGACAGGACTCCCATGCCCCTCAGCTCCAAGATTAAGGCGAGGAGGAGCGAGGTCGCCAGCCCGCCAGTCAGCGCCAGCGTCATCCGGCGCACCGTGGCATCAGGAGAAGGTGCCACCAGCGACCGGAACAGACCCCACAACAGGGTGCACACCGGCAGCACCAGCCAGACCGCGATCTCGGTCCACTCCCAGTTCTTGGGTGTCCACGGATTTTTATCCTTCAGATCGTTCATGTAAAAAAGCATGTCGATCTGCGGCTTGAGGAAATGCGTTGAGGCCCCCGCGCGGCGGGAAATGGTGTCAATGATTACAATCACCAGTCCGGCGGCTGCGACATAGAGCAGCAGGCTTAGAGCCTGTCGCTTGAAGCTCCAGCGCAGCCAAAGCAGATGAAAGAGCGCGATACCGAGGCCGGGTGCGGTCAGGGCGCTGAGATTGGCGACGGCCATCCCGGTGAAGCCAATCCCGGCCAGGAAGATCCAGAGGGGCCACCACCGCGAGTCTTTCGCCATCGTGATGGCGGCCAGGGCCAGTGCCGCATACATGATGACCCCAGTGTCGACATAATCAGAGTGCAGGGCGACGATGATCTGGGGACAGGCCACGCCGAGTCCGACCGCGAGCAGGGCTGCCGCGAGCCCGCGCACGCGGTAGACAATCGTCACGCAGCCCAGGGACAGCAGGGCAGACACGGAGAGCTTAAAGCAAATATTGGCCGTCGCGGCCGGCAGGAAACTGTGGAGCAAAACCCCCGGCAGGATCCATGAGAGTCGCGCCCCGTAATAAGTGGGCCCAAAATCCGCAATCTGTTTCTTCCAGTCCCACTGATAGCTGGTGTAGATCCAGCTATCTAAAAGTTCAAACGGGGGAAAGGTATAGCCCGGCCTGAACTGCATCAGGAGCACCGTGCAGGCCGTCCACAGCAGTGCGAGCAGCGCCGCATCCCGCTTCCACTGGCCGCCCGGCGTCGTCGCTTGGTTGTTCTGGTGGTTCATTTGATCCATCGGGTGGCGAAGTTGGAAAGGAAAGGCATGATCTTGAAGCCAGCCAGGGCCGTCAGGACCAGAGCGGCTTGAGTCCGGCCGCGGCGGCGGTCTCATCGTTGCAGAGGCCGATGGGCACGTAACGGATCCGGGGATCTGCTGCGAGATGCTTGAGACAGCGCCAAAAATCGACGACGGTGATGGACTTTCGGCCGCGCAGGATCGCATCAGCCGTGAGGCTGGTGTAGCTCTTATCCGTCGTGGCCACGAGCACGGTGTCGGCGTCCTTCAGAGCCTCCTCAAGCGAGTTGGTTACTAGCGCGTTCAGTTTCAATGCCACCTCGGCGTTGCTGGCGGCTAGGTTGTCGTGGCCGACGACGCGATAGCCCGCTTCGGAAAGCGCCTTGCACAGGTATATGCCTGGCGATTCGTCGATGACGTGGGACAGTGGTTTGTAGGCTAGGCCGAGTACGGCAACGTTGGCACCCTTCGGCAGGTGGGCTTGCAATTTTTTGACGTAGCGTGAGGAGATCCCCCGGTTGTATTCGTCGTTCACGGCCAGCAGGCGGGTATCTACATCAAGGGCTTTGCCCATGAAATTTAGGGCAACGTTGTCGCGCGGGAAGCACGGGCCGCCGAAGCCGAAACCGCCGGTGAGGTATTTGCGGCCGATGCGCTTGTCCATGCCGAGGGCATCAGAGACCACGTCCACGTCACCGCCGGGCAGATGCTCGCAAAAATCGGCGAGCATGTTGGCGAAGGAGATCTTCATCGTCACGTAGCTGTTGACGGCGATTTTCGCGAGCTCGGCGTTTTCGAGGCTCATGCGCTTTACGGGTGCGTTGTTTTGCGAAACGCGGTGGTGCACTTGCTCCAGCAGGTCGCCGGCCCGCGAGTCCGATTCGCCGAGTAAGTAGAAATCTGGATTAAGGAAGTCGCGGATCACGCTGCCGAGGGCGATGAACTCGGGGTTGTAGCACAGGCCGAAGTCAGGGCCGCATTTTTTGCCGGATTCCTCCTCGAGAATTGGCATCAGCCCCTGGCGGGTGGCGCCGGGCAGGACGGTGCTCGTGAGCACGATAACGTGGTAGCCATTTTTCTTCTTCAATGCCTGGCCGAGCGACTTGAAGGCAAATTTTGCGTATTGGAGGGTGAAGGCGCCGCGTTCATCGCTTGGCGTAGGCACAATGACAAAGCTGATGTCACTGTTTAAGACAGCTTCCTCGGCGCTCATGGTGGCACGGATCCGCTCCTGATTCGCCGCGATCATCTCGCCGAGACCGGTCTCCTGCACGGGAGCCTTGCCGGCGTTGACGGCATCAACCGCGTGGCGGTTCACATCCACACCGATGACGTTGAAGCCGCGCGATGCCATGCCAGCAGCCATGCTACCGCCGAGTTTACCGAGACCGATGACTGAGACGGTATTAATCATTTTTTAGCGTAAAAATAGGAGGCAACCCAAGATTATTTATTCCCTGCGGGCGAGGAAGAATTGTCCCAGCCATTTACATCGAGCCGCTCAAGTAGAATTTGGTCGGGTCGGCTTGAAACCGGCGCAGGTGCTCGGCATAATTGATGCCATCATTACGCACACTCCGCGCGAGCAATTCTAAGGAGGCGGGCAGGTCGAGCCCGAGCGCAGTCGCGTGACGCTGCAGGAGTTCGGCAGCGAAATCAGGCAGGCAGAAATTCTCGAACAGGCAGGCGAGTTTGAGGAGTTTGGACGGAGACAATAGGATAGCGTTATCCTGCTCGGCGAGGCCGATCGCATCGCGCAGATACAGCGCGTCGCCTTGATAGGGTCGTCCGGAGATGGTCTGGGCCGGGCAGTCCCAGACAAAGCGATTGGGTAGCGCGGCGGCGGAGTATTTTCGAGTTGTGAGGCCAAACAGATCGAAGCCCCATGAGCGCATCAGGCGGTCGGTGTTGTGAAACGTGTGCTCCGTCGGTAGGTTACTGCCATAGTAATTCACTTCCATCACGAGTCCTAGTACTGGGCTTTCACGGATTAGACGTTCGGCCGAGAGGAGGGCCTCGAGGTCGTTTCCATCAATGTCGATCTTGATGAAATCTACGTCGGAAAAATTTTGTGCGACAGCCAGTTCCTCCAGTGTATATTTTTTCACGGCGGCCAGCTTTTCCGTTTGCCACGTGTTGAGGACAGGGAGCTTAGTTTCTTGCTGCACACGTTGGGACAAAATATCAGTGGCTGCGGCAGCAGATAGGCGACCCCAGGGGTTACGTTCCGTCGGTTGGCGGCCCTTCCGCTCGCGATTGAAAGGGTGGTTTTCAGGTAGTCCCACGAAGGCGGGTAGGTAGCGCACTTTTGGGTTTTTTTCCTGCGCTGTCAGGCGGGCACACTCGTTTACCACTGGGTCTACTCCAATTGCCTGCAGATGGGGCTCATAGAGGCGCCACACTGGTGCTATGCCTCCGCTGCAACCCACGTCGATCACAGTTAAGGGATGCTCCTTGAGCAAACCCCGGCGCATGACATCTAAGGTGAAATATTGATGGGGCGAAGTGAATTCCATGTCAGCAGCTCAGCTCTGGTTGACGACCGAATCCTTGGACTTGCCGGACTTAATCTGGTCGTAAATCCAGGCATAGGTTTTCTCCATGCCCGTGCGCAGCGGAATCGATGGCTCCCAGCCGAGCGATTTCCGGATAAGCGTGTTCTCAGAATTGCGGCCGTTCACGCCCTTCGGAGCGGCCAAATTGTAGTTTCGCTTTAGCTTCACGCCGGCGATGGACTCGACGAGATCAACGAGTTGGTTAATTGATACCTTCTCTTCGCTACCGAGATTGATGGGGAAAGTGATATTATCGCTGCGCATGATCGCTTGAGTGCCTTTGAGGCAATCATCGATATACATAAAACTGCGGGTCTGGTGGCCGTCACCCCAGATCTCAATTTCGTGGGTACCGTTTATCAACGCACTGATTACTTTGCGGCAGACTGCGGCCGGCGCCTTTTCACGACCGCCGTCGAAAGTGCCCTGTGGCCCATAGACATTGTGGTAACGCGCGACTCGTGTCACGAGGCCGAAATCCTCGGTGAAGTGCCGGCACATGCGCTCACTGAATAATTTTTCCCAGCCGTAGCCGTCCTCCGGCATAGCTGGATAGGCGTCGGCTTCAACCAAGCCGGTGACGTTGGGATCCGTCTGCTTGTCGTGTGCGTAGACGCAGGCTGATGAGGCATAGAATAAACGAGCGACACCAGCTTCGCGGGAGGCCTTGAGCAGGTGGGTGTTGATCAGCACCGTGAGCATGCAAAGAGCCTTGTTTTTCTCGATGAAACCCATGCCGCCCATGTCAGCAGCGAGGTTGTAGACCCAGGTGGCCCCTTTGGTGGCGGTGCGGCAGGCGGGCAGTTCCTGCAGATCGAGCGAGAGATTTTCTACGCCTGCAAATTTTTGATACCAGCGGTCGAGCGGCTTGAGGTCCACGGCGCGGATGCGCGTATGACCCTGCTTGAGCAGATCGGCGACAAGGTGGCCGCCGATGAAGCCGCCGGCACCGCACACAACAATAAGTTTATCCTTCATAAGTTAAGAAAATAGAACAGTAACAGGTGCGAAAAGTTTTTGGTCAAGTCAACGGACCTTTATGCGCCGGCGCGCGGGGCGCAAGGCAGTGATCTCGGCCAGCCACTCGGCGGCGGAGGCGTCGCTGGGCATGCGCCAATCACCGCGCGGCGATAAGGCCACCGAGCCCACCTTCGGGCCATCCGGCATTGCCGAGCGCTTGAACTGCTGACTGAAAAAACGGCGAATGAAAACCTCGAGCCAGCGCAGAATTGTGGCGCGCGGGTATTTCCCGGCGAAGGCCAGCTCTGCGAGATAAAGAACCTTGGCCGGCCGGGCGCCATGCCGCACCACGTGATAGAGAAAGTAGTCGTGCAGCTCGTAGGGCCCAACGACGTCTTCGGTCTGCTGATGCTGTTTGCCATCGGCGGTCGTGGGCAGCAGCTCAGGGCTGATCGGCGTGGCGGCGATGTCGTGCAGAACTTGCGTAGTGGCGCCGGAGAATTCGGCATCGGCGCACCAGTCGATAAGGTAGCGCACAAGCGTCTTCGGGATGCCAGCGTTGACATGATACATCGACATGTGGTCGCCGTTGAATGTGCACCAGCCCAACGCCGCTTCAGAGAGATCGCCGGTGCCGATGACAAAGCCCCCAATCTTGTTAGCCAAGTCCATCAGAATCTGCGTGCGCTCGCGGGCCTGCGCGTTTTCGTAAGTTACGTCATGCACATTCTCGTCGTGGCCGATGTCGCGAAAATGCTGCTTGATGGCTTCGTGGATGGGGATGACACGCAGCGTGGCGCCCAGCTGCTCAACGAGCTTCTCCGAATTGCCGCGGGTGCGTTTCGTTGTGCCGAAGCCCGGCAGGGTCGGGGCGAGGATACCCTTGCGATCCAAGCCGAGCAGATCGAATGCGTGCGCGGCCACAAGCAATGCGAGCGTGGAATCGAGGCCACCCGAAATACCGATGACGACCTGCTTCGTGCCGATGTGCTTGAGGCGCTTGGCGAGACCGGTAGACTGAATAGCGAAGATCTCGCGGCAGGTCTCGGCCCGAATGCGTGGATCGGAGGGAACGAAGGGTAGTGCGGGATTGGGGCGCAGCGTGCCGAGAGGCGCCCCAGCCTTGGCTGCGAGGGTGACGGCGATCTGACAGAAGTTGCGAGTGACCACGCCAGCGGAGAAACTGCTGTTGCAGAGCCGCTCGTGTTGCAGGCGGTTGAGGTCGAGGTCAGCGCAGACAATCTGCGTGTTGAATTTGAATCGCTCGGACTCGGCGAGCAGCGAGCCGTTCTCGGCCACGAGACAATGGCCGGAGAACACGACGTCGGTGGAGGACTCACCCGGACCGGCGGAGGCATAGGCGTAGGCGGCAAGGCAGCGCGCCGATTGTTGACGCACGAGGTCGCGGCGGTAGGCCGCCTTGCCTAGCAGCTCGTTGCTCGCGGAGGGATTGAGGATGAGGTTGGCACCAGCGAGGCATAGGTCGCCGCTCGGTGGATGCACCGCCCAGAGATCTTCGCAAATTTCGACGCCAAACGTGCAGCCGCAGCTATCATCGGCGAATAGTAGATTAGTGGCGAGGGGCGCCGAATAGTCACCGAAGTTGATCTCGATCGGCGCAAGGCCGGCGGCAGAGGTGAACCAGCGCTCTTCGTAGTATTCGCCAGTGGTGGGGAGAAACTGCTTGGGCACGAGGCCGAGCACGCGGCCAGCCCCGAGAATGGCGGCGCAATTGTAGAGCCGGCCGTGCACCGCCAGCGGCAGGCCGACGACGGCGTGGATCCGCAGTCGCTTGGTGGCTGCGGCCAGTTCCAGGAGCGCCTCGCGAGCGCGGCTCTGCAGTAGACTTTGGGCGAAAAGATCGCCGCACGTGTAGCCGGTCAGGCTCAGCTCTGGAAAAAGTACGAGGCTGGCGCCGGCCCGGGCGGCCGTGCGCATCGCCGCCTGGATCTGTGCGCTGTTAAAGGTGATATCCGCCACCCGCAACTCGGGTGCGATGGTGGCGAGGCGGAGGAAATCCGAAGGCGGTTGGGCGGTTTTCATTTCTTAATACCAAGCAGAATATAGCTGGGATCGATCCAGAACAAAGCAGAGCACTGGTCCTGGAGTTCTGGGCGCAATGATTCGATGGCCGCAGTTACTCCCTGTACTGCAGGGGAGCCGGCGATAACATCGGGCTGCGGACAGAAGTCGTGCCAGAGCATGAGACCGCCGGGACGCAGCAGCGGCAGGGCCTTGCGTGTGTCGCTTAAGGCCACTTCGGTCTGGTGGCCGCCGTCGATGAAGACACTGTCGAAGAAACTCGGCCCATAGGCCGACGTGTCCCAGGCGCGGCTGTCGCAGTAGATCTGACAGACGCGATGACCGAGTTGTTTCTCCCGGTAATAACGGCCGATGTAAGAGGTAGCATCGGTACGATGATAGGTGCGCGGCCCGGCCTCATCCTGACCGTAATTTACGCTGACCGCGCCCGGAGGGGATTTCACGTCATCGGCGACGCGCTCGCCGTAGGCCCACGAGCCGTCAGCCTTGGCCTCGCCGTCGGGCAGGTTCAGGGTCCACACGGTGGCGGCACAGGATTCAAGACACAGGCAGGTGCCGAAACCCTGCCAGGTGCCGAACTCGAGATGGCGGCGGGGTCGGTGGTTTTGATAAAGGTAACGCAGGATTAGCGCGTCATCCTGTTCCGTTTTCCAAGCAGCCCAGCCCGGATTGCGGGCTGTGGGAGCGGCGGGCCAGCCGAAACGGCAGGCCAGATCCGGAAGACTTAGGGCGGGGATCGGCGACCGGCTCATACAGGGCGGGCAAAGTTTAGCGTGAGCGCCTTGCCCGTGACGAAGCTGGCGGCGGGCGCGGAGCGGCGGACGACAAAATTGTCGTGGTCGAGGATCTGGCAATGTTGGTAACCGTGATCCAGCAACCACTCGGCGGCGGCGAGATTGGAATAACCGCGAACGCCCAGCGCGTGGTTCAATTCTACGACTAGCCATGGGTCATACTTGGCGAGGGTTTGTTCGGCGCCCATTAAGACCTCGAAGTCGAACGAATCGACGTCGATCTTGATGCAGTCGAGGCGGGGCATGGCCAGGCGTGCGACCAGGGTGTCGACAGTCTCAAAATCGTATTCCATCTCCTCGGGCGCTCCGCCCCAGAGGCGGAAAATCTTTTCTGTGCGCCGGCCGGGATACCGGCCCATGGCCTGCTGATGCACGGTCACGTTGCCTGCGCCATGGTGCGCGAGATTGGTTCGGAGCATGTCGGCGGTGGAAGTCGGCTCCACTGCGTGGATCTGGCCGCCTGGTGAAAGCTGGGAGAACAAGATCGAGTAATAACCGATGTTGGCGCCGCAATCGAGGTAGGACCAATCGTGCTGCGCGTGGTCCACAAACCAGCGTTTGGTCTGCATCTCGCAGTTGGGATAATACCAAGCGAAGCTTTCGTAGAAGGCCGGTAGCTCAATGGGCGGGCGTCCGGGGATGTTGGTGTGCATAGCTTGAGACAATGAGAGGTTTGTTCAGGACGAACGCAAAGGGGGCATTTTACCGGCGGAGTGGCCGCCGGCCAGCCGCGTCCAAATGGCGGCATTGACGTAAATGGCATCAGCCCAGGACAGGAGGCCGGCATCCGTCGTCTTGGGGCAGATGAAGTTGACGAAATGATAGCCTTGGGCCGCAAGGAACGCATGGATGTCCCAAGCTAAGGGCTGGCCGGCATAGAGCTGACGAAATTCTACTTCCGCAAAAATGCAGCCAATCTTCTGGGCCTGCAGCGCCTGCAGCGCCCCCTCCAGCACCGCGAGTTCGCCGCCCTGCACGTCCATTTTCAGAACATCAATCCTCTCCAGGGCTTCGGTCCGGAACAGGCTGTCGATCGAGCGCTGCTCGACTTCAATCGTGGCGGTCTCCATCACATCGGCGCTGTCGGCCCAGCGGTTAATCTCCTGCGGATTCAGGGGTAGGGTCGAGTGGGTGGCATCGTAGTTGTTCAGATGCAGCTGGGTGTGTCCGTCCGTGGCTCCCATGGCGACTTGGTGTAGCCGGATCCCAGACTGGCCAGATAAGGCGGTTTGCAGCCGGCGGAAATTATCCGGCGCCGGTTCAAACGCTTGGATTTTCGCCTGGGGAAAAAGAGCATGGAACGATGCCACCGACTGGCCCACATGCGCGCCCACATCGAACACGATCAGTGGTGATTCTCTGCGGTATATTTTGGTGAAGAAATCGAGTCCGGTCATGGCCTAGTTGGTTAGGGAAGAATACGAAAGGAGAGGGGGGCGGTCACATGCACCGGGCCGGGCAGCGGCATAACGGGGCATGGGTTCACTTTGAGGACGGCGGCATCTTCGATTATATCCCATAACTCCGCTAGGCCAAAATCATAGGAGCCCTTCACGCGGGATTCGCCGCCTTGGAAGCCAAATATCCCCGTCGTCAGGATGTATTGCTGATGATGAAGCGGAAGCGACAGGGTGAACTTAGCAAAGAAGCGGTCCCCTTTTTTCACGACCAGGCGATGTGCCTCATATATATCGTGGGCCGACAACACATAATTGCCCTGTAGGTCACGGAAGCGGACCGACAGCACCATCTCGGAGTCAACGTCCGCGCACGCGCGGCCGAGATATAAGAACTCTAGGCTTTCGTTATATTCGCAGGTAATTGCCGGGGTGCCATCCGCCTTGGTGATCGCGAAATTGTCGATGAGTACGACCCCGGTTCCAATTCGGTCGCGCTGCCGGGCCGTATCGAAGGCAGGGTTGGGCCGGAGGAGAACAGTCGGAACACCCGCTGCGTCGGCCGGGGTCGGGAATGCGGGAGCGGAAACGGGCAGGCCTTCAGCCGCGGCCGTTAGGTCAGTGGCCACGGGATCGAGAAGTACACCCTGCTCTTGCCAGCAAAATTTCTCGTATTCACGGGCCACCTGTTTGGCCTCGCCCCACTTTTCGGCTCGACCGTTCTTGAGCCAGAGGGCACGGGAGCAAATTGAGCGTACAGTGCCGATGTCGTGTGAGACAAAGAGCAGGCTCACGCCCATATCGATCAACTGACGCAGCCGGCGGAAGCATTTCGCCTGGAAGGGAGCGTCGCCCACGCTCAGCGCCTCGTCCACGATGAGGATGTCGGGATCCACGCAGGTGTTCACCGCGAAGGCCAGGCGCATGGTCATGCCGCTGGAATAGGTCTTCACGGGCTGGTCGAGGAAGTCGCCGATGTCAGCGAAGGCGGCGATATTATCGAAGCGGCTGTCTGTTTCCTTTCGCGACAAGCCCAGCACGGCCGCGCTCAAGTGCACGTTCTCCCGGCCGGTGAAATCTGGGTTGAAGCCTGCGCCAAGTTCGAGGAGCGCCGCGATCCGGCCGTTGACCTGAATGCGGCCAGCGCTTGGTTGTAGCGTGCCGGCGATGATTTGGAGGAGGGTGCTCTTGCCGGCGCCATTACGGCCAATGATGCCCACCGCCTCACCTCGCTTCACTTCGAAGCTGACGTCCTGCAGGGCGAAAAAATCCCGGTAACCTGCAGCAGCCTTCTGATTTAGGGCCCGGCCTACGCTGCCTGGCAACCAGCGGCCGGCCTCGGCTAGCAGTGGGCTAATCAGGCGCTGCGAGGGGTCCGTCCAAATTCGGTAAGCTTTGGATAACTGATCGGCTTTGATGACAATATCGTCGGCCATGGTAGGTTAGAGCACATCCGCGAACGCGGGCTTCA
>Ga0114978_10004035_pt1 | contig 11930 bp, 12 predicted proteins | sample S_140212_EF_Meta_FD_87027 | JGI IMG/M metagenome (GOLD analysis project Ga0114978, IMG submission 87027) | Freshwater microbial communities from Lake Simoncouche, Canada to study carbon cycling - S_140212_EF_MetaG | ecosystem: Environmental > Aquatic > Freshwater > Lake | place: Lake...
TGCCGTCCCCAGTGTTTTGCTGACTGCTGCAGCATTTGCAGAAGCAGCATTTGCAGCCGTACCAGTAGTGTAGGCGAACACCATCAACAGGGCCATTGTGAGTGCAGAAATTTGAATATGCCGTCTAGTGCGTTCAAACGGGGGTTTTAAAGAACATTGATCCATATCCAGTGCTTTCATTAAAGAATTGCGATTTATTCAGCCTCAATCTCTGCCTCAATTTCAGCCTTCATCGATTGAAGTGACACCTTACCCTTATTTTGCCTATAAAACAATAGGCAATAAGAGGTACTTGCAGCAAGAAGGTCTGGCAATAAGAGGGACATGAAGAAGGGTTCTTCCAAGATCCAAATCCTGGGTGTGATTTTCAATAAAAAAGCCCATAATGAATCTGCGGCTTTTGACCCATTGGCCGACAATGCGTTCTGGTAGGATCGTCTTCTTTATAGGAATTGAAATGTCAATCGTTGTAAAGCTTAAGAACTGGGCCAAGAGCGTTAAGCGTGACGCAGTCACCCTTTGGTTCGCGGTGAAGAACCCGCTAACGCCTTGGTATGTCAAGGCCTTGGGCGCATTTGTGGTGTCCTATGCGCTCAGTCCAATCGATCTGATCCCAGACTTCATTCCCATTCTTGGCTATGTCGATGACTTGCTCTTATTGCCAGTGCTTATTTTGATCACTGTTAAATTAATGCCGCCAGAGGTTTTGCAAGTCTGTCGGCGCCAAGCGGATGAGTGGATGCAAAAGGAGGGTCAAAAACCCACTAGCCGAGTTGGTATGGCCTTTGTAATTGCCATATGGCTCATTGTTTCTTGGCTGGCCTACATGGAACTTCGTGACTTTTTCTAGAAAACGCTTGTGATGGTTGGTGGTCGTTAATTGACTTTTAATATTGAACGGTCATCACGGCGTGCTGTGAATTCTGCATTGCGCCCACCTCAAGCAAAGGGGCTTTTAAATAGATGTGTTTAATGTTTGTGTTCGCTCTGTGAATTTGAAGGCGCTGCAAATGGAGTGAATCTGGCTTGCTCCTGTTGGCCTTTTATGTTGACTAAAACCACTGCCTTTAGCTTAGGGTTGAAAGTATAAGAACCATTGCCTTGAAGACGATTTTCCCCGTCTGCTTTGAGCTCAATGTACGATTTGTTTGAGCCATCAAGAACCGTGATGTTGGCAGACATACCAACCGATGGAATTTTAGTCCCACCATGATCGGTGATATACAGCACGACTGGATTTTCCTTGCCTGTTTTTTTGTCTTTGCCCATCACCAGTTCCAAGTGATATGCCCCAGCCATTCTGACTTGACCACCGTTTTGAGATTTCTGTTCATCTAGAGCCTGATCGGAATGAGCCCACACCTGAGAGACACACAAAAGCATTGCAAAAGTGGTTAAAACAATTTTGATTTTCATCTTTTTTTCCATAAAAGCATTGATTTTGGAGTGATTTTTATGAAAATACCGATCTGATAGAATTATGCGATGCGCAAAAAAGTGTCCATCACTGTCATTTTAATGATGCTCTGGTACTCAGTGGCCGGAGTTTATCATGTCATGCACGCCAGTGCTGATCGGGGCTTTGATCTGGGGCATTTAGATTTGCATGCACATGCTGTGTCTCATCACCATGACGATGAGGGGCAGGTGCACCAGGATCAGTCGGTCCAATCCTCTCTTCACATGGTCATGGATGGGGCCAATGCAATTACCGCAATCACGGTGACTGCTCTTGGTTTTCCCCCAAGTTCTCCATCGTCGGTTATAGAGCATCAATCCGACTTGTTCTACGAGTTCTTGCTTGTTAATTTACCGTTTAGGCCCCCAAGAACTCTGACCTGAATACTTATCCGCCTCCTTGTCAAAGAGGTCAATTCAGGTGCGTGCCTCATTAGCTTGGCACGCCTCTTTAAGAGAGTTCCTTATGAAAAGTCACATCTTGATGGTGATGTGCTTGTGTCTTTGGGGTGGTGTTGCGCCCGCTCAAGACAAACAGCACACAAGCTCAGTCACGCTTTCCCAAGCTGTCAATTCAGCTTGGGCGCGAGCCGTAGTCGCTAGGGAGGCAACGGGCCAGCTCACAAAAGCGGATGCCGATAAGTCTGCAGCTCAAAGGCTTTGGGCCAAATCTCCCTCGCTCGAATACAGCCAACGCGATAACCGCTTCCAAGCCGATACAGGTCTGAAAGAAACAGAGTTTGGCGTTGTTTGGCCTGTGTGGCAATGGGGCCAGCGGGGTGCGCAAAACACCCTTGCAGCTTCTGCTCTCACAAAAGCAGATCACAACGCACAATTTGTTAGGTTCAAATTGGCAGCTGAGGTTCGTGAGGCGATCTGGATGACCAAGGACGCAGAGGTTGAGTACGGGGAAGCGGTCTTGCTTGCGGAAACTTTGACCCGTCTCGCCAGAGATGTAGACCGCCGTGTCAGTGCGGGCGATCTGGCTCGCGTTGACAGTTTGGTTTCCCACGCAGAACGACTGGCCGCACTCGCTTTGCAATCTGAGGCCTCGCAAAAGCTCAGTGCAATGCTTGCACGCTGGCAAAATCTAACGGGCCTAAGAACCCCATTGTCCACAGAGGCTGCAACTGAGCAACCCTCTGCACTCAAGAGCGTCATTGCACATCCAGAACTCTTGCTCTCAATTCAAAGTGCTGACGAAGCAAAGAAAAAACTAGAGCTCGTAGAAGCGTCTAATCGCGAAGCCCCCGAGCTCAAAGTAGGAATGCGTCAAGAACTTGCAGCCAGAACTCAACCAGGTCAAAGCACGTTGATCGTGGGTTTTCGGCTCCCTCTAGGAACGAGCGATCGCAATCGCCCGTTGCTCGCGGCCGCTTTGACGGATGTGGAGGTTTCCACAACACAAGAGCAACGCACCCAAGAGCGAATCGAATCTGAGCATGAACTTGCCAAGCAGGCCTTGACTTTTGCGCAGCAGCAACTCCAATCGGCCAAAGAACGCGCTGACTTGTTGAACGAACGCACAGCTTTGATTGAAAAGTCCTTCAAAGCGGGCGAAACATCGTTGCCCGACTATCTTCGAGCTGTGTCTTTGTCCTCTCAGGCTCAAACCGCCTACCTGCGGCAAATCTCTAAAACTTACCTCGCTACCGCTAGGTTTAACCAGTCATTGGGCGTGATGCCATGAAATTGATCAATTCATTTAAAGTGTTTCTGGCTTTTGCAGTCTTTGCGCTTTTTACAGCTTTACCTAACACTGTAACGGCTGGCCCCGGGGCGCACGGGCCTAACGGAGAGCACCTAGATGCCCCAAATGCAACAAGCATGACGGGGACAAAGAGCCCTCGGTTTGAAGTCCAATCTGAATCCTATGAAGTGGTCGGTACACTACTGAAACAAGAGCTGTCCATGATGATTGACCGCTTTGATACCAATGTGCCCGTTCGCAAAGCAAGGGTTCAAGTTGAGCTTGGAGCGCTCAAAGCTGAAGCCAAGTACAAGGGCGATATCGGTAACTTCGCCATTGAAGATGCAAGCATTCTGAGTGAGCTTTGGAAGCCAGGCGATCATGCCTTTGTCATCAGCATCATTGAGCCGGAAAATTCTGATTTGATTGACGTTAAGTTGGTTGTAAGCAATGAAGCTGATTTGCACAGTCATTTTGAATTCAAGAGTGCAAGTGCAAGTGCAATTGCCCTTGCCCTTGCCCTTGGATTGCTGATCGCACTCCTTGCCTTCGTGGTGTTTAAGAAGGGGCGTTTATTTGCTCAATTGCGTCAAGGGGGTCTTTGATGACTTTAATCAACTGGTTCGCTATTTCCGCAATTGCAATGAGCACTGTTCTTGTGCACGCCGGTCCCGGTGCCCACGGCCCCAATGGGGAGCATTTGGACGGTTCAGCCTCGCGAGACGCAGGCGCTTTGATTCGCCTGGCAGATGGTTCGGTCAATATTCCTAAATTGGCACAACGCCGCATGGGAATTCAAACCCTAGTGGGTACCGAGTCAATGGCGGCTCGAACGGTTGAGTTGCCTGCTCGCGTCATTGTTGACCCCAATGCCAGCGGTCGAATTCAAACGGCCCATGGAGGGCGAATTGAACCAGGTCCACAAGGACTTCCAGTTCTGGGGCAAAGGGTCAAGAAAGGCGAAGTGCTTGCCTATGTTCATCATCACTCTGAGCCCTATGCGTTGGGAAACCAACAAGCGCTATTTGCCGAAATCAAAGCCCAGAGGCTGACTGCTGAGCGAAAAGCACAACGCTTGCTTAGCCTAGAAGGCACAGTGCCCAGAAAAGACATCGATGCCGCGCAAGCGGAGGCCCAAAGCCTGATCTCCAAAGAGAAAAGCATTGGTGAAAGCCTGACGACGAGAGAGGCCTTGACGGCGCCAGTTGCAGGCGTAATTTCAAAATTGGACCTCACCGCTGGTCAAATCGTGGATCCTAAGGATGTCTTGATCGAAGTGATCGATCCAGCTCGTATGATGGTGGAGGCAACGACGGCGGATGCAGCCATTTCTTTCAGCGTCAACGCCGCCAGTTTGCAAGGCATGGATGGCATCGCGTTGAAGTTCCTTGGTGGTGCGAAATCGTACCGAGAGGGTTTGCTCTCGATGTCATTCAGCCTTAAGTCTAACAACCCCCAGTCCCCATTGCCAGTTGCAGTTGGGCAACCCGTGACGGTGATAGCGCAGTTGCCGCAACAAATCAAAGGCATTGTTTTACCTGCACAAGCCTTGTCCAAAAGTGCGAGCAACGAATCCATCGTATGGGTCAAACTGAGTGCTGAACGATACTTACAGCAACCCGTTCAATACCAAACGCTCAACGCGACGCAAATCGTGGTCACGCATGGGCTCTCTCCCAACAGCCGTGTGGTCGTTCAAGCGGCTGCCTTTATCTCACAAATTCGGTGATGGAGAGCCAGCATGTTTAACTGGATCGTTCGTCATGGCTTGCGCAACAGACTTTTTGTGCTGGCTTTCTCGCTCATTTTGATGGTCTACGGTACCTACTCTGCTTTCAGGACACCTGTCGATGTATTACCTGATTTAAACAAGCCGCTTGTAACAGTGCTCACTGAGGCTGGTGGTATGGCGCCAGAGGAGGTGGAGCAGCTCATCACATTTCCAATCGAAACCACGCTCAACGGCATGCCAGGCATTACCCGCGTTCGCTCTGTTTCTGGCATTGGTTTGTCGATTGTGTACGCTGAGTTTGATTGGGGCACAGATATCTATCGCAACCGCCAATTGGTCTCCGAGCGCTTGTCTTTGGTCAAAGAACGTCTGCCTAAAAGCATCACCCCAGTGATGGGACCGGTGTCGTCCATCATGGGTGAAATCATGTTGATTGCGGTACCACTTTCCAAGGACCTCGGCGCATCAGACCCCATGCAAGCGCGGGAATATGTTGACTTTGTGATGCGTCCCAGACTCTTGTCTATCCCTGGCGTTTCGCAGGTCATACCCATTGGCGGCGAGGTTCGCACGCTCAGAGTTTCACCCGACACCTCGCGTATGGCGCAGTTTGGTGTGACGCTTAACCAAATAGAGGAGGCCATTAGAGGTTTTGCGACCAATGCCGGAGGTGGTTTCATTGATCTGAATAACCGTGAATACCTCATCCGGCATGTCGGTAGAACAAACAAACCAGAAGATTTAGGTCGTGTCTCTGTGTCTTGGAAACAAGGGCGCACGGTGATGCTCAATCAAGTAGCAACCGTATCTTATTCAGCAGGCTTGAAACGCGGTGACGCAGGGTACAACGCAAGTCCCGCCGTGGTTGTTAGCGTTCAAAAACAGCCCACAGCAGATACCGTTGTGTTGACCAAAAATATTCAAACAGCGCTTGAAGAACTCAAGCAAGGGCTCCCTAATGGCTTGAGCGAACCCAAGGTGCTGTTCAGACAGGCGGACTTTATCAAAGCCTCCGTTACTAACGTTAGTGAGGCTTTACGCGATGGCGCTGTGATGGTGGCTATTGTTTTGTTTGCTTTTTTGCTTTCTGCCAGAACCACGTTGATTTCGTTGATGGCGATTCCCATCTCTTTGTGCGTCACAGCCTTAGCCCTACACTTTATGGGACTGTCTATCAACGTGATGACCTTGGGCGGTTTAGCCATTGCTATTGGTGAACTGGTCGATGATGCGGTAGTGGACGTTGAAAACATCGTGCGCAGGCTAAAAGAAAATAAGAATTCAGCAACGCCCAAGCACGTTCTAGATGTCATCTTGCATGCCAGTATTGAAGTTCGCACTGCCATTGTGTACGCCACGATGATCGTGGTGTTGGTCTTTATTCCCCTTTTTGCGCTACCAGGCATTGAAGGCAAGTTGTTCACGCCTCTTGGCATTGCCTATATCGTGTCAATTTTGGCTTCAATGCTTGTATCTATGACCTTGACGCCCGTGCTGTTCTTTTATTTAATACCGCACATGAAAAGCATGGAGCACGGCGACTCGCCTTTGGTGACATGGCTTAAAAACAAAGATAGATTGCTACTCAATTGGTCTTTTCAAAACTCTGAAACGCTCATACGCGCAGCACTGCTTGCTGTGGTGCTTGCGGTTGTGAGCATTCCATTTTTCCCGCGTTCGTTTCTGCCCGCATTCAACGAAGGGTCGTTAGTCCTGTCTTTGATGCTCAATCCTGGTACGTCATTGGGAGAAGCAAATCGCGTAGGTCAAATAGCTGAGAGCTTGATTCAAAGCGTCCCTGAGGTGGCTCAAGTCGGTAGACGCACAGGGCGAGCAGAACTGGACGAGCACGCAGAAGGCGTTCACTCAACCGAAATCGACATCGACCTCAAGCCCTCTGATCGTGGGCGTGAAGTCATCATCAACCACATTCGACAGGTACTGTCCTCGCTTCCTGTGCAAGTAGCCATCGGCCAACCCATATCTCATCGGCTAGATCATTTGCTGTCTGGTGTTCGAGCCCAAATTGCGATTAAGATTTTCGGTGATGACACCGATACGCTTCGCGGATTGGCGGAAACACTCAGAAAACAAGTCTCGGATATTCCTGGCCTGGTGGACCTCAGCACCGAGAAGCAAGTGCTGATTTCTCAAATCATGGTTCGCATTGACCATGTCAAAGCATCTCAATACGGACTCCCTCCTGGAGAAGCTGTTAGAACCTTACAAGCTTTGACTGAGGGCGAACAGATTACTCAGATCGTGGATGGCGCTAGGCGCTACGACTTGGTTTTACGTCTAGCAGATGCCAAGCGCACACCACATGATATCGCTAGGACTCTCATTGACACCCCAATGGGACGCATTCCTGTCGCAGCTTTTGCAACAGTTGAAGAGACAGATGGCCCCAATCAAATTGGTCGCGAAAACGGCAGACGACGCATCATAGTCTATGCCAACACGGACGGCTCCGACATGGGTAAAATCGTTGGTAATATTCGAGCTAAAATTGCTGAACTTAAATTGCCACCAGGTACCTTTATTCGACTTGAGGGCCAGTTTCAAGCTCAAGAGCAAGCCGCTACTTTGATTGCCTTGTTGTCGGTTGTTTCACTGGGCTTCATCTATCTGGTGCTCTTTACGCGTTATCAGTCAGCCAAACTCACTCTCATCATCATGGTCAATATACCCTTGGCCTTGGTTGGTTCAGTGATTGCAATGTGGCTCAGCGGTGTTCAACTCTCGGTTGCATCGATGGTTGGCTTTATCACTCTGGCAGGTATTTCTACGCGCAACGGCATCTTGAAAATCAGCCATTACATCAATCTTTGCAAATTCGAAGGTGAGACATTCACGCAGTCTATGATTGTTCGGGGTTCATTGGAGCGTTTGACGCCAGTTTTGATGACTGCATTGGTTGCTGCGTTTGCATTGACGCCACTGCTTTTCTCTGCCGATGCACCGGGCAAGGAAATTCTTCACCCCGTCGCGGTCGTGATCTTTGGGGGTATCATTAGCTCCACCTTGCTTGACACCTTATTGACTCCCATCCTTTACTGGCGTTTGGGGCAAGAGGCGACTAAATACTTAAGCGCAGATAGCGATAGCAGTGGCGTGGTCTAGGGCTTGGTTTGTAAAAAATTGTTTAACAATGTATAAAATTTTCCACTTGAAAAGTAGGATTTCACTCACCTTTAGTCCATCCCCAGAGAACTCTTCGTTTCGTCCGATCCCTTGGCATGCTTTAAAAGTTCTCAGGTGCTGCTGTTAGCAACTGAATTTGCATCAAACCAGGCAAGGGTAAACGCTTAAGGGCTTGGCCGATGATGTCAAGGATTGTGGTAGAACTGCATTATTGCGACTTGAATGCCAGTTCATTGCTTAAATCTTGGCGCACTCCAAGTCTTATAGACAAGAAAAAAATGGAAAATGCTCTCACTGGAGTACTTGAATCCTTCTCCAATGAGGACCAACTGTTTCAAGAAGCTTTTCCGCTCTTTGATTGCCTGCTCAACAAATTTTTCTAAAGATGCTGCTCCATGACCGATAGCAATTCTCAAACACCTTGTCCCTCCATTGCTTCATACACACTGTGGCAACTCGTGGTTTACTTTCTCAGGCTTGGCACTTTAGGTTTTGGTGGCCCAGTGGCATTGGCTGGGTACATGAATCGCGATTTGGTTGAAAAATATCAGTGGATTACTGAAGCTGATTATAAAGAGGGGATGGCTTTGGCGCAGATGGCTCCCGGTCCAATGGCCGCTCAGTTGGCCATCTATCTGGGCTATGTTCACCACCGAGTTCTTGGGGCAACTTTAGCGGGCATTGCTTTTGTAGCACCCTCATTTTTATTGGTGGTCGCTCTTGGATGGGCTTATGTAGCATATGGTGACTTGGCTTGGATGCAGGCAGTCTTTTACGGAGTGGGCGCCGCAGTCATTGGCATCATTGCGATCAGTGCTCAAAAGCTTACCAAGAAAACAATAGGTAAAGACAAGTTGCTTTGGGCTATCTTTTTAGTCATGGTGGTGAGCACGGTAGTGACCCAATCTGAGATTGCCTCACTCGTCTTTGCCGCAGGTTTTGTTACTTTATTTGTCAAGGCTCCGCCATCATGGTTTAAAAGGGGTGGATTCAATTCGATTGCGGTGACTCAAATGCCAGTGTTTACCAGCATTTGGGGCAGCTTTGATTTTTCCTTGCTAAGTCAAATAGCCATTTTTTTTACCAAGGCTGGCGCTTTTGTCTTTGGTTCGGGCTTGGCCATCGTGCCATTCTTGTACGGTGGTGTAGTGGTAGAGCATCAATGGTTAACTGAAAAGCAATTCGTGGATGCGGTGGCAGTTGCGATGATTACGCCAGGTCCTGTCGTTATCACGGTTGGTTTTATTGGGTACTTGATTGCTGGATTTACTGGCGCGTGTGTTGCGGCTTTGGCCACCTTCATTCCTTGCTATCTGTTTACAGTTATTCCTGCGCCTTACTTTAAGAAATACGGCAACAATCCAAGCCTTATTGCCTTCATCGATGGGGTGACAGCCGCCGCAGTTGGGGCCATTACAGGCTCAGTCATTGTGATTGCTCAGCGTTCGATTGTGGATATTCCAACTGCCTTGTTGGCGATTGTTGCAACCGCATTGCTATGGAAATACAAGAAACTGACTGAACCAGTCGTTGTGCTTGCGGCCGCTTTATTGGGCTTGGTGCTGTACCCCATTTTTCATCATTGATATGAAAATACGAGTGTTGTTCTTATCTCTTGCATTGGTAGTCATCTCGGCTTGTAGCAAAGAGGCCCAAGTCTTTATGGTTAAACTCAATCAATGGAGTTGTGGCGCAACCGGTTCAGGCAACCCAGTGTGGGAGCTCATTGTTGACGGTACAAATGAGAATGTACTTAAGCAATCAGGAAAAGCAGATTATCCTTTTTGTACTCATCAAAACGTGATGCTTGAGAATGGAATAATTCAGGTGCAATTTAAACCCATCTCTGGTCAAAATGATCAAGCCGGTGGTGTAATTTGGCGTCAACAAAATCGCAACAATTATTATGTTGCTAGAGCGAATGCATTAGAAAATAATATCTCCCTTTATTATACGAAAGATGGGGTTCGTCATACGCTTGCATTTGAAGATGCTCCTGTGGCTAGGAATCAGTGGCATACATTAAGCGTGGAGAATGTAGGGGATGTTATTAAAGTGAGTCTTGACGGTAAGCAATATATTGAGCTCAAGGATGTCACCTTTCAGAAAGGTGGTTCTGTGGGCGTTTGGACTAAATCAGATAGCGTCACTCTTTTTAAAGATTTTCAGTACAAAAGAGGGGTTAAATGAAGAACATTGTTGGGGTGGCTTTAGTTACCTTATTGATATCAACCTTCAGCATGGCTCAAGAGGATCGAAAAATTGAGCAAGCTATAAAACACCGTCAAGCGGCCTTTACTTTGATGGCAACCTATTGGAGTCGCATCCTTCAAACCGTTGAAGGTACTAGGCCATATGACCCCGATGCGGTCATTATTGATGCTAGGAAAGTTGAGTATCTCAGTCGCTTGCCGTGGGAAGGTTTTGTGGCGGGAAGTGAACGAGGCAAAACCAAAGCGAAAGACGATATTTGGCTTGATGAAGATCAATTCAAAAAGCTCGCCAAAGATTTAGAAAATAAAACTACCCAATTGGTTAAGGCGGCGGAGCTAAAAGATCCAAAGAAGCTCAAAGTAGCTTTTGAGCAGGCTAGGGATGTTTGTAGTGCGTGTCACAAAGAGTTCCGAAAAAAATAAGGAAATTGTCATGAAATGGATGACAAGAGAGAGCAGCCAAAAATTAATCGCATTGCTTGCCCCTGGTTAATTCAATAGTTGATCGATAAGTAGGCTGAGTTCCTTTATGTACCAGCCAATCAGGTTCTAAGGATTGCAACAACAACAGGCGCTATACCTTATGACGTTCCAGAAGTGGAGCTTAGTCACAAGGGGAGACTTATGTGGTTTTGATGCCTTTTTAAAAAAGTACCCCTTGACTGAGTCAGCGTTAGATCAACTCGCAATTAATTGTGCGAGGCGCTGATACTTCAAAGTTAGATTTGACAAATCAGTCAGCAAGGCTTTGTGCAATTTCCTAGGGGGGCGTCTGCCAACTGAATCCTTGCGGCCAAGACATATTGACAGGCTCATGAAAATGACCATCATCAGCGGTCATTTGGCTTTAAGTGCTTTTAGTCTCTTTTACTTTCGAAAATCCAATTGGGTTTGTTTTTTTAAAATTCGCCAACTATTGTTTACTTGTGTGAGTTCATCAAAATACATTCCCATTGACACTGGGCCATTCAATTCAAACGGTGCGTCATCGCCTTCTTTTATATTCAAAATACGGTAAACCGTAAAGTAGCTTGTAATTTGCACATTGCCATTTTCCAAAAATGTCGATTTTAAATTGCTGATGACGTGGCGAACTCTTGTGTCTTTTGGTGTTGATTGAAGAACTGTGCGAAGATTTGATATACCCGAGATTGTTTGATCAGGTCGTTCCCAGATGATTTCTTGCGTTATAAAATCCTCCATTTTTTTCCATTCTCTGAGGTCGAAATGACCCATAAACGCAATGACAACCTCAAAGCATTGTTGAGTTGTTAACCATTTTTTTAAATCTTTCGAAATATCAATTTGCATGATTGCATTTGTTATTGAGGTGGATGGGCAAGGAGTGCTGTTTCATTGATATCCGTTCCCCAACCAGGTCGAGTTGGAACTTGCATGACTCCATTTTTGATCTGTAAGGGGTGTGTTAAAAAATCTTGCATCCAAGGAACTTCATCCACGACAAATTCCATTGCTTTGAAGTTTGGCAAAATCGCACACAAATGCGCGCCCATCATCGTTGATAGGTGGCCATGGTAATTGTGAGCGGCGACAGTGACGTCATAAGAATCGGCCAAGGCAGCCATTTTGAAGGAGTTCACCATTCCATTCCATTGAACATCAATGATCGCAAAATCGACAGACTTTGCTTCTAAGTAAGGCCTAAACCCCGACATTGCGTAAATCGTTTCAA
>Ga0114978_10004037_pt1 | contig 11929 bp, 16 predicted proteins | sample S_140212_EF_Meta_FD_87027 | JGI IMG/M metagenome (GOLD analysis project Ga0114978, IMG submission 87027) | Freshwater microbial communities from Lake Simoncouche, Canada to study carbon cycling - S_140212_EF_MetaG | ecosystem: Environmental > Aquatic > Freshwater > Lake | place: Lake...
GACCCATAATTAGCTATATGTAGGCGAATAAACAGGGATATCACCAGTACAGGTATAGGTATTGCTACTGCTAGTAGTTACCGTCATTACCAAACGATAGATATTCTCATTTAGACCTCCAACCACCCTTTGAGTAGCCTTTCCAAGACTAATTACTGGACTACCGGATAATATAGCTGATGGAGATGGGTCTGTGCCTTGGATGGTTACTGCAGTGCAAGTAGCCGTACTAAGGGTCTCTCCAGTGCTTAAAACGGGGTTAAAATCAAAGCTAAATAACTCTGATTCTGTAGTGTATTTATATGTAAATTGGCTCATTTATTTGCCTTTGTTTGCCTTTTGTTGGCTAATTCAGTACGAACTTTATAGACCTTTTGTAGACGTTCTTTTAAGTTTATCACTTCTACACGCTCTTTATAAAGTTTTATTAATCTGTCTCTTGCATCGGCTGTAAAGGTATATCTTACCACCGCACCTAAGCGAGGGAATACTGCAGCCAATAATGATGGTATTGTAACCGAGATAACCGTTAAAATGCTATATAGGGCTTTATTTATTGTTGAGGTAGTGGTAGATACCACAGAAAACAGTTTCATCCTAAAAAGCCCTATTAAAGCCGTTGTAGAGGATACTACAGACAATAGCTTGGCACGAATTAATGGAGTTAATACAGTAGCAGTTTCAGTAACAGCATAACTTAGGGTTTTCCCTAATAACTTTACAAATGATGCTACTGAAGTACTTGTAGCTGTTAATACCAATGGAATAAATCTAATTAAAAATGCTGTAGAAGTAGATACAACACTTTTGGTTAGATTGATTGCTTTTTTAAAACTAACAGTAGAAACGCTAGTAGCCACTAAAGTTATAAACTCTGAGGCTATTTTTCCTATAGAAGCTATGCCATTTACCGCAGTAGCGGTCAGATTTATAGATAGTGTTAATAACTTAGATACTGATGCTACAGAGCTTGTGCTTGTTAATAAAGAAATTGCTCTAGTTAATGCTTGTAATATATTTGCGGCACTAGATACGACAGTAGCTGTCAAAGTCTGTAAAAAAGACTTTGTAACCATCCCAGAAAAGGATGCAGATGAGAATGGTTGTTTTCCAAACATTATGAAAACATTAAAAAGAAACTAGCTTTATTAGCTGTAACTGGGGGTGCTGTAAATATCCACCCTGTATTATTGCCACCATTGGTAGATGTTGTTCCTGCGTACCATGAAGCACCACCAGTAGCCGCACTATCTTTAATACTTAGGTAATTACAGCTTACTGTACCGCTAGATTTGCTTAAAGTAGCTTGTGTTCCAGCCGAATTACTATTAATGGTTATTAGGTTTCCAGCCGTTCCAGTTAAGCTAAAGTTACTGACAGTTTGAGTTGTGCTTGCTGGAAAAATAATTGTATTTGGCTGAACTGTATTTTTAATGTCATTAAAAGTATTTGCACCGCTAATAGTTAATGCACCAGCACCGCCTTGATTAAGGTTGTAATAGGTAAGACCGCCACCAGCAAATGTTTTAGAACTTGCAGAAGTCATTGAAATAGTAGAAGTACCAGCACTCAATGTCATTCCTGTGGTGGTAGCTATAGTAAATGCACTTGCTCCTGAACCTGTACAAGTAAATGTACTTGCACCTAAAGTCAGACTTCTAGTATTGCTATTGCTTCCATTGTATGTTGAGCAAGTAACTGCTTTATCATTGGTATTAAAAGTTCCTGTGGTATGACTAATTAATCCTGTAGTCGTTAAAGCATCTTGTAATGTCCATGTGCCACCTATACCAAAAAAAGTAACTTGTGCTGGTATAGTTTTTGCATTAGTTGTAATGGTTTTTGATGATGTTGCTTCAAAACTAAGTTGTGCTGTTGCAGAATATGTCATTCCTGATGATAGGGTTAAATTTCCATATATGGTAATTACAGAAAAACCCCATGTTGATACAGTACCGCTAAACCCAGTAAAATCTAAATTTTTAAAATTTGTAAAACTTGTACTGGTAATTATGTCGCTACCAGCAGTAATACTAATGTTTCTTGAATTAGCTTCTGATGGTGTACCTACACTAAGTGTTCTTGTTCCTACACTCCCGCTATAACTTAAACTTATTGGTGGTGAACCTGAAACAGAAGCACTAAAAGTAGCAACAGTTGCGTTGTTTCCAGTAATAAAAATAGTTGAAGAGCCACTAAAGCTAAAGGTTCTACTTCCTGAATCAGTATAAGTTAAGCAAGTTAAAGAAAATGTACTAAATGTAAAACTTGACGCAATAGTACAAGAACTTGTGGTTGTTAAAGCACTACCTAATGTTTTAGTTCCTGTTCCTGATATGCTTATTGGACTAGCAAGACTAACTCCATTGGTGGTAATAGTAAAAGATGTTGATGCAGAAGTACTTGTAAAACTTAATGTACCTGTATTACTCCAAGTCATTCCATTTTGCAAAGTAAATACACCAGCTAATCCTGATGCACCACTTACTGTTAAACCTTGAGTTCCAGCAATAGTTCCTGTAAATCCTGTAGCAATAATTTGCCTAGCTACTGCGGCAGACGCTGTTGCAATGGTTACAGTAACTGCACCTGAAGCGGCATCAAAATATACATCATCAGTAGCAGTAGGTACGGCTTGACCACCAGTACCACCTGAAGTCAAAGCCCATTTAGTTCCAGCAGTTCCATCCCAAGAAGCTGTACCACCTACCCAATATCTATTCGCCATCAGGCACTCTTGTTATAAAAGCATACCAATTATCAAATCGAGCCTGTTTCATGGCTTCAATTTGTTCATCAGTAAATGTGTGGTCATCTTCTAGGTGTAAAGCATCACCAAATGAATACCCATTTTGTTCAATAACAAAGTCAATTTTTATCATTATGCACTCGCTATGCAACGCCACTTACTTGTGGCTACGTTCCAAATAAAACCAACATCTAGTCTAGCTGTAGTAACTGTGGTGCTTGGCAAGGTTACTGTAGATGATTCAAATGAAGTACCCCAAGTAATAGCAATAGCACCTGTTCCTGTAATAGAAATAATTAGTTTTTGACCGTTTACAGGTGTGCCAGTTAAGTTGGTAGAAAAATTGGTAATAGCGACTGATTGTCCAGTAATGACCATTATGTCGTAGTTATCGGTGTTTAAAGTAGGTGTAGCTGAGTTGGCCGTAGAAGCTAATACTCTAGGCTGAACCCATTTATTTGTAAGGGTTTGAGTTCCGCTATTTGTGGTAACAGTAGAATCAATAGCAATTGTGCCTGTGCTAGTAATTGTGCCACCTGATAAGCCTGTTCCAGCAGTAATGGAAGTTACTGTACCACTACCTTTGCCATTAAATGTTGTCCAATCGGTACTTGTCAAGTATCCATTTACACTTCCTGTGGCGGCTGGCATGGATATAACAGGAGTATTACCACCGCTAGAAACTACTGGACTTGTGCCAGTTACGCTAGTTACAGTACCTGTAGTAGGTGTAGACCATTGTGGAGCGGTTGCACCACTATTGACTGTTAATACTTGTCCTGCTGTACCAATTGCTAATCTTGTTCCAGCACCGCTAGTACCGCCATATAAAGTATCGCCAGCAGTAGTTAATGGGCTTAAATTGTTAAATGCTGTGCTTGCAGTTGAAGCACCTGTACCACCTCGATTGATTGCTACAGCATTACCATTCCAAGTAGCTGACGTAATTGAACCAGCGTAATCAAAAGTATTGGTAGACCAGCTTACATTAGCAGGTGCTTGGTCATGCCTATCCCAAGAACCAGCCGCAATTGCATTAGACAATAAATTAACTAAAACAAATCCACCACTAGGTACAGAAACAACTAAAGTATTAGAGTTGTTATTAACAGTAATTGCACCACTACTTTGGTTGTTATCAAATTGAAAAACTGTACCATTTGCTAAAGTTGTTGCATCAGGCAATTTAATGGTTTGACCACCTGAACCAGTAATAGTGTATCTGCGTACAGATGAAACAGTTAATACTATGGGTGTTCCTGATGCGACAGTATTTATATAACCATCATCTAAAGCATTGGCAGTAATATTGCTACTGGCATCTCTTAAAACAACAGAGTTTGCACCGCTAGAAGTAGTAACTCCTGTGCCGCCATTGGCTACAGGAATAGTTGAGCCATTCCAAACGCCTGAAGTAATTGTGCCTAAAGAACTTACATTACTACTAGCGTCTAAATAAACAGCTTTATTAGCAGGATAGTCGCAAAAGACATCCTGTGTGCGACGAGAAAAGTTAACGAGTGAGTTTGAATTTGAGGAGGAAAGGACGGTAGTTCTCGCTAGAGTTGTACCGCCTGCCCCAATAGTACCTAAACCTACTTCCCAATTAGTGCCAGATTGGTCTGCAATAACGTAGTAGGTTGTATTGTTGGCTCCAATACCTGCAGAAAATGTTTGATAGCCAGTTACTGCTCCAAGTAAAGTTACTGTACTTGTACCTGGTGCTGATGCTGTTTCTCTAACTCTATCTGCAAGAATAAAAGCCATTTATATCCTTTATTAACTGAACTGTACTTTTACGGTAAATTGAATGCTGTCTCCACTGTTCAATGCAATTCCTGTAAAGTCACCCTTTACAAATAAATTGCCTGATGTAGAAGCATCAAATGTACCAGCATTGGTAATTGTTAAAGAACTACCTGCAGTCAATGTACCTACTACTTGGAATGTATCGTTTGTAGTAGAAGTTGTCTGTTGAGTAGTAGTTCCTGAAACACGAGTACCAGTTTCAGTAAATAAAGTTGTATCGGTTGCAGCAGTTGTTCCTGCACCTGTACCCCAAGCCACATATTTCGGCTGAGTAGCTGCACCACCATTAAGATAGTTGGTAACAACGGCCTTACCAGTATTTACTAGTAATGTAGCCATTTTATTTCCTTTCTAGGAAGTGTTTAATCTTCCAAATAAAGCGTTTAATAGGGTTTTTGTGCCAATAATCAATTGTGCCAAGATGCTCCACAGTACCGTCTGCACGAGTAATGGTAGCAATTAACTGTATTTCTTTGGCATTTGAAATTGCGTGTTGCATATTAGTTTGCTTTTACGATTTCTAAAACAATAGAAAAAGATAAATTTGTAGTAGCAACTCCACCACCGGTTGTAGTTAACAGAATAGTTTGATTTGGTGTTGTAGCATTATTGACAATGCCACCAAAGTCACGACCTTCCATTTCACCACGACCTGTTGCATTCCAAAGTGTTGCTGGCGTACCACCACCCCAAATTAAATCTACTTGTAGAGCATCTTCAATATCATAGTTAATTCTTGTAACACGTAAAGAGCTTGCTTTACTGCCCTCAGCATTAATTTGATTTAATGTAGAAGCGTCAACAATTGATTGATTTGTGTAATCTTCAGCATTTACATAGCCACTAATTTTGACGGTTGTATTTCTATAACCATCATTCAGAATCTGAACGTTTATACTTTTAGCCATGATTAATAACCGCCTCTAGGCTTTGGAGCTTTAGTAGGTTGTTTAGGAGTCTTACCGCCTGTTTTCTGTGGCTTATTAGCACCATAAGGAGCTTTAAGACCCATACCAACTGGCTGACCATCACGTAATTTTTTGTTCGGCATATTTGTATCCTTTATGTTTAGAGAAAAAACCCCCTAGAACCTTTTGAGAACTAGGGGGAATCGCTCACGTGGAGAGCTATTAGGCTCCTGGAGTACCCCACAATGCACGTGGGTCACCCCAACCGAACGCATAACGCTCGTAAGACTTAGCTTTGGCATTCATTGTGTCAAAGTCATTGTCTTGGTCGAAAGTAATTGCTTGACGCTCTTGGTGAATCATACCTGTACCTGTTGGAACTTGAGCACGAATAAACCATGCTTTAGTAGAGGTCAGATAGTGGTTCATCTTAATGCCTTCTGGGAGGGCATTAGTAGCGTTTAATACGTTTACCGCGTTTGAAGCAGTACCAGGAGGGTTAACACCTGTGTTGTATGAATATACAGACTTCAAAATACGGTTAGCTTCGAACCAGTTGCTTGGGTGAACGATTAAGCTCTTAGGCATCAAGTTGATACGTAAGCCACGGTCATTCGTTGCCAACATTTGCTGAATCATCAAGTTTTCGATAGCTGCCTCAGACAAGTTAGCTGCAACAGTTAACAAGTTAGAGAAAGTACCGCCTGTTGTGTTTGGATGAGAAGCGTTTAATAATGAAACACCGTCACCACCAGCATATGCGTTGTTAAAAGCGTTGTTGTAAGTAGCGGCAGCAACGTTCTCTTTGGTTTGACGCATAGAGAAAGCGTTAGCAGCAGCACGACGCTTGGAAACAACTTCATAGAGGTTGTCAGCGAGTTCTTCTTGAGTAACGATATAACCTAAACCATAGGCAACGTTGGTCAAACGAGTCACGAAACCTTGAGTTTCAGAATCGTAAGATACACCAGCACCTTGTGGCTTCTGAGGAGCTAGTCCGAAACCTGTAGCTTGTACATATTCTTCGTAGTTCTTGTCAGATTGGGTTGTGTCAAAAAGGTCTGTATATTCTACAGGATGTTCGTTGTATGAACGACCCCACCAAGCCTTAATACCAGGCCATAGGGCTTTCGGGAACGAACCAGTTGTAATTACACCAGCCATTATATTCTCCTAATTAAACGCCAGCAGTGCCAGTGGCAAGCTCGTGTTGATTGAATTGAACAATGAAATTGCTGTATGGGCCTAGTTCATTGTTTTGTATTTGTTGGAAACCCAAAATTTTCAATGGGAGTGAGCTAGTTGTTGCAGGTGCAGTCAATACTGTTGCAGACAATTGATAGCCTAAAGAAGGAGCAGCTCCAGTGTAGGATGCGTTCTTGTTAGCGTCAGTTGTTACAAAAGTTGTGCCATCGCCTTGGACTTCGAACACTTGACGTGGGTCATCGTTCACCAAAACATAATAAGCAGCAGACTTAGTTGCAGGTACGCCAGTAATAGTCAAATCAAGGGTTACACCTTGGAGTGAAGGATTGCCTGGGTTAGGGTTTACTACGCCTACGATTACACCACGTGGGGTGTTACCGGAAGCACATTTTGCTATAGCAGGGATGCCGTTTGCATCTGAACCAGCAATTGTCTTAACCACGTCACCAATGTAATAGGCAGAGCTATCAGTTGATGGAATGTAGTATGTACGAACTTGTTGGTTACTTGCAGCACCACCGCCATAAATAATCGGGGAAAATCCCCGTGGGGCGTTTACGTTTGCCATTTAATACTCCAAATAAAGTTTAAATTAAGTACGCTTAATCGAGATATTTGACGTATAACGTCCATCTTGACCAGCATTACCATTAATATTACCGCCAGCAATGGCTTCTTCAATACGCTTGTTCTCTTCAGCAAGTTCGGCCATATCTTCCTCATGCCATTCTTGCTTAATTTTCATTAAATAAGCGTACAGGGGATGCCCTGCTTCGTTAGTTCCTACCTTTTGTTTGATTTTGTCTGCAAGGTCAACATTTAATGGAGTAACTCCATACACTAACTCGGTTTCTCCTCGCGTAACAAACTCATAGCCGCTATTTACTGCGTTCTCAACGTTTCCATCGTCATTCATCCAGCATAGATGATACCCTTGGATTTCGTTTTGAACTGCCAAAGTTAATTTTGGTGTACCAATTGATGAACGTTTAGGGCGTTGTGTTTGCGTACGGACTTGCTCAGTCCCACGGTCAGCCTCAGACCTAATTTGTACATCAGAATCACTTTGTTTTTTGCTTACTCTTGACATTATATTACTCCTAACTGATTTTATGTGTAATTACTAGATAAAAACAAGACTTATTCACCAAAATATTCTTTCATATATTGTTCTCTTGTTACTAAACCTTGCTTTTCAAACTTTTGGCAAGCTGCTTTAGCTTCAGGTGGTAGGTCATTAAAACCTTTTCCACGTGGGCCTGATGGCTTTGCCGTAGAACCCTCTACTGGGTTAGGTTTACTGCGGTTAACGTTTGTAAACTTCTCAGGATACATACGTTTTACTCGTTTTGTTACCTCTTCTAAGAAATCTGAGCCAATAAGAGTAGGATTTTGACGTTTTACTACTTCGCCAATCAGGTTAGCTTCGGCAGTTAACTCTGTATCCTTACCAAACCAACGATTATCTTCTTGCCATGCAATAAATGCTGGGTCAATAGCTTGGGTTGGGGCAGCAACTTTATCTTCTTTACGGGCGGTTTTAAGTTCGTCGATAGCATCATCAACTTGTAGCACCTTTTCACCGTCTCCAGCAGCAATAGCTTCTTTCTTTTGTTCGCGAAGGTCAGACATTGCACGTTCATAAGCACGTTTTTCGGTATCTGCATGAAATTTCTTGAATTCCATCATTGTGGACTTCATTTCAGATACTTCACGCTTTAAAAATTCGTTATCCTTACGCAATAAAGCATTAATCTCTTTACCCTTTTTAACAAAGGTGTCAGCATCTACCCATTTGTCTTCAGGGCCGTTGTAATCTTCTTGTGGAACCCATCCTTGACGTTTTGCTTCTGATAAAGTCTCTTCATCAATTTCAGGTGCGGTGATTACTTCGCTTTCCTCCGCAATTTCTGCGGTGATTATTTCCTCTTGGGGAACAACCTGTTGTTCTTCACTCATTTACTTCTCCTTTTTTAACTAGGGCTACGTCTAAATCATTAATTACTCGGTATTCTTCTACTGTTCCGTCGTCTTTAGTGACTTTGATGATTTGACCAGCATAACGTCCAAACTTGATGTGGTCACCGACTGAGCACCAAGGGGATTCTTGGTCTGCGTAAGCAGTATTCCCAACTTCGACGACTGTTCCTGCGTCTTGTCCAAGTTGCTCTTTGTCTGCGTAAGCGTCTGCAATAATAATCCCAGATTGCGTTTTTCGTTCAAACTGGTCTACCTTGACGAGTATGCGATGCCCCGTTGGAACCCAACCACTTGTATTTAGCACTGTCATTCTTATTCCCCTGAGATATCTGCATAGTCTAGTTCAACAATTTGATTGATAGCATAAATGCCACCTAAAGCAAATTGATTGTCCCCATCAGTCGTAAACTGACGATTAGCCCAACTCTCCATTGTTTCCTGCTTTGCCTTCTTCAGGTGTGCAAAAAACTCAACTGTTATTGGGTGTAGCTTCCAATCCTGATATTCCGCTTGATTCATTTCCTATTCCCTTTGTTGTGTCTGCGGTATCTTTCTGTAAATCCCGCATTAACTCGATTGACCTCATAATACCGTCCATGTGAGCTTTCTTTGCTCCAATTTCGGTTTGCAACATTGCGATAGCGTGTCCATTCTTCATCTCGTCGGCTTCTTCGAGAAGTTTTACGGATTTTGCTTGCAATTCTGTGACCTTAGCCTGTTGAAGCTCTGCTTCAGACATTAACTTGGCTAGGCCTAGCTTGAACTTCAGTTGATGATTAACGGTTCTCTCTTCGTTCTTCATCTTCTCGATTTCAAACTTATAGTTTGGTTGAGGTGGGATAGCGTTAGGGCCTGTTGGGTCAGGAAGAACTTGGTCAATTCCTGGAACTTTAAGTGCCTCTAGATAACGCTTGTTAACTTCATAGGTGTTGAATCCACCGCCTTGTGCGGCTAACTGTGCTACTGCTTGTGCTTGCATGACTCGTTGACTATCTGAAACAACGTTAGGGTCGGCTGCAGGCTTGATTAACTTCACGTCCAAGATGTAATCGTCAGGGGAGATAAATTGCATCTCATTGTTGTATTCAAACTGAAGATTCTCAGGTGGAAGATACAATTGGTTTAGACGATATAGTTTTTGGAACTCTTCCTTCATGGCTCTCCAAGTACGCTTGTAGATACCATTAAATACTTTCATACCCTGTTCTACTGTGTTACGGCTTGTCTCAGCAGGGGTATTTTGACCAGGTGATACACCAGTCATAATGTCTGTTGCTCCAGCAATACGCTCACCATAGCTAATCAATAAGTTTAGCAATTGGTATAGAACTGCTGAAGGCTCACGGGTTGGTAATGGGAAGATGTTGGCACGTAAATCGTCGCCAGTTGAATCTACCCGTTTCCATTCTTGTGGTTTGAATGTGTAATCGCCACCTTTAATCTTAACGCCACGCCCTAAGAATCCACCGCCTGTGGTAGCCATTGTGCCAGCATCAATCAATTGGTTAACAATGGTATTAATAGAATCGTTTAGTGGGCCGAGTAAAGTTCCAAATCCTAGGTCATAGAATCCACCATCAGGACTAGGAATAAACCCGTACTTAGTAAAGTATTGCTCAGGGTTAATACGTACAATCTTATCGTTGCGATATTCAATTGAAGATTCAAAGTAACGAGCTACGATACGGTAAATCTTTGCTGTGTCTCTACGGATAAATACAATATACGGCTCTTTGTAACCGTCTTCATCCAAGTCCATCCAACAGTGCATCTCAAAAAACTCGTATGGAGTATCGGGGTCATCAGTCTGCTGATAAACACCTTGAGCTTGTTGTTTTGCTTGGTTAAGTAAGTTGCTACTAACTTGTGTAGGAGGGACTTCTGTTTCAGGAGTGCAAAATATGCCACGTGCCTGACGTTCATGCAAATCATTAGAAGATAAGAATATGCGTTGTGATACACGTGGGCTATCAACAATTGACTTTGTATAGTAGTTAACAATGAAGTCGTTAGGAAGCACTAACTCTGATACGTTATGACCTTTAATTGAGTCAAAATATGACTTTTTGATTGCAGTGCCAGCAATAGCCTGAACCAATAATGTACGGTCTGTGTTCTCTTCCCAGCCTTCGTCCTCTTCCATAACCTGATAGGTCATATGGGTAGAGATGCGTTGAGCTTGCTTGTGTAAGTCGTTTGTTGGGTCTGAGCCGTAAACTTTACACTTGACTACTTCGTTATTAGATACAAGGGATGGGTATGCTCGGCTATGGTATTGCATAGCAGCAATAGTAATTAATGGGAACTTTACGTTAGAAGCACCAGGCCAAGGAAAAGTCTTTTTCTCTACAACTTGCAGAGCTAACTTATTGGCTTTCTCATTGCGGTCTTCCCAATCTAGGCGTGATGTTAGGTCGAGGTTAATCTCGTCCATCAATTTAAAGCCTAATGAGGATAACTCCCCAGCGTCCATTTCTTCAGCGATATTTGGAGAACTGAGTAGAGTTTCTAATTTCATTGTTTACCTTATGGAATTCTTTAACGAAAAATAACAGATTATGATTATACAGTCAATATGTTTAATTAATAACCGGTAAAGAAACCCCTGCCTTCCCCAATGGATTCATAGGTATTACCAAATTCTTCTTGGTATTCTTCTTCCCATCTTTCTTCGGCAGTCGGGGCTACAATAACTTTATCTAAGGCTAATCCAACATAAGCTAGGGCATCTACTTGGTCATCGTGCTGTCCACGAGGAAAGACTAGCATTTCATCTACTAGACCAGGATACCATTCCCTATCTTTGTTAAAGCGTACTCCTCCAGCCCTCATTCGTGCTTGGAGTGGCTTGGCTCGTTGTTCTTTATCTACCTTTGGGGTTACGGCATGAAGGTTAATATACTGCCCCCGCTTAACCATTTCGGCATTAAGGAAAGCATCTAAGGTGTGTTTAATTTGCCCTTTTTCCGCAATGAAGAGATTAGGCTGGTACTTTTCTTGAACCCAAAACATATTTTCAATAATTTCAAAGCCGTCCCAACGACCCCGCCTAATATCGACGATATGCAATAAACCCTCTTGGTCAACCCCCGCCACCGCAATAACGGTGTAATCTGATTTGGTCTTCTTGGTAATAGCAAAGTCAATGGCAGCGTAATACTCAAGATACTCAGGAGTATCGCAATGCAACAAATCATCTTTATGAAAGTAAGCGTTTTCCGCGTCAATTGGCTTATTAAGGTATTCTTGGCTATAGCCATCGGGGTTTCCTTGGTTA
>Ga0114978_10004041_pt1 | contig 11924 bp, 12 predicted proteins | sample S_140212_EF_Meta_FD_87027 | JGI IMG/M metagenome (GOLD analysis project Ga0114978, IMG submission 87027) | Freshwater microbial communities from Lake Simoncouche, Canada to study carbon cycling - S_140212_EF_MetaG | ecosystem: Environmental > Aquatic > Freshwater > Lake | place: Lake...
ATCGCGACGAGGCCCATTTCTTTTCCGGCTCCGCAAAAGGCATCGAGGTCGATCTTGGGCCAACACCATTTGCAAGCCGACTGGCGGAGCGGGTTCGACGTCGGGGGCGTGGCGGGGGTGGATTTGGTAGCGGCGTCAGCGGCCCGTGAGCGGCTCAGAGTGGCGAGGGCGGTGGCACCGGCGATGACACGAAGGGCAGCGAGGCGGGAGATTGGAGATGACATGGGCAAGTGGGGCGGGTCGCGACCCTCGGCCTCCGGGTGGGGATTGGCAAGTGCGCACGTGGCTGAACCGGTTGAAGAGCAGCGGCGCCACACGGCGTAATGGTGCAGGCCTCCCAGCTGAAAAGAGGTTTGGCGCACGTGGCGTCGGAGAACGTGCCTGCCAGGCGCCCGCTCCGGGCAAACACCGAGTGCTGCCGATTGCAGACGTTTCAGCGTAGTTTGAGTGTTGGCGTAGGCGTCGGTCGGATCGTCGAGGAGAGCTTTGCAGCGGGTAGGGTAGTCACCGATCGTGGCTCCGCGGTAGCCGGCGGCCGCCCATCGAGAGCCCCATGACGGCGTGGCTTTCGTGATGGGCGAGGGTCCGGGATTTTGCATCGACGGCGGGGACGACTTCCTCGGCGAGGGAGCGATCGAAGTCGCCGTTGCTCTCCGCATCCAGTGAAGAAGCTCCTGCGCACCACGGTCGTCGCCGGGTTTGTGGCGGCATCGCAGGCCGAGTTAAGCGCTTGCGATCGAGCGGGTGGGATGCCGCGGGGTGTGGGTCTCGAGTCGGCGGCCACGGCGCGCGCTCCGAGGCGTCCTCCTCATGGCGCTACGCCGAAAAATTCTACGATGTGGCTCACGTCGGCGTAACCGCGAGCGCGCAGCGTGTTTTCGACTTGGTTCAATGCGGAGCCCAGTTCAGCTGAAGTGTCGGCATTCAGCTCCGTTACCCGGTTGGTCGTTCTGCACACCACGTGGTAGCGTGTGGTTTGCTCGAGGTTGAGTTCGTAAAGAGCCGTGCCGTTGTGAAAAAATGCGCGCCTCACCAAGCCAATTTTCTCGAAGGCCCCTATGCAGCGATAGATGGTCACGAGATCACAGGACCCCTCGGCGAGCGCGGCATGCAACTGCTCAATGCTCGTGAGTTGTTCGCGCTGGTGTAGTGCAGTAAGGATGGCGATCCGTGGTTGAGTGATGCGCAGCCCGGCTGACTTCAGCTTCGCGATGGCTCGTTTGAGGGAAGACGCGCCCTCGCGGGCAATGGTGGAGCCAGCCACGGGAAATTTTGCTGCGGGTGAGGGAGTCAATCGGCGACAAACGACGCTCGGTCGCCCTCATTTACGAGCATTTTCTTCTCGGGTCTTTTAAGTGAGCGGGACCGGGTAAATGACGTGAGCGCGAGGTTGCGCGAGGGCTTCGCGTGTGCCACGGTCCGCCTCCCTTTCACATGGAAGACCCTGATTTCGCCGACATTGTTACCCTCATCTGCAAGGAAGATCCGCGCTTTGATCGTAAAGCCTACGACTTCGTCCGTCTTGGGCTAGACCACGCCGTCAAGGAGTTGCGCAAAAAGGATGCCGCCCGCGCGGAGAAGTCCCGCCATGTGAGCGGAGCCGAACTCCTCGATGGTCTCCGCGTGTACGCGCTCGACCAGTTCGGGCCCCTCACCCACACGGTGCTCAAGGCTTGGGGGGTCACGCGTTGCGCGCATTTTGGCGACATCGTTTTTAATTTAATCGAATACAACGTGTTTTCAAAAACTGAGAGCGACCAGCGCGAAGATTTTTCCGAAATCTACGATTTTGAGACGGCGTTCGTGAAACCTTTTCAACCTACCAAGCGCGTCCGTCCTCCGGGAACCTCACCTTCGACGGAAGTCCTCGGTGCGGCCTAGTCTTTTTTCGGAAGGCTTGAGCGAGTGACTCGCGGCCTCCAGCCAACCCTCCTTCATGCCCACACTGTTGTCCTCTGCCACCGCCGATCTTCACCTCCTCGATGCTTTTTGGCGCGAGCCCGTTGAGCGCACCGTCCTCCCCAATGGTCTGACGCTGATCCTCAAGTCTGATCGCTCCGCCGCCCTGGCTTCGGTGCAGGTCTGGGTAAAAACGGGGAGCATTCACGAGGACGCCCATCTTGGGGCGGGGCTGTCGCATTATCTTGAACACATGCTGTTCAAGGGCACGACGCGCCGGGCCGGCCGCGAAATTTCCGCGACGGTGCAGGCGCACGGCGGCTACATCAATGCCTACACGACCTTTGACCGTACGGTTTATTACATCGATTTGCCGAGTGAGCACACGGGGGTCGCGATCGACCTGCTCGCCGACGCGGTGTTGAACTCCACGCTCCCGGCCGACGAAACGGCGAAGGAGAAAGACGTTATTCTTCGCGAAATCGCGATGACGAAGGACGACCCGGATAACCGTCTGTGGGACGCGCTTTTTTCGACGGCCTTCCGCGAACATCCGTATCGTCAGCCCGTGATTGGCCACCGCGATGTGTTTTCCGCCGTCACCCGGGAAGATCTCGTCGGCTACTACCGTGCGCGTTACGTGCCGAACAATCTGGTCGTGGTCATTGTGGGCGATATCGATCTCGCCGCGACCCGCGCCGCGGTCGAGCAACACTTCGGCAGCACGCCGCGCGCGCGCCTCGCCCCCGTGTTGGTTCCTGCCGAGCCGCTCCAACTCGCTCCGCGGGCTGAGCACCGCTTCGAGGATGTCGAGCTCACCCGCGGTGCCCTCACTTGGCCGATTCCCGGACTCACGCATGCGGACGCACCGATCCTCGATCTACTCGCCACGGTGCTGGGCGGCGGCGACAGCTCCGTGCTCTGGCAGGAGATCCGCGAGAAGGCCGGGCTGGTGCACTCCATCGACGCATCGAGTTGGAATCCCGGCAGCAGCGGATTATTTTGCATCGGGTTCACGGCGGATGCGGACAAGCGCATCGCCGCCACCGCCGCCATCGAGCGCGTGTTGACCCGCTGTGCGACGAAGGGTTTCACGGCCGGCCAACTCAAGAAAGCTCTGCGCCAAATCGTGGTGGGCGAAATCAACTCGCGGAAAACCATGAGCGGCCAAGCGTCGCGACTCGGCGCCGCCGAAGTCGTGGTGGGCGACCTCGATTACAGTCGTTCCTATTTCGATCAGTTGCGCGATGTGAAGCCGTCCGACTTAGTGCGGGTGCTGAAGGCCTACGTTTCGTCCGCTCGCCAGACGTCGATTTCGCTCAATCCCAAGGCGGCTGTTGCGGCGATCGAAGCGCCTGAATTGACGCGGACGACCATGCCTGATTTCCAAGAAATTCGTTTGCCGAACGGGGCGCGGCTCCTGCTTCAGCCGAATCGCCACCTCCCCAATCTCCATTTCCGCCTCGGAGCGAACGGCGGCGTGCTTTTCGAGGAGCCGGGCCAGCGGGGGTCCACGTCGTTGCTCAGTACGATGCTCACGAAGGATGCCGGCCAGCGCACGGCCGCGCAGGTCGCTCAATTCATCGAAGAGGTCGGCGGCTCGTTTGGTCCGCTGGCGGGCAACAATAGCATTGGGGTTGCCGCCGAAGTACTGCCTCCCGATTGGGCGCGGGCGCTCGCGGTCATCTCCGATGCGGTGCTGAAGCCGAAATTCGTCGCCGCTACGTTTGCCACCGAACGGGACGCGCAACTCGCGGGGCTCGCGCAAGACGCCGACGATGTCGTCACGCTCGCGCGAAAACTCCTGCGGAAAAAATTCTTCGGGTCGCACCCGCTAGCCCTCGATGCGAGTGGCGACGAGGCCGGCGTGAAGGCGCTGACTCCCGCCGCGTTGCGGGCGCTCCACCGCCGGCTTTTTGTGGCACCGAATGTCGTGCTCGCGGTGGCCGGCGATTTCGATCCGAAGAAACTCGGACCAAAACTAAAGGCCTTCCTCTCGAAACTCCCGCGGGCTACAGCGCGGTCGAGCCATGCGCCCGCCATACCGGTTTCACTGCCGGCGGAGATCGGCGATTTTGTGGAAAAGCAACCGCGGGAGCAGGCCGTGGTCTTGCAGGCTTTCCCCGGTACGCGCGTGCACGCTGCGGATTTTCATGTCGGCGAAGTGGCTGACGAGTTGTTCAGCGGGATGGCGTCGCGGCTCTTCGAGCGGGTGCGCGAGGAGAAGGGGCTCGCGTATTTCGTGCGCTCGGGACGCGTGCTCGGGCTCGATGCCGGCATGTTCTACTTCATGGCCGGGACGCAGCCCGGCAAAGAATCCGAAGTGCTCGCGGAAATCGACGCAGAGATTGCGCGGGTGCAGGCGGGCGCCGTTGAAGAGATTGAATTGCGCCGCTGTCAGGCGCGGCTCAAGGCCGGGCAACGCCAATCGATGCAGACGAATTCCTCGCGGGCCCTGCAGGCGACCCTCAACGTGCTCCAAGGGCAGCCGTCGAACGCGTGGCGCAACTACGACGCGCAGATTGACGCAGTGACGATCGCCGACCTCGCGGTGTTTGCGAAAAAATATTTCCAGCGCGGGCGGCGCACGCAGCTTGTGGTGCGACCGTGAGCGCGCTCGGCGATCTTTTCGCCGACGGAGATTACCGTCACCACCTAGCGCTCCGCCGCGGGGAGCCACGCGACTTTTTTTAATCGCGCGATCCGAAAGGGTGCGTGTTGGCGGAGCGGATGCGCTGGCTTGCTCTGGAGCCTGAGCGCTACGCCGCGCCCACGGCCGAGGGGGAGCCGCTCCTCGCGGAGTTTGCCGCCCTGTGTGCGGGATGGGGCGTGGCGAGCTCTGCCACGATTCGCGGCCTGGGTGCTGCGATGGAGGCGGATTTTCTGTTGTTATCACCGGACGCGAGTGGCGCGTTTCGTCTGCGGGGCGGGGCACTCTGCTTTCCCACTGGCTGGGCGCTGGAAGCGAAGTTGGGCCAGACCATTGAGGGGATCCATGGCGTCGTGCCGTGGCTGAATAGCGCGCTCGCTGCGCCGATTCAGCAATTCCTTAGCCGGCTCAAGCCGGGGATTCCCTTTCATCGCGACAACAGGGGGTTTACGGAGAGCGACGAACTCAATCTTCATCCCGCGAGGGGCGTGCCGGCACCCGATCTACCGACTTCCCCAGGGCGGCTCTGGCTCCGCGTCGAGCATCCCGTGTTGGTGGCGCTGCCCGAGTCGGGTGGGGTCGTGTTTGGGTTGCGCATCGCATTGCACGGGCTCGACACGATGTTAGCCGATGGGGTGGCGGCGGCCGGATTGCGCCGCGCGCTGACTTCGATGTCGCCGGAGATGGTCGCCTACAAACTGCTCGATCGGGTCCGCCACGTCGTCGTTTCATGGTTATAAATTCGGCAAAAGAGGCTGGATTTCCTGTCCGGTATTCTGTTCTGTGTTTTCGCCAATGAAAAAACTATCCTCCAAAATCACCCTGCTCGCCAGCGTCCTCGCTGTTGCCGGCATGTTCACTGTTCCCGCCGTCCGCGCTGCGGATGACGCCGAAAAAGCTGCCAAGAAGAAAAAGAAGGCTGAAGCCGACCTCAAGAAGTATGACAAGAATGGCAACGGCAAGCTCGACCCCGACGAAGAGGCCGCGCTGAAGGCCGACGTCGAGAAGGCCAAGGCCGAGAAGAAGAAGAAGGGCGAAGGAAAATAATTTCCCGCTCGGGTTAATTTTTAAGCCCCGGTGAAAGCCGGGGCTTTTTTGCGCCCAGTGTGGAGCGCCGATTTACCTCACCGTTGGTCGATAAAACCGCCGCTCCACTTGAGTTTAGACCGCACGACGGCGAAGTGGGAATAATCAGCGCGCTGGACGAGCGGTAGCCGGAGTTTGGAGATCGATATCTCGGTGGGCGCATCGTTGGCGGCGCGGAGATTGCGTTGTCCATCGACCGCTACGAGCAAGGTTGATCCGGGGCTGCGATTGAAAACCCGGAGTTGGACGTTTTCGCGGAGGATGATCGAGCGGTTGCTCAGTGTATGTGGACAGATGGGCGTCATGGCGATGACGCTGGCGCTCGGATGGATGATCGGCCCGCCTGCGGAGAGGTTGTAAGCAGTGGAACCGGTTGGCGTCGAAAAAATCAGACCGTCGCACGTGTAGTTCGTGACGAGTTCACCGTCGGCGAAGACTTCGAGGCGGACCAAGCGTGAGTTGATTTTGTCCTTGATGAGCACGTCGTTCAGCGCGAGGTCGGGCAGACCGTGGCCGTTGGAGCACTCGAGCATGGCGCGGTGGGCGATCCGAAAATGACCGCGGAGCAGGTCGCGAAACTGGGCGCGCGCCTCATCGGCGGAAAAGGTGGTGAGAAAACCGAGACTGCCGCGATTCACCCCGATGATCGGCACCTGTGCGCGCGCCGCCTCGCGGGCGACGCCGAGGAGAGTGCCGTCGCCGCCGATGACGCAGCAGGCGTCGCAGCCACGCAGCCAGCCCTTCGGCACTGGGAAACGCTTCGTGTGCTTGAGCGGGACGCGGGCACCGCGTGCAACGACGAGCAGTTCGCGGGCCAGTTCGGCGGCGCCGGGTTTTGCCTCGTTCACCACGAACGCGAGCTTGCGGATGGGAGTCATGTGAGGGCTTCTGTGTGAGGTGTTTCTTTGCGTAGTCCGAGCAGAAATTCCCGGTTGCCGTCGGTGCCCGTAATCGGCGAATCCATCGTGCCGACAAGTCGGGCACCGAGGAGTCCGGCGAGGGCGAAATCCCGGATGCCGCTCAGCACCGCGTCCTGCACCGCGGTATCACGGATGACGCCGCGCCCTTTATCTACGGCGGCTTTCCCGGCTTCGAACTGGGGTTTGACGAGCGCGATCAAGGTGCCGCCGACTCGCAGGAGCGGCCAGACGGCGGGAAGCACCGAACGAAGGGAGATGAACGAGAGATCCATCACGATGATGTCGAAATCACTGCGCGGGAGGTCGCGCGCAGTCAGATGGCGGGCGTTGATTTTTTCGAAATTCGTGACGCGCGGGTCGGCGAGGAGTTTGGGGTGGAGCTGCGCGCGGCCCACATCCACGCAAATAACGTCCGCCGCACCCGCCTGGAGGGAGCAATCGGTGAAGCCACCGGTGGACGCGCCGACGTCGAGGACGTGCGCGCCGCGGAGATCGAGTGCGAATCGTTCGAGGGCACCGCAGAGTTTTTCGCCTCCGCGGGAGACGAAACGTGGCGGTTGCTCGACGATGAGATCGAGGTCGGTCGGGAATTCTTTGCCCGGTTTGTCGAGACGATCCGTGCCCCGCAGAACGCGGCCACTCATAATCAGTGCTTTCGCCTGAGCCCGAGTCGGGGCGAGGCCGCGGGCGACGAGGAGTTCGTCGAGGCGGAGTTTCGGGGCGGTGGACATATTAGCGCAACGGCTGTCGGGCAGGAGACCAGCAGGTCGTGCGGCCGCCCACCGCTGCGCGCATCAGGGGCTCGTGGGTTTTCGGACAGCGGCCACCGTCGGCCCAGCGATGATGAAACAACCACGTGCGCGGGATGTGGGCGTTCAAGTCGGGCGGGAGGACGTCACCGTGACCCGCGATTATGCGAAGAGCGAGCCGAGCGACGCGGCGGCATTCGCGCCAGAGCGTGCGAATCTCGGTCGGTGGCAACGCGCCAGCGCGGCGTTGCGGGTGAATCGCAGCGCGCCAAAGAATTTCGTCGGCCATCCAGTTGCCGATCCCCGGGAAGCGTTCCTGCATCAGGAGGACGGCTTTGATGGGCGTGCGCGCGCGCCGGCGAAGGAACAGGCTGACGGCTTCGAGGGTAAAGGCGGGCGAGAGAATGGCGGGGGCGATCGCTGTCCACCACGCGGGTGGCGCGGGATCATGGTGAAACTGCACGCGCCCGAACATGCGCGGATCGGTGAAAACGAGGGCGTGTTTCGGCGTGACGAGCACGAGGTGATCGTGTTTCTGCGGGACGTAGTCGGGTGGTTCGGCGCGCAATTCGCCGCTCATGCCGAGGTGAAGACCGAGCCAACGGTCGCCCGAAAAATGAAACATCATCTGCTTCGCCGCTGCCTGTGAGCTTTGGAATCGGGCTTGCGTGAGGTGTCGGCGCACGATCGCAGGATCGGTGCCGCGGAAAACTCCGGCGCGATCATGGGTCAGCACGCGGGTGACAATCGAGCCGCACGCAGCGAGGTCCCAGCGCTTGCGGTAGAATTCGGCTTCAGCGAGCTCGGGCATAACATCACCGCAGCGTGGCGACGAATTCGAGGAGACCAGGAAAGACCCGCACCCCGGGGGCGGCGAGAGCGGCCCACGTCGCGGCGTCGTGCTTGCCGGTGCAGACCGCGGCGGCGTTGATCTTGGCATTGAGTCCCGCCGCGATGTCGGTGTCGCGATCGCCGACCATCCAACATTGAGTGGGGTCGAGGCCGTGCAGCGTGATCATTTCGAGAATGTAGCGAGGGGACGGTTTGCGATAGAGCGACGGCTGGTCGGACGACTCGGGCGCAATGCAGATGCCGTCGAAGAGCGGCCGCGGGAGCGCGAGCAGTTCGTCCATGCGCTCATTGCAGCGGTGAACGTCGTCGAGGGAATACATCCCGCGGCCGATGCCGGACTGGTTCGTGAGGATGAATAATTTATAACCTAACGACCGGGCGCGGGAGAGAGCGGCAGCGACGTCGGGGATAAGTTCCACGCCGGCAGGGTCGGCGAGATAATGTTTATCGAGGATGAGCGTGCCGTCGCGATCTAGGAAGAGGGCTTTGCTCATGATTCGTGGGCGACGTAGGCGCGGAGTTCGGCGGGGGAGACCGTGGCCGTGCCGAGTTTGCCGACGACGACACCAGCGGCTGCGTTGGCGAAGAGGGCGGCGTTTTCTAGTTTCGCGCCGGCGGTCAGCGCGAGCACGAGGGCGGCGAGGGCGGTGTCGCCGGCACCGGAAACGTCGAAAACTTCCCGGGCCGCCGTCGGGATCGTGCAGATAATTTTCCCGCCCGAACTGAGGAGCATGCCCTCTTCGCCCAACGTGATGACGAGATGCTTAGAGCTGTAACGTTCGTGGAGGCGGGTACAGACCTCGGCCGCTGGATAGGGCGTGTGGGGTGCGGGAGTGAGCCCGGCGAGTTCGAGGGATTCGCGCTTGTTGGGCGTGATGAGATCGAGGCTGTGGAAGGAGAGTTTGCGCTTGGGCTTCGGATCGAGGGCGATGAATTTGCCGGCAGCGCGGGCGAGTTGGGTGACGCGGGCAACCACCTCATCGTTGAGAATGCCCTTGGCATAGTCGGAGATGATCACGGCATCGCAGGCGGCGATCTCTTGGGCGAACAGCGCTTGCGCCTGCAGGGCGGTCATGCCGTAGGACGCGGGTGGGGACTCCAGGTCGATCCGGCAGAGCTGCTGGCGCTGCACCATTACGCGGGTCTTCACGATCGTCTGGGCAGAGCCCGGCGTTTTGATTACCGCGATTTTTTTGCTCTCGAGCGATTGGGTCAGCTTGGCGCCAGATTCGTCCGAGCCCACGAATCCGCCGACCGTGCAACGAGCGCCGAGCGCGGCGATATTGAGTGCGACGTTGGCGGCACCGCCGGCGGTCCACGTCTCGCGGGAGACATCGATCACGGGCACCGGGGCCTCGGGCGAGATGCGGGTAGCATCTCCCCAGATATAGCGGTCGAGCATGACATCGCCGATGACCAAAATGCGGAGGCCTGCGATTTTTTTGAGCAGAGAAGGCAGCGATTTCATGTGCAGATTAGCTGAGTTCCCAGTCGTAGGGGTAATGGGAGAGAAGTTTCGGAGCGGTGGAGGTCACGAGGACGACGTCCTCGATGCGACAGGCACCGAGACCGGGGTAGTAAAGGCCGGGCTCGACGGTCACGACGGAGTTTTTTCGCAGAATGTAATCAACGGTGCCGCTCATCCGGGGCAGCTCGTGCACGGCGAGACCCAGGCCATGACCGGTGCCATGGAAAAACCCGGAAGCGCCCGTGGACGTGTGCGTGGTCTCGTAGCCGCGGGCGGCGAACACTTCGACGCATTTGCCGTGAACCAATCGGCCATTGGCACCGGCGCGGATAGCGGTGAGCGCCGCGAGTTGGGCGGCGCGAACGGCGGCTACGAGGGCGCGCTGGGCGTCGTTGGCCCGCCCCCGCAGGAAGGTGCGCGTCATGTCGCCGTGGTAACCCGTGGCCGTGACGCGTGGGAAGATGTCGATGATGATGAGCTCATTTGGCCGGAGGGGTCCGGTCCCCCGCTCATGGGGGTCGCAGGCTTGGTCGCCGCCGGCGACGATGGTGTTAGCCGAGACGCCGCCCGCCTCCAGAATGGCGACCTCGATGGCGAACTTGAGCATTTCACTCGTCACCCGTTTCCCGCGGTGAAGCAGTTCCCGACCGGAGATCGTGCTGGTGCGGAGAATGTTTTCTGCGGCCGCGAAGCCGAGGGCGCTGAGACGATTGCCTTCGCGAATGGCGGCGGTTTCAGCGGGGGTTTTGATTTCGCGTGCGGGAAAGAGCGCGCCGTCGGCGATTTCGAGGTCGAGGCCGAGTTCGAAGAGTTTTTCGTAAATCCCGGCGGGAAAATCTTCGGGAACCGTGAAGCGCGTTTGCGAGAAATCCTTGGCGAGGAGATAAATAAATTCGGCTGCGCCTGGTTTGCGTTCCGGCCAGAGGTCGCGGGCGCGTTTCACGTAAGATTCCAGCGGGAGGACGACGTCGAACGAGGATGTTTTTTTGACCCGCCCGAACTCGAGGGCGCCGACCACGGCGTATTTCTTGCCGCGCAGGCCGAAGGCGATGAACGGGTCGGGCACTTCGACGCGACCGAAATAAAGCGCGTCGGGACTGCGCGTGGTGTCTGCGTAAAGGAGCGGAGGAGGGAGGGATTTGGCAGCCATAAACGATCGGTTGCTGGGTGACTTTGAGTGGGCGACGGAGATCGGCAAGCGTGCAACCGGCGACTCAGGGTCGCGCCGGTTTGAGGCGCACTTCGAAGAGTTTCGGCCAGTGCTTGCCGGTGACGAAGAGGCGGTCGGTGGCGGCGTCGTAGGCGAGACCATTGAGGACATCGGTGTCCGCAGTGCGGTCGGCGTCGGGCAAGAGACCGAAGAAATCGATCAGACCCATCACGTGGCCAGTGCTGGGCGCAATGCGGGCGACGGTGTGGCTCTGCCAGATGTTCGCGTAAATTTCGCCGCGGATGAATTCGAGCTCGTTGAGTAAGCGGAGGGGTTGGCCGTCGCGGAGGACACTCACCGTGCGCGTGACCTTGAAGGTCACAGGATCAAGAAAGCGGAGTTGGTGGGTGCCGTCGCTGAGGATCAGCGATTGGCCATCGGTGGTGAGGCCCCAGCCTTCCCCCGCGTAGGAGAATTCTTTTTCGAGCGTGAATGTGGCGAGGTCGTAGACGAAGCCCTTCTGATTTTTCCAAGTGAGTTGGTAGATTTTTCCGCCGAGCACGGTCATGCCCTCGGCGAAGTATTCGGCGGGGACGCGCACGTCGCGGAGGATGCGACCGGTGGACAGCTCCACGCGACGGAGGGTGGATTTGCCGTTGAGGCCGGTGCTTTCAAGGAGGTCACCGTCGAGGAAGACGAGGCCTTGCGTGAACGCTGCGGGGTCGTGCGGAAAAGTGTGGACGACTTCGTAGGACGACGTGACCAAGGGAGCGGGATCGCCCGGCCTCCCGGAAGATTTCGCGCCGCAACCGGCCGACCCCGCGAGGCAGACACTCAGCAGCCAAATGGCCAGCGGACGCGCGGGCGTTTTCACGCGGAGAATTACTCCTTCGGAATATCGTTGTCGGTTTTTACGACCAGAACGGGAGTCTTGGTCTTTATCCAGACGTCGGCCTCTTTGAGGAATTTGGCGGGGACGGCCTCGATGGCTTCGCCGACGGTCTTCACGGGCAGCAGTTGGCCCTTTTTGGTCGTGTTGTAGTCGTAGGAACTACGGAAGATGCGGTCGAGCGTAGTGGAAGGGCTCTCGCTCTCGGGGATCTGAACTACCCAGCCGACGAAATCGTTTTTCGGGAGGCGGCCTTCGGGG
>Ga0114978_10004042_pt1 | contig 11922 bp, 13 predicted proteins | sample S_140212_EF_Meta_FD_87027 | JGI IMG/M metagenome (GOLD analysis project Ga0114978, IMG submission 87027) | Freshwater microbial communities from Lake Simoncouche, Canada to study carbon cycling - S_140212_EF_MetaG | ecosystem: Environmental > Aquatic > Freshwater > Lake | place: Lake...
CGCACGGCAGGTGTCATCTCAGCCAGAAGCTCAGGAGGTATTTCTGATATGCGTTTCATGCCACATGATGTCTCAGATTTTCAAATTCTCCGAAAGATCAAATCCCGGGTCGTGAACGGTTACTGCGATCAGTAGCGACGCTCGGTTTCTTCACTTTGGATCGCAAACGGGGAACCAACCGCTTTGCGTCAACAGAGGAATTCGAGTCGCCATGAAAGAAATCGGAGTTTACGAGTTGGCTGAATTGGGATTGAATCAGCAGGCGACTGAATTTGAAAAAGTCATCCTCGTTGCCGTTCATTGGCTGGCAAGCGCTCAGACCCAGATGGAAAGGGCCAATTCTTTGCTTAATCTGGTAACCTGTTTGGAAACATATTTTAAAACTGAATCTGGGGCACCAATTACAGCAACAATCGCCGAGGGGGTTGCCGTATTGACTGTCCATACTCCTGAAGAACGGAAGCAACGGAAAAGTCGGGTTACTTATTTCTACGGGCTGAGAAGTAAGCTGACTCATCACGGGGTTGGCGCCGTGACAGGTGCTGACCTCGATGAACTCACGCTCATCTGCCGCGACCTCACTCTTCTGATGATCCGAAATCGATCCAAGTTCAAAAAACATCAGGATTTCAAATTGTGGCTCGACGAGCAAAAACTCGGTGCTGTGGTGCGTTTTCCAGATTGAACATCTACTGCACTTGGTTCGTGAGGCGTGTTAGCGACGTGGTCGAGATTACGGGGCAGGGTGGCACTGATTCGGCGTCGTAGACGCAATGCTCGTCGTCCGTTACGGATTGTTCAACGACACGATATGGTCCAATAACCGGCGTCGAGTTTGTGGTGGCGACCATCCTGACTCGTGCCACTGCTTGGCCCAGAGCGGCCAAGCAGTGGCACGAGTCAGGATTTAAATTCGGTTGGGAGGGTGTTTTAGCTTGGGAATAAAAATGGGAAGCAACTCATTAAATTGACGCAGTTCCTTTTCCGTGAGGGGTTGGTTGACTCATACGATCCCACCGCGAGGTTGAGAAATCGGCCACGCAGTGAGCAGAGTCGGATTCGGCTCGGCATTTAGAACCCATCGCGAAAGTGATCCTCAGCGCCACTCTTCGGCAGGCGATATCCATTCGGCTCGCCAGGCATTCCGCTCGACGTACCCGCAGACTGTCAGAAAGTGCTCGTCATCCTGGCGTGGAACACTTTTGAAACGCCATTGATGCAGCGGGCCTTCGCCGGAGGTGTGGTCATGAGCGTGATACCGCATCGTGTGCGTCGCGGTCAGTCCACGCAGAAGTCGACTACTCTTACCCTCAGCATTCGAGCGGAATACCCTCTGCCAAGGATTGGGCATTCATGGATCTGAGTCAATTGCCACATCGTACGCCTCTAGGCCTTCCGCCAGGATTCGTTCCCGTGCGGAATCGTCGCCGTCTTTTCCAAAGATCTGCGTCCGGCCATGACCACGGTTCCGTGGATGGTATCACTCACCCGCTTCATCGGCTCGTCGTCGGCGTGCCATCCACGCTGTGTAAGACGTGCCCCCTTTGAGTTCCGCTTCGTCTGTATGGTTAACCATCCTGTCGAAGCGTTTGCAGGGGAAGGTCTGGGCTATGTATTGAGCTCCGGACGAGATAAAGGGGGTAGATTCCGTGATTTTCAATCCGACTGTGGATAGCAACTAGGCCTGTCAAATTTATCTTGTCAACGTAGCCATCATCGCTCCGCGTGATGAGGCTCTGTCACGAGACTATGATCATTTCGAGCACGTATCCAACATATTCGGATCATCATTTTTGTGCGAATTCGGACAGAAAATCAACTGGAAAAATCTGGCTCTATAAGAGCCGGGAACTTTTCTGCCTTGCCAAGCTGCTTTCCTTGACTTACGCTCAATGATGGCAGATTCGTCGGTTATGGACGATTGTTTGGTTCACGACGGAGCCACATCACGCAGAGCGATGAGGCTCTATCACGAGACTGTGATCATTTCGATTGCGCCTCCAACATTATCAGACCGAATTTTTTTGGCGAATTCGGACAGAAAATCCATCGGAAAATCAAGCTTTATAAGAGCCGGGAACTTTTCCGCCTTGCCAAGCTGCTTTCGTTGACTTATGCGTCGACGACGACAAGTTCATCGTTATGAAAGATTGTTTGGTTCACGACGGAGCCACATTTCGCAGAGCGATGACGGCTACGTTGGGGAAGCCGCAAGCGGCTTTGACCAGGCGATTGTGTCCTGTGACGGAATCCTTGCTTTAGCCGGGTTATCCGCAATATACCGTCGAAAATGCTCAAATTGGTCCGAGGATCGTACAAGATGGTCAAATCCGTCTTGTTGCCAGAAGCGACCTGACGACTTGATTTCACGATTGATTTGAAACGCCTGATAGTGCTTCCAGTTTTCACATTGGGTCAACATGGTGGCTTCGTCGCGAAAAGCCGCCATGATATGAAGATGATTCGGCATGATTACGAAGTCGGTCAGTTCGTAACGATCGCCATCGAACTTACGCAGACTCTCAACGACAATTTGGGCCAGCTTTGGTGTCTTCAGCACGCAGTCTCCGTGACACGCATCCAGTTCCTGATGCCATCGTGTCGAAAAATGCTGGAAGAATTCATTTCGTGCGTCCGCGGGAAGTTGTTGGAGTTGTTGCCGCCAATTGAGGGCAACTGGATTGATGTTGTGCCGACGCAGCCAATGCTCGCGCTCATTCCGCCAACGGTCCAAGGCATCGCGCGGAATGGAATCGTTCGTTCTCCATGTGAGAAAGCAGACGACTCCTGCCTGCACCCAATGTGGTAATCGGCGCTCAAGTATGGAATACTCCGCGCGCGGGTCAAAGAAGTGGAGATCGGTCATAATATTCCTCGTTTTGGCAGCGAAGTCGTCAACGTCGCCATCATCGCTTTGCGTGATGTGGCTTGATCACGAGGCTGTGATGTTTTCGAACTCGCCTGCAATAAATTTGGACAATATTCTTGGATAAATTCGGACGAAAAATCAATCAGAAAAACTGGCTTTATGATAACCGGGAACTCTTTCGTTTCGCCAGGATACTCGCGTTGACTTACACTCAAATAATGGGAATTGGTCGGTTATGAACGATTGTTTGGTTCACGACGGAGCTACATCACGCGGAGCGATGATGACTACATTGGGGAAGCCGCAAGCGGCTTTGACTAGACGAAAGTCAACGTAGCCATCATCGCTCCGCGTGATGTGGCTCGATCACGAGGCTGTGATCATTTCGAGCGCGCCTGCAACATATTCTGATCATCCTCCTTGGACTTATTCGGACAGAAAATCAAGCAGGAAAATCTGGCGTTATGAGAACCGATGAATTTTCTTTTTTCACCAGGATGCTCGCGTTGACTTACACTCAAATATTTGAAATTCGTCTGTTTTGAACGATTGATTGGTTCACGATGGAGCCACATCACGCTGAACGATGATGACTACGTTGGAGAATCCGCAAGCGGCTTTGACCAGACGAAAGTCAACAATAGGGGTAGGAAGGACTGATTATATTCAGTCCCCCCTCCCTCCGAGCTATATGGGCGGTTCTCCCGCATACGGCTCCCCGGTCAGTAGGTTCCGATGGATTGAACGAAACGCATGTGGGGCGCGTTCAGGCTTAACAACCCACATTCCGTAAAGTAGGCATTAGTCAATCGATGATGACGAGGCAGATGTGCAAAAACGGTGGCGACACAGCGCTGGCTCGAAAATGTGTTGCAATCTTGTTCAGATTATTCGAATCATCCTGGCAGAAGCAAAGGGGGCCGGTCCAAAATGGGCGAAATAGACGGCATGCGATCGCGTTATTCGTCATCATGCCATGAATCACTCGTACCGCTCCCGGTGGAATGGTCTTTCACGTGTTGAATCGCGGAGTGGGTCGACAGGCGTTGTTTTGGATGCATGCGGATGAATCGGTGTTTGAAGACTGCTTGAACGCGACGCTCGAGCAGGTTCCGAAGCGGTGTGAGAATCGCTACGCCGCTCCGTTCGACGTGGAGAACCCTTTGGATCTGTTCAGTGGATCTGTTCAGTGGATCTGAGAGACGGCCAAGCAGCTGAGCCCCGAGTCGACTTTCCGCCCCCGAGGGAGGCCAAGAAAACTCGACTGAATCAAGCTTGAGCGTCCACGTCTGCACCCCCCTCAATTCCAATTGGAAAACAACGGATCTTGAAAATCGCTGGACTTGTCCCCTTCATCTCGCCAAACTCCATTCAATCTCGCTAGAAACAGTAAGCAGGCTCTGGCCGATCTGACCCCATTCGCCCCCTCCCTATGACGGAAACGGCTATGAGTAACATCCCACTAAACCGCGACTATCTCTGGGAAAACTTGCTGGAGCAGGTTTCCCGGCCCGGCTTTTTTGAAAAGAATGGCGCGATGTTCTCGCGCCGGGCGATGCTGGCCAAGTCTTTTAATGGCCTTGGTACGCTGGGCCTGGCAGCGGTGCTGGGCCAGCAGGCTGCTGCTGCCGGTATGTCGAGCGGGGGGGCGGGTGCTTCGGCCAGTCCGCTGACGCCCAAGCTGCCCCATTTCGCCGCCAGGGCCAAGCGTGTCATTCATCTCTGGATGAACGGTGCACCGTCGCAGGTCGATACCTTTGATCCCAAGCCGTCGTTAGAGAAATTTGCCGGTCAGCGTCCGGAAAGCACCGTGAAACTGACCACGGAAAACGCGACCGGGGGGCTGATGCCATCGCCGTTCAAATTTTCGAAATACGGTCAGGCCGGAATCGAGATTAGTGAGCTTTTTCCGGAGGTCGCTGCGTTTGCGGATGATTTGTGTGTGATTCGTTCCATGCAAACCGACGTGCCGGTTCATGAATCATCGAATTGGATGATGTTTACCGGCAGCATTCAGCCGAATCGTCCCTCCTACGGCTCTTGGCTGCTCTATGGGCTCGGCAGCGAGAATGAAAACCTGCCGGGCTTTGTCGTCCTGGGCGAACAGGGCCAGCCGGTCAACGGCCCCTCGAATTGGAGTAGTCGTTTTCTGCCGGGCATTTATCAAGGCTGCCAAGTCGCGTTGCCCCAAAACTATAACCCGCGCGAAGTGATTCCTTACCTGCAGAACACGCAACTCTCTCCGGCGACGCAGCGCCGCGAACTCGACCTGATTCAGCGCTTGAATGCCATGCACGAAGAACGCCGGGGGGCAGAGAATGCGATGAATGCCCGCATTCAATCGCTCGAAATGGCTTTCAATATGGAAAGTTCGGCAGCGGCCGCGTTTGATATCACCGATGAGACCCCCGCAACCCAGTCCGCCTATGGGTTGACGGGGCCGGAGTCGGAACTGGTGGCCACCAGCGGGGATGGTGGCTTCAAGCGGGCCACCTTTGGTCGGAACTGTTTGCTCGCCCGCCGCCTGGTCGAAAGAGGAGTGCGCGTCGTGCAGGTTTATTGTGGCAAGAGCCAGCCATGGGATCATCACTCCAACAACAGCGAATCGCATCGCAATCACGCGAAGGTGGTTGATCGCCCCATTGCGGCTCTGCTGGGAGACCTCAAGCAACGAGGCTTGCTCGAGGAGACGCTGGTTTTGTGGGGCGGCGAGTTTGGCAGGACCCCGACTTCCCAGGGAAACGATGGGCGCGATCATAACCATCACGGGTTCACGGTTTGGATGGCGGGAGGGGGCGTGAAGGGGGGCATGACCTATGGTGCCACGGATGAGTTCGGCTTCAAAGCCGTCGAGAAGCCCGTCCATGTGCATGACTTGCATGCCACGATGCTCCACCTGATGGGACTGAATCATGAGAACTTGACCTATCGCTACAGTGGTCGCGATTTTCGTCTCACCGACGTGCATGGCAATGTCGTAAAGGAAATCCTCGCATGAAAGTGGAACTGATCATCAAGTGCTGGTTAGTCTGTGTTAGCTTCGGGGTCAGCTTCGGTGTTAGCTTAATTGGCTCGCTCGCTGCGGGGGAATTGGACCCTGCAAGTATCGAGTTCTTCGAGACTCAGGTTCGCCCTCTGCTCGTGAATCATTGCTACAAGTGCCACAGCGATGAAGCGGCCAAGGGGGGGAAACTCAAGGGGGGGCTTTTGCTTGACACTCGCGCGGGGGTCCAAAAAGGGGGCGACGAGGGTCCGGTCATCAAGCCGGGAAAGCCGAACGAAAGCTCACTGGTGACATCCGTTCGCTATACCGATGAGAATCTCCAGATGCCGCCGAACGAGCGTTTGTCGGGCGAGCAGGTGGCGATTTTGGAAAAATGGGTTGCCATGGGTGCGCCTGATCCGCGCGAGAGTGTTGCTTCGAGTAAACGTGTCATTGACCTCGATGCCGAACGCAAGCAGTGGGCGTTCCAGCTGCCGGTGAAACATCCGGCACCCGGCGTTGCTGACGTGAGCTGGCCCAAGCAGCCGCTCGATTTTTTTGTGCTGGCGGCACTCGAAAAACGGAAACTCCACCCAGTCAGGCAGGCGACCAAGCGCGAGTTGATCCGGCGAGCGACTTTCGACCTGATCGGCCTGCCGCCGTCACCCGAGGAGTGTGAGGCGTTTGAACGGGACACAGACCCGGCAGCCTACGAGAAGATGATCAATCGGCTGCTGGATTCCCCACATTATGGTGAACGTTGGGGACGTTACTGGCTGGATGTCGCGCGTTACGCGGACGACCAGGGTAACTCGTTCTTAACTCCGACTCCGGCGGCTTATCGGTATCGCGACTGGGTTGTGGAGGCTCTGAATCGAGACATGCCTTACGACGAGTTCGTGCGGTTGCAGATCGCAGGTGATGAATTACCTGGCCCGGCGACCGATTACGTGACTCGACTGGCCGGACTCGGCTTTCAAGGACTGGGTCCGCAGTTCCGTAAAGGGGCTGCTGGGGAAGCGAAGGCGAAGGCCGACGAATTGGAGGATCGAGTGGACACACTGTCTCGAGGGATCTTGGGTCTCACGGTCTCTTGTGCCCGGTGCCACGATCACAAGTTCGATCCGATTCCAACCCGAGACTACTATTCACTGGCAGCCGCCTACAATGGCGCGGAATGGTCCGACCGTATGCTGGCGGCCCCTGACATCATCGAAACTCACAAGAGATGGACTGAAGAGGTCCAGCAGCAAAAGGCGAGTTTGCAGAGATGGAAAGAGGATCAGGCGCGGCAACTTGGCCGTCTGGCTCTCGAAAAAGCCGATGCCTACGTGATCTCTGCGTCCAAAATATCCGTGCTTCGCGGCCAAAAACTCCCCTTGGATGAGGGGGCATTTGCACGGCAGGAGGGGTTGGAACTCTACTTCTTGGGTCGCTGGGTGAAAGTCCTCGAAGAGCAGGGGGATGAGCCGATCCTCAAGGGTCTCCGCGATGCGGCAAAGCAGGCGAATCAGTCTGGCAGCGTGGCGACCTCCGATGCCATGCTGCAGCAGGTGGAAGTTTTTAAAAACATCGTCCTGACATCGCTTGCCGCGCTCAAATCCAGCGAGCAACCCTCTGCAGACCCATCACAAAAGCCGGCACCACTTTCCGCCGATCAGGCCAGACTGCTCAATGTGCTTTGGAAGGACCCCAAGGGGCCGTTCTTTGTTGCCGACAATGACCTGGCGGGTTTGCTCGCCGAACCCCAGAAGCAGCAAGTGGCCGAGCTTCAGGGTCAGTTGGAGACTCTGACCAAAACACCACCCCCCTCGGGCCCCCTGATGCCGAGTGTCCGGGGAGGAGCTCAGCCGATGCAGGTTTTCATTCGCGGAAACCCTGAGAAACTCGGCGAACAAGCGCCCCCTGGATTTCTGCGTGTCTTGAGCAATCCGGATGAACAATCCGGCGGCAAACCCTTTACGCGGCTTGATTTGGCCAACGCGATCGTCAATCCCCAAAACCCGCTGACCGCCCGGGTCTTCGTCAATCGGATCTGGCATTATCATTTTGGTCGCGGAATCGTCCCTACGCTGAGCAATTTTGGAAAACTGGGCAGCCCGCCGACGCACCCGGAATTGTTGGACACCTTGGCGGTGCAGTTCATGGAGGCGGGCTGGTCCGTGAAATGGCTGCATCGCGAAATCATGCTTTCAACGACCTATCAGCTGTCCAGCGCCCAAGAGACGGACAACATCGCCACTGATCCTGGAAACGAATATCTGTGGCGGATGACACCCCGGCGTCTCGATTTCGAAGCTTGGCGCGACGCCATGCTCAGCGTCGCGGGCAAGCTTGATCCGCAAGTGGGGGGACCCTCCATCGACCAGTCAGCCCCAGGTGTCAGTGAGGTGGCAGGATTCAACTTTTTTACGCGGCTCAATGGTTTTGAAGCGGACAATCCTGCTGGCCGTCGGCGCACCCTCTACACGGTGGTTAGTCGCTACGCTCCCAATGCCACGCTCACACTCTTCGATTTTCCTGAGCCAAACGTGACCAGCGACCAACGCAATGTCACGACTGTGCCGCAACAGCAGTTATTCGTGCTCAACAGTCCGTTCATTTTCGAGATGAGTCGTGAATTCGCGAGACGCCTGGAAAAGGTTGCTGCGAATGATCAAGACCGTCTTAAACTTGGATGGCAACTGGCGTATGGGCGACCGCCGACCGTGGAGGAAATTGCGGTGGCAACGGAGTTTCTTGAGGCTCCGGTTGAGCTCACGAATGCGGATCGATTAACCCGTTGGGAGCAGTTATCGCACGCATTGCTGGCCAGCAACGAATTCCTATTCCTGCCATGAATCCATATCACCCTGACCCACCACAACCCACCACAAAATCTGTTCCTCCGGCCGTTCGATCTGTCCGTTTTGTTGGCCGCGCATCTCGGACGCTCGCCCGAATCTGCAAACGACTCAGAGTGTCTGGCGTGGTCACCTCGACCGGAGAACACAAAGGGGGCAGGGTGCGCCAGTGAAAGCTGGAGGAGAGGAGCGAATGCAAGTTTCGCAGGAGGTAAGATCTCGCCAATCGACTTGGCCCCGAGTGATGCGTCGAAATGGGCAACCATCTCGTCGAAGTGTTCCCAGGGGAAAGTCTGGGCTGTGTATTGAGCTCCGGACGAGATAAAAAGGGGGGGGGTAAATCTCGTGGTTTTTAATTTGACTGATGATAATCAACTGACCGGTCCTCTTTATCTTGTCAACGTAGCCATCATCGCTCCGCGTGATGAGGCTATATCACGAGACTATGATTTTTTCGAGATCGCCTGCAACACACTCGGAGCATAATTCTTGGAAAGATTCGGACAGAAAATCAAACTGGAAAACCCGGGTTTATGAGAACTGGGAGCTCTCTCGTTTTGCCGAGATGCTCGCGTTGACTTACATTCAAACATTTAAAATTTGTCAGTTTTGAACGATTGATCGGTTCACGTCGGAGACTCATCCTGATGAGCGATGATGGCTACGTTGTAAAGAATAAAGGGAAGCTGCTCATTGAATGGACGCGGTTCCTTTTCCGTGAGAGGTAGGTTGACTCGTGCGATCCCCTCGCGAAGTCGAGAAATCGGCCACGAAGTGAGCAGGGCCGGATTCGTCTCGGCATTTTGAGCCGATCGCCAAAGTGATCCACATCGCCACTGTTCGGCACGCGAAACCGATTCCGCTCGCAAGGCATTCGGCTCAACGTACCAGCAGACTGTCAGAAAGTGCTCGTCATCCTGGATCGGAAAACTTTTGAAACGCCGTTGATATAGAGGACGTTCGCCGGATGTGTGATGATGAGCGTGCTACCGCATCGTGTGCGCCGCGGGTCACCCCACGCAGAGATCGAATCCTCTCACCGTCAACATTCGGACGCAATTCCCGATGCCAAGGATTGGGCATCCATGGACCTGAGTCGATCGGAATCATCGTACGCATCCAGGTCTTCCTCCAGGATTTGTTTCCATGCGGAATCGTCGTCGTCTTTCCAAAAGATCTGCGTCCGGCCATGACCATGGTTCAGTGCATGGTTACCCCACTCGCTTCATCTTGACTCCTTTGTACCTTTGTGAGTTCCACAGGCTGCATGCTGGCCATCTGAATTAACGATGACTCGACGAACGCTCGCACCGCGTGCGTGATCTCTGCTAAACTCTCGGCGAGGATCTCAGTCATCCGTGTGATGAGAATGATTTCTCGGATTCTCAGAATCTGGAAAAGATCAATTCCAAGCCGTAAACGGTCACATCCAATCGAGTCCCGAAGTTGTCACCACAAGAAGCCTGCAACGCGTCACCACCAGTTTCCGCTGTGAATAAAATTCAAACACACGTTTACGATTTATTAAAGATATAAAATGCGCTTCGGAGTACTCACCTATCACAAGTGTTTTAATTACGGTGCCTATTGGCAGGCTTCGTGCCTCGCAAACGCGGTACGTGCCCGGGGTCACGACGCGGTGATTCTCAACCATGAATCGTGGCGTGCAACGCTGAGGGAATGGATCTGCGGCCTGAATCCGGTAACGCCGGCCTTCAGTCCTCTGCAGGCTTATCCCGGTTACGCTCGGAAGATATCGGGGTTTCTGAGGGCTGGAGCGCGACTACCGCTCTCACGCAAGTTTGCACTCCAGCAAGCTTCGAATCTGGAAGATTTTGAAATGGTGATTGTCGGTAGCGATGAGGTGTGGAACCTCAAACATCCGTGGTACGGTGGGTGTCCCCTTTTTTTTGGGAAAAGGGATCCGGGCCGGACGACTCGTCTCCTATGCTGCCAGCTTTGGAAATTACCCGGCTTCAGAGGGGTTGTCACCGGAAATCGCCGAGGCCTTGCGGCGATTTGAGACGATCTCGGTGCGAGACGACAACTCGCGAGAGCTCATCCAGGGTGCCCTTGGTGTCAAGCCGGAAATCGTGCTCGACCCGTGCCTGCAATTCGAGCCCGAGCCCGATTCAGACTGTCAACTCCCTGATCGACCCTACGCTGTTGTTTATGGCCATTCCTTTTCTCTTGCCTTCGCCAATCGAGTCAAGCAATGGGCCAGAGAGACGGATCTCCGGCTTATCAGCGTGGGTTACCACAACGCGTGGGTCGACGAGAACCGGCACTCGGCAACTCCGGATGACTTCGTCCACTTGATCCGGAGCGCCCGCGCCGTGGCGACCAACTTCTTCCACGGCTGTGTCTTTGCGCTGAGGTACGGTCATCCGTTCGTATGCGAGGCAATGGCCTACCGCGCGATTAAAATTCGCGATCTCTTGGCTTTGGTGGGTGCCGAACCTCATCAGTTGGAATCGGAAAATGACGCCGAGATCGCTCTGAACCGGTTGAGTGAGCCCCTCAGCCCCGCGATTTTTGCGCGGATTGATCGGCTCCGTGAGTCTTCGGCTAACTACCTGAATCGGGTGCTGGCTGAGGGGAAGTGATGGAAGACAACAGGCGTCAACTCAGCCCGATCGAGATTCTTCAGGCCGACCTTTGCATTGGTTGCGGTATCTGCGCACCGCTTGCGGTAGAGCGGCGGCCCATGCGGTTTGATCGCCGAGGTCTCCTCGTCCTACCAGCCGAGCCGAGTGGCCAAGGGGACACGGCTTTAGCTTGAACATGCGTTGCGAATTCGCTCAAACTGTTTGGATCACCGGTTTTGATCTCGTTTGATTAGGAGCGGAATGATGGATCGCATCCCTTTTTCTTCTTCGGATAATTGCATTCGCAGTCCCGGCACGGGCGTTGCGAAGACAGATCAGATTCCGGCGCCGCCAGCGGACGCGGATTTTCACAAACTTTCAGGTTTTCTTTCGACGCGATTGCGGGGAGTGTCGTTTCCCTTCGTGAAATCAACTGGAGCGGTCCCCTTTAGCTCTCAAGATGAATCACTTACGTCATGTTGAAGTACCGATGAACGACAAAATTGTTGTTGATCGCACCGTTTACGGTCAAGGCGAACCGTCGAATCTCTGTGGCGGGAGTGCTGGTTGTATTGGTATAGGTGACAGAGCGCAGTGCTGCCTGGAAGTTTGCAGCGCTATCTGTTCCTGTTAGCGTCA
>Ga0114978_10004044_pt1 | contig 11916 bp, 14 predicted proteins | sample S_140212_EF_Meta_FD_87027 | JGI IMG/M metagenome (GOLD analysis project Ga0114978, IMG submission 87027) | Freshwater microbial communities from Lake Simoncouche, Canada to study carbon cycling - S_140212_EF_MetaG | ecosystem: Environmental > Aquatic > Freshwater > Lake | place: Lake...
ATAAAGCCTGGCAACGACCTACTCTTCCGTGCCTTAAGACAAAGTACCATTGGCGCTAAAGGGCTTAACTGCCGAGTTCGGAATGGGATCGGGTGTTACTCCTTTGCAATAATCACCAGGCGACTTTTTATATATAAATATTATTCTATTGTAAATATAATTGAAATATTAAGAAACCGCTCTTAATTTAACAAAAGTAGATAATTTCAAAGATAATGCTATAACTAAAATTTCATCGCGGGGTGGAGCAGTCTGGTAGCTCGTCAGGCTCATAACCTGAAGGTCCTTGGTTCAAATCCAAGCCCCGCAACCAAATTTAATAATTTTTATTTATATTATATATTGTAGAAGCAGGATTTAAAGGTATGAGAAGATGTGGATTTAGAAATTCAAACATTGAAGTTTTTCCAGAAGTTGAAGAATTAAAACGGGTTATGGATGAAAGTCTCATTGAATGTTGCATTCAATCTAGTAAATAAACTTATAAATTTTTGAAACGCTTTTTAAATAAAATAGAATTTCAAGGTTCTAAAAAAATTAATTAAAAATTTTTTTTAGTGATGAAAAAAAAAATTATTTTCAAAGATTTAAATAATCTAATAAAAATATATCTATGAATAAATAATCTGTAAAGCCATCCTAAAAACAATTTGTCAAAAATATTAAAATTTTTATACATGCATAATGTAATAGCCGCGCCTGTACACACAGTAAAAAAATTATAATTAATTTTTTTATGAATATAGTTAGCAAGTATTTCTTGTTTAATACCAGAAATGTTCACTATTATTATTTTAGGCTTTATTCTATTTATTACTTTTAAAATTTTTCTATCTTCAATATCATAATTATTATAAATAGGAGCAACGTATGAAGAAACTTTTGAAAATCCTTTTTTGTAAAAAAACTTATTATAAATTTTATTCCTAGAAATATCTGGATTTATTAATAATATTTTTTTATTTTTAAAATCTATATCATTAATAAATTTTGAAAAAAATAAATATCCTGAAAATTTTTTAGTTTTAATTTTATAAAAAATATTTAATAAAATACAAAAAAAACCACTATCTAATATAGCAACGGTTGAATCTCTTAATGATAAAAAATATTTTGAATTATTTGTGATTTCTGATAATGGATAAGCCGCTGGGGCAACCAAATAAGATTTCTTTTTAATCAATATTTTTATAATATTTTGGTAACTAGTATTATAGAATTTAATACCGTAAAAATTAATTATTTTTTTTTTTATATCGTTTGTTATCATTTTTTTACTTAAAAAAATAATTTCTCTTATTGTTTCATAATATTACGAATAATTTGTTAAGCAGTTATATTGTATTTTTTATTGAAATTATTACTAATAAACCTATTATTTTTTACTTATTTAAATTTATAATTTTTTACATTTAATTACATGACTTACTAATTAAAAATTAATTTTTTTTGAAGCAATATAAAATTCTTTTGAAGTTTCTATAGAATATTTGTTAAGGTTTTTACCTAAAAGCTTAAATTTCTTAATTATTGAATAAGGCACAGTGATAATGTGGCAACCAATTTTTTGTGCTTCAAATATATTATACACCTCTCTACAACTTGCCCATAAAATTTTAATTTTGTTATATTTTTTACATATTTTTACACTTTTTTCTAAAATTATTGAGGGATTTATTCCGGTATCGGCTATACGGCCTGCAAAAACAGAAATATAATTATCGTACTTTTTATTTAAAACTTTAAGAACCTCTTTTACCTGTTGGTAAGTAAAGACAGAGGTTACATTTATTTTTAGTCCATCATTAGATAATTTTTTAATTAAGTTTAAAGATTTTTTACCTTTAGAATTAGTAAAAGGTATTTTTATAAAAATATTTTTAGACCAAGTATTTATCTCTCTGGCTTGTTTTTCCATCTCGAGAAAATTGTCAGATATTACTTCAAAAGAAATTGGTTTATGCTTAATTCTTTTTAGTATTTTAAACGCAAATTTTTTATAGTTTTTAATATTTTCTTGCAACATCAATGATGGATTTGTAGTAAAACCAGAAATATATTTTTGTTTATTTAAATTAAATATTTCGTTTAAACTGGCACCATCAGCAAATATATTAATTCTAATATTTTTCATTAATTAATTATTAATTAAATTTTAAATAAAATGATTGAATTTTATTAATCGCCTGAATAGTAGATTTAACATAATAACAATATTTTTTTTCTGGCTTTCTTTCATTATATTTATGATTTACAAAAAAATTGGTACAACCAACATTTTTCCCAGCAATAATGTCAGAATATCTATCTCCTACTAAAAAACTTTTTTTAAGATCTAAGTTCCATTTTTTTTTTGCTGCAAGCAATAAACCAGACTTTGGCTTTCTACAATTGCAGTTATGTAAATTATCATGATAACAAACAAAAACATCATCAAGTTTTAATTTTTTTTTTAAATAAAAGTTAACTTTTTCAACTTCTAATTTTTTAATTTTATTTCTATAAACATCAGGCTGATTTGTTATCATAATAATTTTAAAATTCTTTTTAATTTTTTTAATATATGGTATAAGTCCTTTAACAATTTCAATTTGACTAAAATTTTTTATAGAACATGGTTTGTTGTTAACTTTTGGAGCCGATATTAAAACACCATCTCTATCAAAAAAAACTGCTTTATACATTAAAAGTTAATACAAATTACCATTTAGTCTTAAATTTCTGAATTTCTGGATAAGAGACTATTAAATGCCATATTATAGCCTGAAAAGATTCTGAAAGTGGCGTTAGGTTTTTTTGGTTTATAACTGGAACTTTCAAACATACATTAGAAATCTTGCCTGCATAACCACCGTGAGTACCTGTAATTGAACAAATTTTTGCTTTTTTTTTCTTTGCAAAATTTAAAGCATTAATAATATTTACGCTTACATTTCTTGCTGCGTCACCACCCCCGACCGACATAACAAAAACTAAATCGTTTTTATTTAATTTGCTAATTTTTAACCATGATTCAAATACTGTAGCCCAACCTTCATCATTTGTGCGAGCCGTTAATTCTGATACATTATCAGTTGGAGTGTAGCATTCAATGCCGGCTAATTTTCTAAAATCATTTACAGCATGGGAGCAATTACTTGCGCTACCACCAACTCCAATAAAAAAAATTCTACTTTTTTTTTTTTGTACAATTTTTATCAAATTAATGATTTTTAGGATAATTTTTATATCAAGATTATCGACGGTAAGTTTTAACTCAGATAAATAATTCTTAATAAATTTCATAAACTAACAGCATTTTTAAAATATTCTCTAGTTTTTCTAAGACTTTGAATTGATCCAATTTCGAAGAATCTTTTTTTTACTAAGTAATAATCTAATTTCTTTTTATTCGATAAACTAGCAAATATTTCTGACAAATCAAACTTAGTTTTATCTCTACACAAACTTTTAAAAAAGTTTTTATTAAAAACACTTAAACCATAATCGATATGTGTCATTTTTTTATTTTTTCGAATTTTATTATATATAAGATTATTTTTTTCAAAAAAAATATTCGACTTATCTAGTTTATTACAATTTTTATATATAGTAATCATAGAATTAGATTTAAGAAGTTGATATTTTTTTTGAACATTCTTTAAATTTATTTGTAAATAGGTATCGCCATATAAAATAAAAAAATTTTTTTTGACTAATGATAAAGCTTTTTTTATCGCACCACCAGTTCCTAATGGTTTTTTTTCAATCGAGAATTTTATGTTCATTTTTATTTTTTTTTCACAAGACAAATAACTTTTTATTTTTTTTCCTAAATAACCAATACAAATTATTACGTCTTTTATTCCATTTTTTGATAGAAATTTTAATTGATGATATATAAATGGTTTATTATTTATATTCATCATTGCTTTGGGTTCATTAATTGTTAATTTGCCCAATCGACTTCCAAGCCCCCCTGAAAGAATTAAAACTGGATAAATCATAAAGTTAATTTTTTTGTTCCTTCAAAATCAAATTCAAAAAACAACTCCTCAATTCCAAATTTAGAAAAATAATGTTTTAATTTATTTTTATCTTTGGCATAAAATAATAAAAAACCCCCACCACCAGCTCCTACTAGTTTTCCTCCTATTGCTCCATTTTTTAGTGCGCCTTTATACCATTCGTTAATTTTGGTATTAGACATAAATTCTGACCTTTTAATTTTTTCATTCCAATGCTCATTCATTAAATATCCAAAACTTTCAAAATCATTCTTTTCTAAAAAATACTTTATTTTATAACCCATTTCTTTTGTTTTAATTAAACTCTTAATCATATTTTTATCATTTTTTAATGACAACTCTCTCTGATTAATTAAAATTTTTTTTGATGCTCTCGAGAAACCAGTATAAAATAAAATTAAATTATTTTTAAACTTTTTTAAATTTTCATTAGAAATTTTTAATAAATTTGTTTTTACATAATTATTTTTCATGAAGCTAAAGCATCTTATGCCTCCATAAGAGGATATAAAATGATCCTGCTTGCCAACTGGTTCATTTAGTTTTTTCATTTCAATTAAAAAAGCAGTTTCAGCTAATACTTTTTTGCTGATATTTTTTTTTTTTTTTAATTGTATGGCCTTTATTAGTGCAGTAGCAAAACTTCCTGAAGAGCCTAATCCTGTTCCAGAATGGATGTCAGCCACAGTAGTTAATTCTATTGGCTCATTATTTAAATTTTCGTTAATTAAAGCTTCTCTGATTATAGTATGTTTTATATTTTTTACTTGATTAGTTTTTTCTGCTGAAGAATATTTCAAATAAATTCCATCCTCAAAAGGTTTTGTCAAAATAACATAAATATATTTATTTATTGCTGCTGCAATCAGGAACCCCTGGTGCTTTTCATAAAAAGATGGCAGATCTGTTCCTCCGCCTCCTAAAGTAATTCTTAATGGACTACGAACAATGATCATATTTATTAGACCTATATATGCTTTTAACAATTTTTAAAACTTCGTAAGCTTGGTTCAAATTTGGATTAGGCTCTCTTCCAAAATTTATGTCATCATAAAATTCATTAAGTTCTGTTTGCCAGGAAGTATCATTTCTTTGGAATTTCCAAGTTGTAATAAATGGAAGCATTACATTTTTTTTCATTTCGTACAAAGTTAATTTTTCTCTTCCATAACTTCCACCTTTTCCTTCAATTTTTAATTTTCCTTTTGTACCATAAATTTCAAAAGTAAAATTATTTTTCCATTCAGTGCAAGAAACATGAAAAAAAGAAATATATTTTTTTTCAAATTCTAATATTACAAATGCATTATCGTCAACATTAGTTTTCCAGAAATAGTTATTGATTTTTGATTTAATTTTTTTTACTTTTCCAAGAAAAAAAATTGAAAGATCAATTAAATGTGACCCTTGATCAATTAATTCACCTCCGCCAGACAATTTTGAATTTAGTCTCCATTCTTTTTCATATCCAGGCCTACCACCATGTCCGTAGGATGATTTTATAAACATTAATTTTCCTATTAGCCCTTTATCAATAATTTTTCTACTTTTTAATATTGAGGGATAGAAACGATGATTATAACCAACTCTTATTTTATTTTTATATAATTTTGATAAACTTATAATTTTTTTTAACAGTCTAAGATCTATTGATGCTGGTTTTTCTATAAAAATATTTTTTTTGTATTTGCAGGCTTCTAACAAAATCGGAGCTAAAAAAACATGTGTAGTTGATATTATTATTATGTCTAATTCTTTTACTTGAATTAGGTCTTTCCAATTTTTATAAAACTTAATTTTTTTATTAGTATAAAGATTTTTTTTTTTTAAATCACAGTAAGCAATCAGATCTGCTTTTGGTCCTAAATTTAATGCTCTTTTTTTACCAATTAAACCAAGCCCGATTATTCCTACCCTAAATCTCTTCATTTATAATTTTTTTTAAATTAGCTTCCTTCTTAATGTGTAAATATCTTTATTTTTTATTTTTTTTTTGAAGTTCATTTTATTCCACGGATCCCAGATTGCACTTATTAATTTACCGCTAACTTTTCTATTTCTGATTAAAAAATCTATTAAAGATAAAGTTCTATAAAATCCAACTCCTCCTTTTCTTTTTTGCTTCAAAAGTTTATTGTAATGATTTTCTCCAACTTTTTCTTTTCCACTTTTCAATGCTATGTTAAGCATATTCGTATTCATTGGCCCTGGCGCAACAGCATTTATATTTATATTAAAACTTCTGCATTCCTCAGAGATAGTTTCGACAAGTCTTACAACTGCAGTCTTAGATACAGCATAAGAACTAAAATTTGGCATTGGGGATGTGGCACCACCCCCTGATAATTGCACAATTCTCCCAAAGTTGTTTTTTTTCATTATGGGCAAAACAGATTTAATAAGATACGAAGATGATATTAAATTTATATTTAAGGCCTCTAACCACTTTTTCCAATTATTTTTATCAAAATTGCCAATAGGCCCCCAAACTCCAGCATTGTTTATTAAAATATCAATTTTTTTAAATTTCTTAATTATTTTCTTGATTGTGTTATTTAATCTTTCTACTTTTGCTAGATCTACAGCAAAAATATTTAAATTAATTATTTTTTTATATTTTTTTTTTAAGTTTAGTAATTTTTTTTTATTTTTAGAAATTAAAATTAAATTATAGCCTTTAGAAACGTAGTAGTTCAAAATTTCAAAGCCAAGACCCTTTGTAGCTCCAGTAAGAAGAATATTTTTCTTATTTATTTCAAAATCCATTGATTACAATTTAAAAAATTTACAGTATCTGTAATTCCATCAAGTATTTTAATCTTTGGCTTCCAACCTGTTTTGCTGATTTTTTTTATATCAAGAAATATAAAGGGATTATCTCCAACCCACCCTTTTTTTGTATTTTGGAAATATTCTTTTTTTTTACAATACATTAATTGTTTTATTTTTTTAAGAGACTCTCTGACTGTTATATACTCTGAATTTCCAAGATTTATAATATTAACTCTTTTTTTAAAAAAATTTATAGATTTATATATTCCTTCTATACAATCATTAATATGAAGGTATGATTTTTTTTGATAACCATTACCAAGAATATTTATAAATTTTTTTTTAGATTTTATTTTTTTATAAAAATCTATAACGTGTCCATGTGTATACCTTGGGCCTAATAAAGAAACAAATCTAAAAATCCAAGATTGAAAATTGAAACTTTCACAATATGCAGAGATTAAACTTTCACAAGAAATTTTGGAAGCCCCATAAAACGAAGTTTGTATTGGAAAAAATGAATTTTCAGGAGTCGGGAATTGCGAGGCTTCTCCATACACTGACCCTGTAGAAGAAAAAATGATTTTTTTAACATTTTTTTTTTTCATACATTCCAAAATATTAGATGTTACAATAACGTTTTGTTTTAAATCTTTTGTTACGTCTGTAGCTCCATATCTTACGTCAGCATTTGCGGAAAAATGAAAAACAATATCAATATTTGAAAAATATGATGATAAATTTTTTGCACTTAACAAATCGGCTTTTATGAAACTAAAATTTTTATTTTTCATAGATTCTTTTAAAAAAGAAAATTTACCAGTACTTAAGTTATCAATACCGGTTACTAAAAAATTCTTTTTTAAGAGAAAATCTAACATTGTACTCCCAACGAAGCCGGCGCAACCCGTGATTAGTATTTTTTTCATAAATATAAAATACACAATACTAAATTTAACTTAATCTAAATATAAAAATAAATATTAATTAAAAAATTTATACATTTAAACAAATAATATAATAATGAAAAAGTATTCATAACTTAAAATTTTTGAGACTATTTAAAATTTGAATAACTATCCCAAACATTTTATAATCTAAAATATCAACAAATATCAGCAGAAGATGCGTACTAAAATTTATAATGCCCATATTATTTGTCCAATAACAAGAGTGAACGATTATTTATTGTATTGTTCACATGCGATGAAATTAACAAAGGTAAATTTTAAAATTAATCATATTAATGAAAGTTTTTCTAAGTTTGTTATTGTAGATCAGGAGAATTTAAATCATATAAGCGAAGTTAAAAATTCATCTGCTTTTACATATCTACTTTTTTTTTGGAATGGCCAGTTAGATTATTTAAAATATGCTAAAAAAATTAAGATTTTAAAAAAAAAATTTAAAAAAAAAATTATTATCTATTTAGGTGGTAATGCAAATAACATTAATAATATAAAAAAAGTTACTTTCAATAAATTTTATAATAATAATGTTAAAATAATTGGTGTCTCTAAAATAAAATTATTTTTATATCAAAATCTTTTTTTTAAATCATTAATAATTTTAATATTAAACCCAGTATTATCATTAAAATATATTTTTAAAAAAAAAATTATATTTATTGGTAGCATTCAAGGAGCTTTTTCGGAAAATAGAAAAAAATTCTATCATAAAGATTTTTTTAATCTTTTAAAAGATTATTTACGAGTTGACGAAAATGACAAGATTAACTACCTGATGAACTTAATTTATATAAAAAAATTTAAGAAGTTAGAAGTTTTTTATAAATTCTATATTGTGCAAATTATTTATCGACAAATTTTTATTGGTATTATGAAAAAATTTGAAAACTTTGAATTTATTGAAAATGATAAAAATATCAAATTTTATTCCTCAGTTTTTTTTAAAAATAATTACTATATAGATTTAGGTACTAAAGTTGGCTCGGATATAATTAATCCAAGATCAATACTACTAAAAAAAAACCACAATAAAAATACTATTTGTTTAAAATTTTTTAAAAACGGAATTTTTAGTAATAAAAATTTTAAAATTGAAATGTCTAAAATCATAAAATTTTTGAAAAATCTGAACGAAATAGAAAATCGTAAATACTCTTTTTTAGAAACAAAAAAAATTTTAATTGAAAATTATTATAAATCTAAATTGCTGTGCAGAAAATGTATCAATTTTTAAAAATATTATAATATATTATACATCTAATCGCGCTTATTCCATCTTTCCAATTTATTTTTTTTCCCTCTTTATAAGTTCTTCCATAATAGCTAATCCCTACTTCAAATATTCTTAATTTTTTTTTAGCTATTTTAGCTGTTATTTCAGGCTCAAAACCAAAGCGATTTTCGCATAGGTTTAAATTTTTTATAATTGAACTTTTAAAACACTTTAGACCAACTTCCATGTCAGACAAATTTATATTCGTAAAAATATTTGATAACTTTGTTAAGAAGAAATTGAAAATACTGTGCCAAAAAAAATGTACTCTTCTTACTTCTGAACCAATAAATCTTGAACCATAAACTACATCTGCATTTCCATTGATAATAGGTTTTGTAAGTTTATAATAATCAGCTGGGTCATACTCTAAATCAGCATCTTGTATGATTATTATGTCACCTGACGCTTTGATTAAACCTTTGCGTATTGAATACCCTTTACCAAAATTTTTACTATTAACAACTAAATGATTAATAGAAGATTTCATTTTTTGTAATAAATTTAAACTACCATCGGTAGAACCATCATCGATTACTATAACTTCTTTATCATAAGATTTGTCTTCTAATATTTTTTGCAATATTAAAGAAATTGTATTTACCTCATTATAACAGGGAATTATTATTGATATTTTCATAGTTTTTTAAGATATTTTTATTTTTTTTTTATTTATTAAAAGCATTAATAAAACTAAATAAAAACCTGAAGTTTGGAACATTAATCTTTTAATGCTAGTTTGAAGATGCCATATTATTGGCGATACTGTAGTTATATACGTAAAGTATATAAATGACATATTTAAAAGAAAAAAAATTATGTAAAAATTTTGAAGTTTTATCTTTTGTTTATAAATTAAATAAATTAAGAAACTTGAAAAACCAATTAAGACAATTGGATACTTAAAAAAAGAATGAAAAATATAAATTGTAATATAAAAAATTCTATAAATTAATTCTTTTAAATTTAAGAAATTAGCAAAAAGGACTTCTATATTTAATGGTGTTTGAAATAATTGAATTTGAAAATATATTTTTACAATAAAAATTTGAAATGAAATATTTAGTAGGCCAACTATTAATAATAAAAATTTTTGTAAATTAGACAAATTATTGTCAATCAATAACAAAAGTATAATAAAAATTGTATAAAATACACACTCATTCTTTATCCATGGTAACAAATTGATAGATAGAATTAAAAAAAAAAAATAATTATAATTTTTTTTTAGTTTTTTGTTTAAATAAGGTAAAATAAATAAAATAGATAATGCCGACAAAATTGAAAAAATTAAAATATCTTGATAACCATGCAAATCTTTTACATAAGAAAAAAAAATTAAGAAAAAAATTACCAAGAGTTTGGCAAAATTTTTATGACCTGTAAGTAAACTCGAGAATAAAAAAATAGTAACTAGATAAACGTATACAATGAATAACCTTCCCAAATACTCTAGCTGTAGAAATGAATTTTTCCAAAAAAAAGCCCACATATAAGATCCAAGATGTGGATAACTTGAATTTAAATCAAAATAATTATTACCATTATAAAAGTTATTAGCTTTATTTAACCATATAGAAAGACCATCCCACCCGATTGTTAAATTAGAAGCAATTTCAAAAAATAAAAAAAGATTAGAAAAAATGAAAGCCAACTTAATTAGTAAATTATTTCTTTCACATATTTTGTGAAAAATTTCTTTAAAATAAAAAATAAAAATCAAAAAATATAAAAAAACGATAAAACCAAATAAATAATAAAAATTAATACTAAAAAAAGAAGTAAAAAGAAGAATATTTGATAAGAATATTATATTAAAAAAAAAATAAAAAAAATCACTTTTGTAATGAATTAAGATTTTGGGAAATGTTAAAGAATTAAAAGGAAAATAAGTAATAAAAATAAAAATAAGCAACTGAACAAAAATTTGAAGTATTTCAATCATTTTTTATAGAAAAAACAACTTTTATTCTTATTCATTAGTTTGTATTCATTGAGGTCAATATTATAATTTTTTTTTAAAATAAATAAATTTTCATCATAAAAATTGAGTAAAATTAAATTTTTTTTTGTTTTATCAACCTGAAAATCAGAAAATAATGAAGTTGAGTCTGCTACTATTTCAAAATTTATTACATATGCTTTTTTATTGTTTGCAAGAAAATTAGTTAAAATAAAGTTAACATATCCATAAGAGATACCATTACAAAAACCGTGTTGATTTATCATTCTTTCAACATAAGTTCTTGAATAAATATTATAAATATTAGAAAAAAAATTAGTAAAAGAAAGCAAAAAAAAAAATGTTATAAAAAATATATACTTAAATTTATTAAAAAAAAAAAATTTTTTCATACTTAATGTATTATTACAATGGTTTGAATTACAAATATATATTTAAATTCTTAAAAGATAATGTTTATGAATAATTGATAAAATAAGAAGAATGATGCTAAAAAGTAAATAATTTGTAATAAAATTTGATAAATTTTTTTTTGTTATTAAGTTAGTAAACAGAATTGTTATAAAAAAAATTAAAGGATCAAAGTACTCTTGAAATACAATATCTATATTTATAAATACAATTATTGAAAATATTATATAAAAAATAAAAAAAAAATTTTTAATTGATATAATAATAGAAAAAAAAATTCCTAAAGTAGAAAGAAATACAAATAAATATTTTTTTAAAATAAAATATTCATCGAAAATATTTAGTTTAAAAAAAATTTTGTAGAGGAAACCACCTCCGACTTCCTCGTACTTAGGACTAATTGCAAAAAAACTAAGGAAAAAAAAAAATATAAATGTTGTTATAATGATGTAAATATATTTATTTCTCTTAATTTGTTCCTTTAATATGTTAATATTTACCAGCATAAATGGTATTAAATAT
>Ga0114978_10004045_pt1 | contig 11915 bp, 10 predicted proteins | sample S_140212_EF_Meta_FD_87027 | JGI IMG/M metagenome (GOLD analysis project Ga0114978, IMG submission 87027) | Freshwater microbial communities from Lake Simoncouche, Canada to study carbon cycling - S_140212_EF_MetaG | ecosystem: Environmental > Aquatic > Freshwater > Lake | place: Lake...
CGCCAGGAGCGGCGCGTCGGCAAACCGCCCCTGCGGGGTCTCCAGCGACAGCGGCCCGGCCCGGCTCTCGAGGGCCCACCCGACGAGCCCCAGCCCCGTCAGCGCAAGCCCGCTCGAGATCCACGTGCAAAAAGCGCCGTTGAGCTCCATCGGCAGTTTGCCGGCAAGCCCGGCCAGGACGAGCGCCGACTGGCTCATCGCCAGCGTGCCGATGAGCCCGCGGAGATCGCGCTGCACCAGCGCCAGCGCCGCCCCGTACGTCGCTGTCAGCAGGGCCAACTGCGAGAGGACGACAAGCTCGGCTCGCACGCCGTCGCCGTGGTCGGCATGGCCGAAAAACAGCCGCACGGCCGTGTAGGAGGCGATCTGCGGCATTGTGGCAGCCAGCGCCGTCGACATCGGCGCGCCGCGAAACAGCGCCGGATACCAGGAATGGAAGGGGACTATCCCCTTCCGCACGAGCACGCCCAGAGCCACCAGCCAGCCGCCGATGGCCCCCAGGAATCCCCCCCCGGCCTCCCACGGCGGGTCGGCGATCATCAGCAGCGTGCCACTGGCCATGCAGGCCACGGCCAGCGTCATCATGATCGCGTAAACCCGCGCCGCAATCTGCCCGCCCGGCGTCGCCCGCGTGCTCCACCAGGTGGGCAAAGCCGTCACCACCCAGGCAACGATGAGGACCAGCGGGTGGGCGGTGGAGAACAGCGCGAGGGTCGTCGCCGCGCTGAGGAGGATCCGCACCGTTGCCGGGGCGTCGAGGAAGCGCTTCGGCGCCACCATCACGATCGCCAGTTCAACGAGCGCTACAAACGGCAGGAGCACGGCGGTGAGCCCGTCGACATGGACGAGGTAGCCACCGCCGAGCCGCTGGCCGAGCTCGAGGGTCACCTCCGGACCGCTCATCCAGAATCGGGTGATCGTCAGGCCGGCGATCAACGACACCAGCAGGGCGATCATCGCCGGGGTGCGCGGGGCCGCAGGGCTCCCTCCGCGGTATAGACCGCGGTGGATGTGGAGCGCTGCTGCCAAGGGGGCAAGAATCGCCGCCGTCAGCGCCGCCACGAGCGGAAGGTCATGGCCGTCGAGATTCACCGCCGCCCCCCCTGCATCCGCCGCCCGGCGACATCCCGTCTCCGATCCTCAGGGCGCGTTCCTAGCCAGTCGATCCACGCCAGCTCAGCCCCCCCGAGTCGCTCGAGGAGCCTCCAAATGGGACCGATGACAAATCGCGACAACACCATCTCCTCGAAGCCGCGGTCGAGCGCCACACGGTAGAGCCGGGACTGCATCCGCTCGGGGAGCAGCCGGACGACCGACCACGACACCGCGCCGGGATGGCCGCCGAGGGCCGCCTCGAGCTCGTGACGATCATGGAGCGCTGAGGGAGAGCGGAGGATCTGAAGGCTGCGGAGGATCGCATGACTGACGATATGGACGAGTGCCACGACGCGGAACCCGAGGCCGATCTCGACGAAGATGATCCCCGCCTGGGTCATCGAGGCGTAGGCGAGCATGCTCTTGAGGTCGGTCTGGACACGACCGACGAGGGCCGCATGGATCGCCGTGAAGGCCCCGATGACGACAAGAACGATCCGGGCCAGAGGCGCCGCGTCGAGGAGGGCCTCGCAGCGGAGGAGGACATAGGCGCCGGCATGGATCGACAGGGCCCCGTAGAAGATGGCGCTCGACGGTGTCGGCCCCTCCATCGCCCGCGGCAGCCAGTTCGAGAACGGCACCTGCGCACTTTTTCCCATCGCCGCGAACACCAGCAAGAGCGACACGAGCGTGGCGGTGCCGGGGGAGACGAGGCAGTGGGCGTTGGGCCAGACGCCGTTGAAGAGCCGCTCGAAATCCCCCGAGCCGACGGCCCGATGAATCATCACGCCGGCGGTGAGCAGGCCGACGTCACAGATCCGGTAGGTGGTAAAGGCCCGCAGCGCCGCCTTGAGGGCGTTGGTGCGCTCGTGAAAGAAGCCGATCAGCATCGTCGAGGAGATGCCGAGAAACTCCCATCCCGCGAACAGGACATCGATGCTCCCGGCGAGCACCATGAGGTTCATCCCGGTGCCGAACAGGGTGAGGAGGACAAAGAACCGGGTGAAGCCCGGCTCGCGGTGGAGGTATTTCCCGGCAAACGCGTTGACCAGCGCGCACAGCCCGGTGGAGAAGCAGACATAGGGTACCGACAGCCCGTCAGCGACGAGATCGACCGTGGCGTCGTGGTGCCCCACCGAAAACCAGGTGCCGAGGTGGACCTGCTCGGGAGCGAAGCCGCGCATCGCGAGCACCGCCAAGGTGACAAGCCCCGCGAGGAAGGCGAGCGTGAACGCACCGCCGACGAGCCTGGTGGTGGACCGCTCCGCGAGGGGTCGATCAAGGAGCGCTGGAAGACCGACGAGGACGAGCGCCAGGGCCGGGGCAGCGAGTTGGAGGACGACGAGCAACGAAACGAAGGCATGGGTCGAGACGGCCTCGGCCTCGAGCGCCCCCAACAGCTGGGCCACCGGTATGGCCGCCCCGGAAAACGTCATGTGCCCTGGCTCCCGTTGATGCTCCGCCGTCCGAAGTCGTTCCGGCGAGGCTCGCCAACACCGATTTTCGTAGTATGCCACGATTCAGCCGACCGGATGTCGAAGCCGATGCCGCCCCGGAGCGGAGCCGGGGGCGAGCGTCTTTTTTGGTAGGCTCACCCGGGCCGAACGGGCGCTGCCCGTCACCCCGAGTCCGTGCTCAGCGAGTCGACGCCGTGGACGTCCCTCAGCCCCCACTTCGCCCCCCCGTCACGCTCTCCGCGACCACTCCGCGTCGCGGCGTGGTCCTGCTCGTCGATGACCAGCCGATCATCGGCGAGGCGATCCGGCGAATGCTGTCCGGAGACGAAGCCCTCGATTTCCATTACTGCCGCGATCCCGGCTCGGCCCTCACCGTGGCTGCCGATACGGCCCCGACCGTTGTCCTCCTCGATCTGGTGATGCCCGAGATCAACGGGCTCGAGGTCCTTCGCCAGTTGCGGGCCGATGAACGCTTCCGGGAACTGCCGATCATCGTCCTGTCGACGAAAGAGGAAGCGGCGGTGAAGGCCGAAGCGTTCGCGCTCGGGGCCAACGACTATCTCGTGAAGCTCCCCGACCGGGTCGAACTCGTCGCCCGCATCCGCCATCACTCCCGCGGCTACATCGCCCTGCTCGAACGGAACCTGGCCTTCGAAGAACTGCGGATCAGTCGCGCGGTGCTCGCCGAGGACCTCGCCAGCGCCGCCCGCTACGTGCGCTCGCTCCTTCCCCCCCCGGGAGACCTGGCCGGAATCCGCGCCGACTGGCGGTTCATCCCCTCGGCCGATCTTGGGGGCGACGCCTTCGGCTACCACCGCCTCGACGACGACCATGTCGCGATCTACCTCCTCGACGTCTGCGGCCACGGGGTCGGCGCGGCCCTCCTCAGCGTGTCGGCCCTCAACGCCGTCCGTGGCGAGTCGCTGCCGAACACCGACTTCCGCGATCCGGGGGCCGTCCTCACGGCGCTCAACCGGGCGTTCCCCATGGAACGGCACAACGACATGTTCTTCACGATGTGGTACGGCGTTTACGACCGCCAACGCCGCTCGCTCCGGTGGGCTGGCGGCGGGCACCCCCCCGCCCTCCTTTTCCAACCAGGGTCGGCCGCAAACCGAAATCCGGCCACTCTCGACTCCGACAATCCCCTCCTGGGGGCCATCGAAGGGCTCGACTTCTCCTCCCGGGAAGTCGATGTTCCTCCCGAATCGACGCTCTACCTCTTCAGCGACGGAGCGTTCGAGATCACCCGGCCAGATGGCTCGATGGGGACGCTCGACCGGTTTCAAGACCTACTCGCCTCCCGACCAGGAGGGGGGGGAACGGCACTCGACAGCGTTGTGGAACAGATCCGGGCCCTCGCCGGGGGGGTCGACCTCGCCGATGATCTCTCGATTCTGGCGGTCACGCTCCGATGAAAAACGGGACGAAAGCTGGTTTTCAGCCCCTTTCTGCCTTCCTGTCAGCACGCTATCTCCGCTCCGGCCGTTGTGTCGAGGGGCCGTCTTGCATGCGATTCCCGAATCCGTACACTCAAGGGTTTCCCGTCCCGGGACGGTCTGGCTAGCGTAGCTCAATTGGCAGAGTACCTGATTTGTAATCAGGTGGTTGCGGGTTCAACTCCCGCCGCTAGCTCACTCCATACTCCAGGAGGGGGCGCTCGTCCGATCGTGGCAGGCGTCGTCCGGAAGCATTTCAATCTCGTTGCGAACGCAACAGGCAGGAAATGGTCCGGTCGTGGTCTGGGTCGTCGACTCGACGGTCGTTTTGGGCTCTGCCCGCTTCGGAATGACTGATCCGGAGCGGAAACTGATCGAAAGAAGTGGTGGCGCCGGATCGAAAAAAGCGGTGGCGCTCCTGCGGCAGGTTTTGATTCGGGGAGATTTGGATCCGAACCGATATCACCAACACATGAGGGAAGTTTCCCGAGCGGTCAAAGGGGCTTGACTGTAAATCAAGTGGCTCTGCCTTCGCAGGTTCGAATCCTGCACTTCCCACTTCCAATCCCATGCCCCGACACCGACACTGAACCCGATACCGAAGTAGATCGCACCGACAGGCCGCAAAGGCTAAAAACGAAGCCAACGACGAAGAAATCTGTTTGAGCCCGACGTCTCGGCAACGCGTTTTGTTCCGTCCCCACCCGATTCCACAGCCCCACACGAAAAACACCCCAAACGAGCAGGGACCATCCAGCAGAGGCACACGCGGGCAGGCTCGGCTCATCACCGGCCCGCACGAACGCATGCGGGTGTAGCTCAATGGTAGAGCAATAGCCTTCCAAGCTAAAGACGAGGGTTCGATTCCCTCTACCCGCTTTCCAGGCCGCAACTGTTCCTCAACGCCCTCTCCGCTCAACGACACCCCGACCACACCGTTTCCTTATTTTCACGGAGCGAACGCCGACACGACCGACCGATCCGCGTCCTCGCCGGAACAACGTCGCGCTCTCGAGCGCCCGTCCACCGAGGCCACGACGCACACCGCTGCTGTAGCTCAGTTGGTAGAGCGCGTCCTTGGTAAGGACGAGGTCATGGGTTCAAATCCCATCAGCAGCTTCCCAGCGGTCGCCGTGACCACGTCGCCCCACACCCAAGATTCATCCTTCCGGCCTGCCGGAGGGACGCTCGTTACAAGATCGATCGATGCTTCGCGTCAGACCTGGCCAGGCGGGGCATCGTCGATCGATCGGACAGTTTGATTTGATGCAGGATTTCAGGGACCAGGGCAGGCGCCGCCTGCAGCCACACACCAGAGAGGAAGATCGAGGGAGAAAGCATGGCTAAGGACACGTTCACGCGGAGCAAGCCGCACGTCAACGTCGGCACCATTGGTCACATCGACCATGGCAAGACAACTCTCACCGGCGCACTGGTGGCCGTTCAGGCTGCCAAGAACCTGGCGATTGCGAAAAGCTACGCCGATATCGCCAAGGGCGGCACCGTCCGCGACGACACGAAGACGGTGACCATCGCCGTCAGTCACGTCGAATACGAGAGCGAAAAGCGGCACTACGCCCACATCGACTGCCCGGGCCACGCCGACTTCATTAAGAACATGATCACCGGCGCCGCCCAGATGGACGGGGCGATCCTGGTGGTCAGCGCCGCTGACGGCCCGATGCCGCAGACGCGGGAGCACATCCTCCTCGCCAAGCAGGTCGGCGTGCCGGCGCTCGTGGTCTTCCTCAACAAGGTCGACCTCGTCGATGATCCGGAGCTCCTCGACCTCGTCGAGATGGAAATCCGCGAACTGCTGACAAAGTACGGGTTCCCGGGCGACGATGTGCCGATTATCCGTGGTGCCGGCAAGCCGGCCTACGACAATCCCAAAGACCCCGAGAAGAACAAGTGCATCGGCGACCTGCTTGATGCTGTCGACGCCTACATCCCCGAGCCTGTTCGTGAGCTCGACAAGCCGTTCCTGATGGCGATCGAGGACGTGTTCTCGATCGAAGGTCGTGGCACGGTGGCGACTGGCCGTATCGAGCGTGGCGAAGTGAAGGTCGGCGACGAAGTCGAGATCATCGGTCTCAAGGACAAGGCCGAGAAGACGACCTGCACCGGCGTCGAGATGTTCAAGAAGCTCCTCGACCGCGGTCAGGCTGGCGACAACGTCGGCTGCCTGCTGCGTGGCATCGCCCGCGAGGGCATCGAGCGTGGTCAGGTGCTTGCCAAGCCGGGCTCGATCAAGCCCCACAAGAAGTTCGAGTGCGAGGTGTACGTGCTCTCGAAGGAGGAAGGTGGCCGCCACACTCCGTTCTTCGCAGGCTACCGCCCGCAGTTCTACTTCCGCACGACCGACGTCACCGGCTCGACCAAGCTGCTCAGCGGCGTCGAGATGGTTTCGCCGGGCGACAACGTGAAGATGGAAGTCGAGTTGATGGTTCCGATCGCCATGGACGACGGGGTCCGCTTCGCCATCCGTGAGGGTGGCAAGACCGTCGGCTCGGGGGTCGTGACGAAGATCCTCGACTGATCACAGAACCTGTGTACCGTTCCAGGCGCCGGCTTACGGCCGGCGCCTGGAAACACAGGGGCGTAGCTCAACTGGCAGAGCGCTGGTCTCCAAAACCAGAGGTTGCGAGTTCGATCCCCGCCGCCCCTGCTTCGCGGGATCTGGTCGCCCTGGCCACGTCCTCACGAGTCTGGATCGACAGCGTCGGTGTTTGGAATGGATCGAGGTTGAATAAAGCCGGTGGGGGAATGCCCCACCAGGAAACAGTCCCCACAGACCGGGCCCATCAGTCAGACGGATCGCCCGAGCCGGACGGAACCGACCATGGCAGGTATGCAAGAAAACCCAACCGCCCTCAGTTCGCTGGGGCGAGAATTGTTCAGCGCGGCCGTCTATAAGCGGAGCCAAGGGCGCGTCACCCGTCAGGTGACGTTCGTCGCCTTGGCTCTTGCCTGGGCGATTGCCGTCTGGAGGCTCGCTCAAATCCTGCCGGCGTGGATTTCTGCAGGCGGCCCGATGACTCCGGCGGTCAGCGCCGACGCTTACGGCTTGGTCCGGTTCGTGATTCCTTTCCTCGTTTTTCTTGCTGGTGCATGGCTCGCCTACCGGGCGGTGAATCTTCCCCGGTTCGCTGAGTTCCTGATTGGGGTTGAGTCGGAGATGGCAAAGGTGGCGTGGCCCACCCTTGGCGAAGTGGCACGCAGTTCCGCCGTTGTGATCTTCATGATCTTCGCCCTCTCTTTCATCCTCGCGGCCTACGACTTGTTCTGGTGGTTCATTCTCCGGGCGATTCAGGGATTTCGTTGAACGCGGTCGAGACCCAAGGGTCCGGGTGACACTCCCGGACATCCCCACGCATGTCGAAGCACGATCATCCAGCCGAGCCCCAGGCCGACGCGGTCGCGTCCCCCCCTGAGCACGCCACGCCCCAAGGCCATGCCGAGGGGGCATCGCATGCAGGTTCCGTCCACGCCGCGGCCGCCGCAGAGGCCGACGACGACGACGGCACCCCTGCCGAACTCGCCGATCCTTTTGCCAGTGGTGACAACGCCAAACCCGTGGCCTCGGCCACCGATGAAGAAATCGCCCCGATAGGGGACAAGAACTGGTACATCCTCAAGGTTCAAAGCAACCGCGAGGATTCGATCAGCGACACACTCGAGCGACGGATCCGGATGCAGGGACTCGACCGCTACTTTGGCAAAGTCATCGTGCCGAAGGAGCAGGTCACCGAGTTTAAAAGCGGCAAAAAACGCGTTGTTTCTCGCAAGCTCTATCCTGGCTACATCCTTGTGAACATGATTCTCAATGACGAGACGTGGTATCTCGTCAGGGAGACAGGCGGGATTGGCGATTTTACTGGGTCGGCCGGAAGGCCGAGCCCGATGCTCCAGGCCGACGTTGACAAACTCCTCAACAAGTCTGCGGTCAAGCCTGACGAGGCGCCGCGGCTGAAGATCAACTTTAAGAAGGGCGACCGGGTCAAGATCACCGAAGGTACGTTTGAGAACTTCGAGGGTGAGGTGGAGCAGATCGACGAGGCGAACGGACGGGTCACGGTGATGCTCAGCATCTTCGGCCGTTCGACCCCCGTCGATATCGAGTACTGGCAGATTGAGGGGATCTGAACCAAGGGTGCCGTCGTCTAAAACGGCTTGCTACGAACAATCATGCGTCCATCCTGCACGGACGCCGGGGCGCGCAGGGTAGGCCGGTAACGCATCAAGCAGCAACGTTTCCAACACAACGCGTCCAAGCAGTCCCGCGGAAGGGGAAGAGGTCAGAGTCATGGCGAAGCAGGTGGTCGGTCAAGCGAAGTTCCAGATTCCAGGCGGACAGGCCACGCCGGCCCCCCCGGTCGGTACGTCGCTCGGCCGGTACGGCATCAACCTCGGACAGTTCGTCCAGCAGTTCAACGACAAGACCCGCGAAGCCGCCGGTATGGCGATTCCGGTGGTTGTCACCGTCTACAACGATCGCTCTTTCGAGTTCTACACGAAAAGCCCGCCGGCGGCCGCTCTTCTCAAGAAGGCAGCAGGCCTTGCGAAGGGCTCCGGCGTGCCGAATAAGGACAAGGTCGGCAAGGTCACCAAGGCTCAGCTCGACGAGATCGTCCGACTCAAGACCAATGATCTTAATGCTAGCGATGCCGATCATGCCCGTCGCATGATCGAAGGCACCGCCCGCAGCATGGGGATCACGGTCGACAACTGACCCCTCGATGCTCGGTCGACACAACTTTTCCCGATTTTCCCCCGAACACTTTCAGGACCGTAGCCGTGGCTGTTACCAAGCGCATGAAGGCGATGCTCGCCAAGTTGCCGAAGACCGAAGATCCTCTTCCCGTCGCCGATGCCGTCGCGCTCATCAAGAGCATGCCGCCGACGAAGTTTGACCAAGCCTTTGAGATCCACATGCGTCTGGGGATCGATCCGAAGCAGGCCGATCAGATCGTCCGTGGCTCGATCGTGTTGCCGCACGGGATCGGCAAGTCGAAGCGCGTCGTCGTGTTTGCCAAGGGCAACATGGCCGACGAGGCCCGGGCTGCCGGGGCGGAAGAGGTCGGCTCCGATGATCTCGCCAAGAAGATCAAGGAAGGCTGGACCGATTTTGATGTCTGCATTGCGGCTCCCGACATGATGGGCCTGGTCGGCCCGCTCGGAAAGGTACTCGGTCCCCGTGGCTTAATGCCGAGTCCCCGTGCCGGCACCGTCACCGCCGACATCCGTAAGACCGTCAGCGAGTACAAGGCCGGAAAGGTCGAGTTCCGGAATGATCCGACCGGCATTGTCCATGCCGTGGTCGGCAAGGCCAGTTTTGATGAGGCGAAGATCGTGGAAAATATCAAGGCTTTCATTGACCACATCATGTCGCTGCAGCCCAACAGCGTACGTGGTCAGTACGTGAAGAGCATCTCGATCTCCGCCACGATGACCCCGGGCGTCATGATCGCCGCCTGAAGCCCGGAATGGCTCGCGCTTCCTTCTCGCTTCAGGCTCCCATTCCAGTTGACGATTTAAGTTCCTGTTTCCTCCATCCCGGCACGGTTCAGTCCCACTCGGCTACGCTGCCGTCCAAGCCGCCCGATCAGGGCCCAAATTCGCCATGAGCAAGCTTGTCAAGAATCTCCTCGTCGATGACCTCAAGGGACGCCTGACGGGCGTCGGCGAGGTGATTGTTCTCAGCCTCGGTCGCCTCGACGGCACGAAGACCACGCAGCTCCGACAGACGCTGCGGAAGAAGAAGATCCACCTGCAGCTGATCAAAAACAGCTTGGCGCGTCGGGCGACGCTCGACACCCCACTGGCACCGGCTTTCGGCAAGACCGAAGGTATGCTCGCGATCGCCTGGGGCGGCGAAGACGTCGTTGATCTCGCGAAGGAACTCGATCGCGTTTCCGCCATCAAGGACTACGACGGTGTCGAGTTCCGCGGCGGCGCCCTCGACGGTGCTCGGCTCGAGCCCAGTGACGTCAAGAGCGTCGCCAAGTGGCCCTCCCGTGCCGAGCAACTCTCCATTCTGTCTGGCCAGATCAGCTCGATGGGCTCGACGCTCTCGGGACAGATCCTCGGGGCCGGAGGGACGCTGGCTGGCCAGATCAGCTCGCGGGTCGACGACCTCGAGAAGGCAGAGGCGCCGGAGGTTCCGGCGGCCTGAGGCAGACTTTTCGGACCGACACCATGGCATGGGCTTCCCATGGCCCGCGTTCATGGTATGACTATGGGTTCCCAATTTTCCAGAGGCGCCAGTCCCGGACGTGGTCCATACGGGGCAGGCGTGCACGACCGACCACCCATGACACACAGCCGGCGGCATTCCCGCCGGCCTCATTCCTGAAGGGAAAGGATCTCGAGCGATGGCAACGGCTGAAGCGACACGTGAATTCACCAAAGAAACGAAGGACCTCGGCGACAAGATCGTGTCCTTGACGCTCAAGGCCGCCAAGGAGCTCTCCGACTACCTCGACGAAGTCCACGGCATCAAGCCCGCTGCCGGTGGCGCGGTCATGATGGCCGCTCCGGGCGGAGCGGGTGCCGGTGGTGCTGCCGAAGCGGCGGCCGAGAAGACCGAGTTCGACGTCGTTCTCGAGAGCTACCCGACCGAAGCGAAGATCGGCATCATCAAGGTCGTCCGCGCTGCGACGGGCTTGGGCCTCAAGGAGGCCAAGGATCTCGTCGAGAGCGCTCCGGCGAAGGTCAAGGAGGGCATCTCCAAGGCCGACGCTGAGAAGCTCAAGAAGGAGCTTGAAGAGGCCAAGGCGAAGGTCGCCGTCAAGTGATTTTTGCTTGATTTACCGAGGCAGCGGCCGGAGGCTTGGTCTTCCGGCCGCTGCCCGGTATAGTTTTTGCATGTCGATTTCCCGACGGTCATCCATTCGACGGTGGTTCCGCGGGATCGGCAAGCGCCTCCTCCTTCGTCAGCCCACGCCCACCGCATCCCTGCGGCGGGACGACTTCCATTCTTTTCCTGGCTCTTCAGACGGATGGCTTCCGTGCAGCGGTCCCCTTACTCATCAGTGGGTGGGTGTCCGAGCCGGTGTTGCTGTTCCTCCCGAGTCGGGTCGGGGGTGCGGGTTTTTTTCTGTAGCGACATCCGGTTCCTTGCCCAAGGTCGTCGGTAGAACGCAAGGCTTCGTTCAAGGTCCTTGTTTTTCTGCACTGTTGGGTTGTTTCTGTTTCTTGGTTTTTAGGTTTTGGTTTTCTTGCTTCGGTCTTCTTGGGAGATTCGCCCATGGCCACACGCGCCGTCCGTCGCCTCCAGCCCACCCAGGTCCGCCGTTACGGAAGCAGCCGCGCAAGCCACGCGATTCCTGACCTCACTGAAATCCAGACGCGCTTCTACGATCGCTTTCTCCAGTACGACACCCCATCGTCGAAGCGCAAGGACGAGGGCATCGAGGGTGTTCTTCGGGAGATCTTCCCGATCGAGAGCTACGACCGCACCGTCAAGCTCGAGTACGTCCGCTACGAATTGGGAAAGCCCCGCTACGATCCCGACGAATGCCGTCAGCTCCGGCTCACGTACGGCCGCCCCCTGCGTGTCTGGTTGCGCTTGACCCGTGATCAGCCGGTCGAGGAAGAGGTCTATCTCGGCGACATCCCCATCATGCTCGGTGGCGGAGAGTTCATCATCAACGGTGCTGAGCGCGTCGTCGTCAGCCAGCTCCACCGTTCCCCTGGTATCGATTTCGTCGCCGACACCGAATCAGCCGACCGCAAGACGCACAACTGCCGCATCATTCCGGAACGTGGCAGCTGGATCGAGCTCAATGTTTCCAAGAAAGACACCCTTCAGGTGCGGATTGACCAGAGCGGGAAGTTCTCCGCGCTGACGCTTCTCCGCGCGATGGACGAGAAGTACACCCACGACGCCGAGATCCTCAAGCTCTTTTACGAGCCGGAGAAG
>Ga0114978_10004046_pt1 | contig 11915 bp, 11 predicted proteins | sample S_140212_EF_Meta_FD_87027 | JGI IMG/M metagenome (GOLD analysis project Ga0114978, IMG submission 87027) | Freshwater microbial communities from Lake Simoncouche, Canada to study carbon cycling - S_140212_EF_MetaG | ecosystem: Environmental > Aquatic > Freshwater > Lake | place: Lake...
CTTCGCCATCGCATTCAGCGATCCGCTGTCGATGCGGATGTTCGGCGGCCAACTCGAGGGAACGGGGCGAGGCGAGATTGCGCAAGCGCAAGTCGGAGCGATTGGCGTCCGTTTCGAGCGCACGGCAGAACGGGAGATTTCTTCGCCAGGCGCGGTGGTTCACGCGTCGATTCGCGTGGCGGCCAAATGCTCGCAGTTTGACGATGTTCCAGAGTGGCTGCGTCAACTCGATCACACCGCAATGATCGCGGACGACGACGATCGCGCCGCACACGAAACCGCTGCGTGGTGGAGCGATCGCTTCAGCCGAAGCTGGATCTTCGTTGATACCGGCGTTGATACCCGCGTTTCGCCGATGGTTTCAAGCGTGATCGACAACGAGCATCCGCTGCGCCAACGAGCGAATTTGTCGCAGGTTTGCGCGGCGCAGCGTGCTGTTGCGTTGGCGGCGAGTGGTGGCGAGTTTCCCGTCGAGTTCAACGGATCAATCTTCACGATCGCGCCGAAGGTCGCTGGCGATGGCGCCACCAACGCGGACTTCACCGGGGCCTTCAACGAGGCCTTCAACGAGGACTTCCGCAACCATGTCGGCGGCTATCGATGGCAGCGCGTGCGCCTTTCTTATCAAGGAATGCTCGCGCGCGGCGACGGAGATCGCATGCGCGCGCTCTTCAACTTCTACGCCAACGCGGTGCGCGGCTGCACGGTGCGCGCGAAGGAATATCACGCGGTCGACGGTGCGTACTTTCCCGAATCCATGACGACTTTCGCGACTTACAGCAACGGTGATTACGGCTGGAATCGCGAGGGAATCGCGCGCAATGTGGTGCAGGGTTCGTCGGGGCAATCGACATGGAGCCAAGGCCCTGAACTCGTCGCAATGATGCTCGATCACTTCGACCATACCGGCGATCAGAAGATGCTCACCCGCAAGACGCTGCCGACGGCACGCGCGGTGCTTGCGTACTTCGACACGCGATTTCCACGCGACTCCGCGGGGAAGCTGGTGATTGAGTCGCCTTCGTCGATCGACCCCAACCAGAGTGGCGTGGTGAATGACTTGCCGACCGTAGCGGGGCTGCGCGAGATCACCGCGCGTTTGTGCGCTTTGGGGCGCGAATTCGGATCAGCCAATGAGCGCGCGCTCTGGGAGCGCATCGGCGCAGCGTGTCCGCCCCTTGCACGCACCACCGATGGAAGCAAGTTTGCGTCTGCCGAAAAGTGCGTGTCGCAGCCGAGTAACGGCGAGAATCCCGAGCTCTACGCAGTGTGGCCGTTCAGACTTGACGACACGCTGCGCGCGGTCGGCCGCCAAACCTTCGCACAGCGCAGCGCGCGCACGACCTCGGGCTGCGCGCTGGACGGCATGCAGGCCGCGCGACTGGGCCTTGCCGCGGAAGCTGCGGCGGATGTGCTGGCGAAACTCGACAGCAGCAATTCAAACTTGCGCTCGCTGCCTGATCAATGTCACGACGCCAATCTGCTCACCACGGTGCAAGAGATGTTGTTGCAGGCCGACGGCGCGCGCATACGCGTGCTGCCTGCATGGCCGAAGTCGTGGAACGCGCGATTTCGGCTGCATGCGCCTAGTTTGACCGTCGTCACCGGCGAAGTGAAGGACGGCAAACTTGTTTGGCTTGAAGTCGATCCGCCGAGCCGGCGCGCGGATGTGGTGCTCGGCGAAGGCTGGTGAAATTGCGCGGCGAAAACGCCGTTATGCCAACGGCGCGATGATTGCCGCCAGTCGCCCACTGCGCGCGCCGTCGCGGCGGTGGCTGTGAAAGCGTTGCGCGTCGGCGTAGGTGCATGGCGGATCGGCGTCGATGTTGGTGCGCGCAATGCCGCAGCGCGCAAGCTGCAGCGCAACCGCCGCAACCAGATCGGCGTGATGCTTCGGCCCATGCACTCCAGGCGCGATCACGCAATCAGCGAGATTCGCCGTCGCAAGCGCATTGGCAACCTCGGGTCCGATCTCAAAATGTTTCGCGCCGATGCACGGTCCAATCGCGGCAATGCAACCGCGGATATCAGCACCCTCCGCATGAAGCGCAGCAATCGCCGCAGGAACGATGCCCGCGACCACGCCGCGCCAACCCGCGTGCACCGCGGCAACCGCGCCAGTTTTTGGGCAGGCGATGAGAATCGGCACGCAATCGGCAACGCGCATCATGATCGCGTCGCCGCCGCGCACACTGGTGAGCGCATCCGCCTCCGGTCGCGCGCGCAACCCATCACGCGCGGCAACCACCGTGCATCCGTGGACCTGACTCGCGTCGACAACGCGTGCGTCGCGCGCAAGCCCAATTGCCCGCGTGAACCGTGCATGATTCTCTCGGAGCGCATCGTCGTCATCACGCGGCTCGCCGCTGGCGATGCGGGCGTTGGCCTGCAAACTCTGCAGATTCAGCGCATCAAACGGCGCTGCGCTTACGCCGCCCATGCGCGTTGAGAATGCATGAACGAAGCCCGCGGCATCAAGCATCGGACTGCGCAGGACGATGGCGTCTCGTTGCGCGAGTTCGGTGTAGACGAGCGGAAATTGATTGGGTAGGACTCGCATAATCTCGGTGCCGCTATTTGCTGATTGCGGCTGGAGCATAGAGCACAACCACCATCGCATCTTCACTCAGCGGCGGCAGTCCGCTTTCAACATCCTGCGGAGGACTCGATGGCTGCTGCGGATTGTCGGCGGTGTTGTCGAAACCCAGCCGCGCAACAATGGTCGCGCCCGCCGCCACTCGCTGAGGGCGCGTGAATATCCACGGCTCCGCAAACGCCATGCGGTAGTCGGGAACGCCGAGCAGTCGCGTCCTAAGCGCAGCGCCCGCCTTGCCCGCGTCGCTGACTTTTAACTCAACCTCAACCTCAACATCGACGCTGCGTAGAAACGCACCGCCCTTCACCAGCACCGCGACCACATCCATGTCCACCGCCACCGGATGGACAATCTCGATGGTGGAGCAACTGTTGGCCGAAAGCATGAGCCTTTTGGCGGGCATCGCGATCGCCTTCACCACACGGGTGTCGCCTTCGCGCGCGGGAATCCATGCGAGTTGCGGAAGCACGCGCGTCTGTCGGCCGATTGGCTCGCAGAGAGTTTCAATGGCGATGAATCCAACAGGGATTTCAAAGCAAAATCCATCAGGAAGCTCGAAGCTCGGACGCACCCGGCTCACGGCGCCCAACGCGCCGCTCGGAACAGGACCGACATTTCCCATCGCCTCGAAGCCGCCGTTTTCTGCACCATCGTCCGGACCATCGTCGGCCTCCTCGAGCATGCGCAAAGTTCCGCGCGGGTCTGCGGCAAGAAACGCCATGCGAATCGGACGCTGTTCGCGCGAGCCAAGGTCGGCGAAGCGCACGCCACGCACGCGAGTGGCAGTGGCGGTGGCGGTGTTTGGGTTTGGGTTGGTGGTGGCGGCCATGAAAGTGCGCACGCGCGCGCCTCCAGCGGCGGGCAAAGTCCAACCGTGCGGCGGCGCGAAGGTCGGTTCAGTCGAGTCCGATTGCGCGCCCGATGTGATTCCCGCAAATGCGCGGTTGACGAACGCGCTCGAACTCAGCGCGTTCAGCAGAGTCGCGCGATCCTCTATGGAAAGCCTGCGGTCGACGAGCAATCCGTGGGCATCGGGCAGCGCGATCGAAGGAGGCATGGTGGCGTCTTCAATGAGCATGCGCGCGAGCGTGCGGTTGCGGGCAATGCGCTCGACGGAGTCAAGTCGCAACGGCGCCGACCCGCGCGCATCGTGGCAAGGCAAGCACTGTCGAGTGAAGATCGCGGCAGCGTCATCGACGGCGGTGGCGGCGCTGGCCGCGTTGACCGCTAGGAGGATGGCGAAAGCTCGATGAAGCATCCGATGGCCTTTGGCTGTGGCAACGCGATGGCGCGGCCTTCACTCGCCGCGCGGATGGCGTCGAGCAGATCGTTCGATGTTGGGTTGGCGCGCCGTCGACCGATGGCCGCATAGAGATCATTCACACGACCGAGATAAAGCCGCTCAAAGCCGCCGTTTCCATCAAGTCGCAACAGCGCGGCCTCAGGCGTCACCGTTGCGCCCACCAGTCGCGTGAGTTCCTGTCCTCGATCGGCCAGAACAACGACCGTGCGTTGCAATCCGTAGTCGCGCGCGTGGTCGGTGAGCGCGTCGTCGGTCGGCCAACTTGCAGGATGCACGGCAAAAAATGCAATTCCACGCGCGTGCGCCTCCGTCGCCACCGACACGATGTCGGGCATCATCGCATTGGCAATCGGGCATTCATGCGAGATAAACACGAGCGCAACCAGACTTCCGCGCGTTCCTTCGAGAGGTTGCGCGCTGGTGTGCGGTGCAATCGCCTTGAGCGAGATTGGAACTCGCGCCGCCGATGTACAGCCGCCAAGCGCAAGCGTGGTGAGTGCGATGAACGCGGTCAGCATCATGGCGCGCATGGCGCGATGGTACGGAGTCGTCGCGGTGCGCGGCGACCGATCAATCACCCAGTCCAGCCGCCGAGAACCGCCGCGAGGTCGATCGCATTGACGATGCCGTCATGGTTGACATCGGCCGCAGCGTTGGCAGTTCCCCACGCGTTGAGCAGAAGCGCGAGGTCTTGTGCATTGACCGCGCCGTCACCGTTGATATCAGCGGGGTTCGCCGGTCCGCCCGAAACCGCGATCGAACCGGTCATGTCGAACAAGCAATGCACGGTGCAGTAATACGGAATCGTGGTTCCCGCCGCTGTTTGCGGCACAGTCCACACCACCTGCGGATTGGCGAGATTCAGCGGGCTGTCGAAGTACACCCCGTCGGCGAAGCATGCGGATCCGCTGGTGACGGTGTGGTTTCCGCCCGTGCGAATCCAGCGCACGGTGTCGCCAGGCGCGACGGTGATGTTGGGCGGATCGAACGCGAAGAGGGTCTGGGTGACGACATGCTCAACTGGCGGATTGATCACGGTGATCGATGCAACCATGCCGAAAATGCAGTGGGGAGCGCAGAAGTAGGGGATGGTCGTTCCGGCCGCCGACGCGGGAACCGTCCAAATGAACTCACGACTCTTTGCCGAAAGAATGCCATCGAATCCCGTGCCGTCGGCGGTGCAGTTGGCGCCACTCGTAACGGTATGGAACCCCAAGGTGAACACCCAGCGCACGGTGTCGCCCGGAGCAACAGTGATGCTCGCGGGCACAAAGGCGATGCCCTTCTGGGTGACGACATGCTCGGCGGAAAGTGCCGTGGTGCTGCAAAACAGTGAAGCGAGAGTTGCGACGGAGGCGATTGCCCCTCGAGCCGTTGGCGTAGTGAACATGGTTGTAACCCAGAAGCGAAAGTATGGACCAAAAACCTTCAACCCAAATTTGGCACGGATTACGCGGCGATCCATGCGCAAGTCGGATGCTTGAAAAAGAAGGAGGCGCCCATGCGTTTCTCTTCGCTGAGGCGCGCTATTCTGCGCCAATGCACCTCGGTTCTCGCAAGTTCAATTCGTCGCTCGCCGCGTTTGCAGTCGCAACCGCACTCGCAACCGCACTGGCAACTGCTGTTGGCTGCGGTGGCAGCACCGGCGGTTTCGCCCCGTCGCCCGCAGCCGTCGAGCCGCCCGCGCGCGATCTCTCCGCCGCCAAAAACGCGAAGTTCAAGCCGCTCATTCAGGCGATCCTCGATCAGCGCAAAGCGGCCAAGGAGCTCTCGGATTTCCGTGCGAGCTTTGGTTCGACGGGCATGGACGAGGCAGGAAGCGCGAAGTACAGCGCCATGTTCGCCAAGGTCGGCGATGCCGGTCAACGGGTGACTGATCTCGCCGTCGAAGCAGACTTTCAGGGCGACGACAAGCGCGTCTTCAACATGATCGCGTCGCTCGACGACGCCCAGCTCAAGTCCATTCTTCAGTGACGGCCTTCACTCACCGAGGCGCCAGTTCACCCACGCGTCATTGCAGCTCGGGCAGCACGATTCCGGGCATCATGATGCTCGACATGAATCGATGCGCGGGCCGCGTTCCCAGTTCCACTGCGAAGTGGATGGGCGGCAACGAGAGATTTGGCTGCATGATTTCCGCCAATTCCTTGTAGATGATGTTGGGCGCTTCGATCGAGCCATCCATGTAGGAGATGTTCACTCGACCGGGATTCCACAGCGCGGGCGTGTCGATCCAATCGCCTGCGACGCCCGTCGGCGGACGCACGCGCACGCACCAACCCTGAGTGTTGAAGCCGTATGAATCTTCCTCGGTGATGGTGGCCATCGTGCGCGAGGGGTTTGGAATCTGCGACATCGTGACCGTCTTGTACTGCGAGCCGCGGAATTGGTCGGGATATTCGGGGCTGTTGGGATCGGGGAACTGCCAGAGATCGTCGCAGCGCAAGGTGGGGTTGTACGCACCGACGCCGACGAAAGAGTTGAACGAGTAGGAGCGCACGCGGCCGTCGGGGCAGTTGGTCGGAGGCGATGTCCTTGTCCAGTCGCGACGAGCGGTCGGATCCTGCGGCGAGACATACGCCTTCGCGTTCTCACCGAGATAGCTCCAAAGCGCGCCCTTTTCCAGGGTCAGGTCGGTTTCTCGGTTGCCCGAGCAAAGGGTGCCGTTGGTGTCGACCCACGCGTTTGGAAGCGTCGGCAGACCTCCGCCCACAATCGCGCTCGACTCGGTGCGCGGGCTGGCAAGGCGACCGCTGTTGTCGGTGGCGTAAGACTGGTTGGCGAGGGCGAGTTGGCGCTGGTTGGAGAGGCAGGCGGTGGCGCGAGCCTGGTTTTGCAGGCTTTGAATGGCAACCAGTGTGAGAGCGAGAACGATCGCGATGATGCTGATGACCAACAGCAGCTCGACGAGCGTGAAGCCGCCGCGACTACCGGCGTTGGTCGGCCGTCTGCGCATGGATGAGCAAAGTTGCACACGAAGCGATGCCTGCATGAATCCTCCGAGATTCCCGAGCACTGAAATCAACACCAACCGTGAGAGTGCTTAAAAATAAGCCCTGCGAGTGTACTACGAAGGCCGCGGTCGCTCGATGCAAGACATCGCCAAACCGTGAACGAACGATGAGATCGACGCCATCGCCGCTCAATCCGCCAGTCCAAATGCCGCACTTGCGAAAGCGCCCAGAGGCTACATAACCTGTGCGCGTGATGAAAGCAGCAACACAAACCAATCCGTCCGACGCTGTTCAACCTTCGCGTCGGGTGATTGGATTCGTTGTGCTGGTGGCCGCACTGGGCTATTTCGTCGACATATTCGACCTTTTGCTCTTCGGCCTCGTTCGCAAGGATTCGCTGCGTGAACTCATGCAGGCGGAGTTGGCGGGGAAATCGCCGGCAGAGGTCGACGCCCTGATTGCCTCGACGAGCATTGTTCTCGACAACATTCTGCAAACGAGCGGACTTCTGGTGGGCGGACTGGTTTGGGGAATCATCGCCGACCGATCCGGTCGCATGAAGGTGTTGTTCGGTTCGATCCTGACCTACTCGGTCGCCAACTTGCTCAATGCGTGGGTCACCGATGTGCACCAGTACGGCGCGCTGCGCTTTGTGGCGGGATTCGGGCTCGCGGGCGAACTTGGCGCGGGAATCACGCTGGTTTCGGAGTTGGTCGGTCGCGAACGGCGCGGATTGGCGACCACCTTTGTTGCGGCGGTCGGCATTCTGGGCGCGGTGGCCGGCTACTTCGTGACTCAACTGGTGAGTTGGCGCGGCGCGTTCACCATCGGCGGATTGCTCGGGCTTTCGCTGCTGGTGCTGCGCATCGGCGTGGTCGAGAGCGGGCTCTTCCTGCGGGCGGAACACATGCATGCGCGTCATCGCGGCGCGTTCTGGATGCTGTTTTGGCCGTGGCCTCGGCTCAGGCGTTACATGGCCACGGTGTTGATCGCGGTGCCGATTTGGTTCGTCGTCGGAACGCTGGTGAAATATTGCGATGTCATCATGCCGAGCCTCGGACTGCCGATGGCCGAGAAGCCCAGTCCCGGGAAGGCGATCATGTGGTGCTATGTCGGTCTGGCCGCGGGCGACCTCGGCAGCGGGCTGCTGAGCCAGCTGCTGAAATCGCGCCGCAAGGCGATCGCGGTGTTTCACGCGATGTCGGTGGTTGGACTCGTGCTGTACTTCACCGTTGCCGCGCAATCGCTGACTGCGTTTTACGCTGTGATTTGCTTCGTCGGATTCGCTTGCGGCTACTGGGCGGTGTTCGCAACCATCGCGGCCGAGCAGTTCGGTACCAATCTCCGCGCCACCGCGGCAACGACCGCGCCCAACATCGTGCGTTGGTCGGCGGCGTGGACGGGCGGGCTTTGGCTGTGGCTGAGCGGGTCGTGGGGTTCGCCCTGGCAGGCGGCACTCGCGGTGGCGGTAGTGGTGCTGCCGATTGCGATGGTGGCGACGCTCGGAATCCGCGAGAGCTACGGGATCGACCTCGACTTCGAGGAAGAGTGAGGGGCGGAGGCGAAGGTGAACCGCGTTGAATCAGGGCGTTTCAACAGGTTTGCACACCGCCTAGACGGCGCGACTTGCGGTACGCTCCGCGAACAGTTTCACTATGCCTCGCACTTTCGCATCCTCCCCGATGTCATCACCGATGTCTTCCTCGAACCTCCGACTTCCGCGCGCTCTCCTTCCCGCCTTTCTCGCCATCGCGAGCTTTCTCGGTGCGTGCGCCGGCGTCCCCAAGGGCGAAGGAACTTATCTGATCACCGTGTTGTCGACTGAGTCGGGCAAGCCCGTCGAGGGCGTTGAGATCGTCGCGACCGGTACGGGTGGACGCATGCGCAGCGACAAGCCGGCCATGGCCACCACCGACGACGACGGCACCGCAACCATCCTCTTCGGCAACTGGGGCGCGGTTGATCTGCAGCTGTATGCGAGCAACGCAACTGAGCGATGGATGGTTTCGCAGGATCGCATCGCGGTCAACGGTGGCAAGTCGACGGTCAATCCGCTTCGGCTCATCCTCGGCGCAGGTCGCAACGGCGGCAACGCGCTCTACACCCTCTCGATTACTCGCGTTGAAAAGGGTGGCCGAGTCGACAACTGATCGGCATTGATTGAGCGCTATCCGCGCAGGCGCGCGAGTGTTTCGATCAACGGTCCACTAGCTGCGGCAACGGCGTTGCTGGTGCGTTGGAGATTTCGCAGGAACGCATCTTGGGTAGGTTCGTGATGATCAACGAAGTCGGTCACGCCTTTGATCGCCGCGAGCGGTAGACCCAATTCATGAGCGACAACCGCGAGCGCAGCAAGCTCCATGTCCTTGGCAAGCGTTTCGGTGGCGGCGAAACACGCAAGTTCGTCGGCGGTGGCGTCGAGGCTCGATCCCGTGGAAACAAGCCCCGCGCGCGCTGAAAGCGTTCGACAAAGGCGCGCAAGCATGGCATCGTCGGGCGAAAGTTTGGTGTGGGAACGGCAATGAGTGTCGAACCCCGAGATCTGCACGCGGGCATCGTGAATCATGCATTCATGCGCGATGACGATGTCGGCGATCGCGCTGCCCCGCGACTCGAAGCCGCCCGCAGTGCCCGCGTTCAACAGCAAATCACAGGGCGTTGCGTGCAGTGCTCGATGGAGCGCCATGCTTGCGTGCAGCGGTCCGATCTTGTCGACGCCTGTCGCTGGGTCGACGCCCGGTGTGATCAACGAGATGCGTGCGCCAGCAATCTCGCCTCGGCGGATTCGCGCGCTACTTCGCGCCGCCAACGGTTGCGCCGCGCCGAGCTTGAGCGCAACCGCAATCGGCGCGGCCTCGCGTTCCATCGCTACAAACATCACGATGTCGCGCGGCGCGTCGGGAAGTGGTGGCAGTTGGTAGGTCGGCTCGGCCATACTCAGATTGGAATCGCAACCTCGCGCATCGGAAGCGTGCATTCGAGACCAAGCTCTTTGGTGAGTCGATCGGCGAGTGCGGCCCGTGCGGAATCGGAGCCGTGGTTGATGAGCACGCGGCCAGGCTTGTTCTCAAACGAGCCCAACCACTTCATCAGGTCATCTTGATCGGCGTGGCCCGAAAGGCCCTCGACACGAACGGTGCGCGCGCGCACATTCATGGTCTTGCCATTGAACTGCGCTCGGTTTGCTCCGCGCTGCAGCTTCCAGGCGAAGCCGCCCTCGGGCTGATATCCCGAGAGCATGACCGTGCAATCGTCGCGGTCGATCGACTCCTCGAGGTGGCGCAGCACCGGCCCCGCATCCATGAATCCGCTGCCAGCAAGGATGATTCCGCCATGGACCATGCGGTCGATCGCCATCGATTCGCGCTTCGAAAGCACATAGTGCAGCTCGGGGAACCAAAGCGGCGCGCCACCAGCCTTGACCGATTCGCGCAGCTCGGGCGCGAGGTACTCGGGGTTTCGGTAGAGCGACTCGATGCCTTGCACCGCCATCGGCGAGTCGACATACACGTTGAGTCCGCGCAGCAGGCCGCGCGCATGCAGGCGAGCAAGTCGATGCACGAGCAACTGCGCGCGACCGAGCGCGAAGCAGGGCATGATGACTTTTTCCTTGCGTTCCGCCGCGCGGGTGACGATCTGCGCCAGTGTTTCTTCGGGATCAGCGCCCGCATCGCGTCGGCGCTCGCCGTTGGTCGATTCAACGATCACAACATCGGCGCCCTTTGGCTTATGCGGCGGCGAGAGCAGCGCAGAGCGCTCGGGCCCGAGGTCACCAGAGAAGAGGATGGTCTTGCGGGCCGCGCCACTTCCGATGCAAAGTTCGGCACTGGCCGCGCCAGGAATGTGGCCGGCGTTGCGGAAGATCAGGGAAACCAGCGGCGCGATCTTCACTTCGCGGTCGAGCGGCACGCCTTCGACGCGATCCATGGTGTCGCGCACTTCCGGAACATCGAAGAGCCGTTGCGCGGGAGCAAACTCAGGAGCCGGTCCTGGTTCTTCGCCGGGCATGAGCGCGCGCGCCCAGGGCGCCGTTCCGTTGGAACGCTCGTAGAAACGCGCTCGCTGCAGCCGCGCGCTCGATCGCAGCACGCGCCCGAGCAGGTCATGGGTGGCGGTGGTGCAATAGATCTTGCCGCGAAAGCCCAGGGTGGTCGCCATCGCCAAGCGCCCGCAGTGGTCGATGTGCGCGTGGGTGATGACGATGGCATCGAGCAGCGCAAAGTCGATCTCGGGAGCAATGGCATTGCGGGCCTCGTCGGCGGGCGAGCCTTGGAACATGCCGAAATCCACGAGAATGCGTGCCTTTTCCGTGCGGACCAGTGTGCAGCTTCCAGTGACCTCGCCGGCGGCGCCGTGGAATTCGAGCGTCGCGCCTACGGGTGAATGACTCGTCGTACCAATACTCATCGTGTGTCTCGCGTTCTCTCTGCTGGATACCAGTCGATGTCAAAAATTTCTTCGAGCGGGGTCCACCACTCACCGGGCTTGGCAAAGGGTGCGGGCTGCTGGAACCGCCGCATCAGGTCATCCCAAGCGCGCGTCCGAGGCTCGGCCGCGTAGCGTTGGTAATCGCGGGCGGGGTCGAAATCGTCGTTGGTTTCAATGACCATCAACAACCGAGTTCCGCCGCGAAACATACGCATGCTTTGAATGCCAATTGCGCGTAGTCCATCGGTCACCTCCGGCCAGACCGCGCGGTGATGACGGATGTACTCCGCGATCCCTTCGGGGTCGTCCTTGAGATCGAGAGCCTGCGCGAACACCTTCATCGCACAAGGGTAACGGAATCGCCCGCAAAGGGCGGACGAAGGACTTACTCTGCGGCGATGGTGCCCATGCCCGCACGCGCTTCGATTGACTGGTTGGTGCTGACGGCGGCCAATCGCCGGCAGGCGAAGGCCTATGCCGCGCAATTGTCCGCGCGCGCCGAGCGTGGTGTGTTGGCCAATGCCGAGGGTGTCATCGTGGTGCCCGATGCGTGCGATGCGCGCATTGGCTCGGGCGCGGCGACCGTGTTGGCGCTGGTGCAGGTTGCGCGGCAACTGGCGCAACGCAAGCAATC
>Ga0114978_10004048_pt1 | contig 11912 bp, 19 predicted proteins | sample S_140212_EF_Meta_FD_87027 | JGI IMG/M metagenome (GOLD analysis project Ga0114978, IMG submission 87027) | Freshwater microbial communities from Lake Simoncouche, Canada to study carbon cycling - S_140212_EF_MetaG | ecosystem: Environmental > Aquatic > Freshwater > Lake | place: Lake...
GGCCCGCGCAGTATTGACTATTATTGACGCCGGCGTAAAAAACGAAATCTATAATATCAGCGGTAATTTGGAAATTACCAATTTAAACGTGGTTCAAAAAATTATTCGAGAATTTAACGGTGATAAAGACAGTAGCAAGTATCTTAAAGATATGGTTCGTCAAGGACAAGACCAACGCTACAGTATTGATGACAGTAAACTCAAATCTTTGGGATGGTCTCCAACCGCAAAGTTTGACACAGAGCTGGCTAAGATAGTAAAATACTACAAAGAAAACTTTATTTGGTAATATGGACGAAATTCTAAAACTAGTGCGTGAATACGCAGAAAAGAAAGCAGCCGATAAAACTTGGGTTGCTGGACGAGACTTTGTTAACTATGCTGGTGCATACTATGATGCAGACGAATACGCCGCAGGTGTAAAAAGTTTGCTCAATGGTTGGCTGGCCATGGGCGACGAAGGACTCAAATTTGAACGCGAGTTTCCTAAACAATTTGGCAAGACTCGAGGCATTGTTACCAACAGTGGCAGCAGCAGTAACTTGCTGATGATGAGTGCGCTGACCAGCAAGCGTGGCCACAACTTGGCCAAAGGCACCAAAGTGCTGATGCCCATTGCAGGCTTTCCCACCACACTCAATCCAACACTGCAAGTGGGATTTACTCCGGTGTTTGTGGACATTGAACTGGACACACTGAATTTAGACTTGGATCAAGTTGAACGAGTGTTGGATGAAAATCCAGACATTCAGGTAATTACCTTTGCCCATGTGCTGGGTAATCCTCCCAACATGGATCGACTGATGCAGTTGGTCAACGACAGAAAATTAATTCTGTTGGAAGACTGCTGCGATGCACTGGGCAGTACCTATGACGGTAAACCACTGGGCAGTCATGGACTTATGAGCAGTTGTAGTTTTTACCCAGCGCACCACATGACCATGGGCGAAGGCGGGTATGTGGCCACCAATGATGCCAATACCGATGTTATACTCCGCAGCTTTCGTGAATGGGGTCGTGGTTGCTACTGTGTTGGTCCCGACGCCAACAAGCTCAAATGTGGAACTTGCGGCAGTCGATTCAAGAACTGGATACCAACACTGCCCAACGAAATTTTTGATCACAAATATGTCTACGATGAGATCGGCTACAATCTAAAACCCATTGAACTGCAATGCGCCATGGGATTAGAACAACTTAAAAAACTACCCAAGATTCATGAGCTACGAAGAAGAAATTATAACCTACTATTTGCTATCTACGAAAAGTATGAACAGTACTTCCACTTACCAAGACCTACTGCCAAGTCGGATCCAAGCTGGTTTGCTTTTCCTCTTACTATTCGCGCAGGTGCTCCTTTTGCCCGTGCTGATATTGTAGATTATCTGGAAGAAAATTTGATTCAGACACGCCCGTATTTTGCTGGCAACATCATGTTGCAGCCTGCATACAGTCACTTGATGGATCCGCAGTTGGCCAAAGACAATTTCCCCAACGCTACTCATGCCATGACGCATACTTACTTTCATGGTACCAGTCCTGTTATTACACCAGAACAGATTGCTTATATCGGAGAAAAGGTTGACGGCTTCATGAGTTTATTTGCATGAAAAAACTAAGCACAGCCGCACAGAACATTGATGGCCAGCCCATGTTCAAATATTTGGACAGAGCAAAAAAATTAGAAGCAGAAGGCCGATCAATGATTCATATGGAAATCGGTGATCCTGATTTCGATACTCCGCCTAATATTACCATGGCGGCTGTACAAGCATTGTGCCAAGGCAAAACACACTACACCAGCAGTTGGGGAGACTTGGAGTTTAGAGAAACTATCAGAACTGCTACTTACAATAGCCGAGGATTTCTGCCTGATTTGAATCAAGTACTGGTAGTGCCCGGAGCCAATGTGGGTATTTACTATGCCGTGTTTACATTGTGCGACCCCGGGGAAGAAGTACTAGTACCGGATCCGGGATTTGCCACATATTACAGTAGTATTAAGATGTGCGGGGCCAATGCAGTTCGTGTTCCTTTAAAAGAACAACATGGATTTAGAATGCAAGCCAGTGATGTACGAGAGCGTATCACAGACCGTACGAGATTGTTGATTCTTAATAGTCCAAACAATCCAACCGGCGCGGTCATGACCCGTGAGGAATTAAAAGCTATTTACGATTTGTGCGTGGAAAAAGACATTTATCTATACAGTGATGAAATTTACAGTCGTATGATTTACGACGACTACGACTTTAGTAGTCCAGCACAGTATGATCAATGTAAGACTCATGTTATTTTAAGTAATGGATTTAGCAAAGCATTTGCCATGACTGGATGGCGATTGGGCGCACTTATTGGACCAACAGAAGTCATGGAACGAATGAGCGCATTGCTGCAAACTACCAGTAGTTGTGTGAGTAGCTTTATTCAAAGCGCCGGCACCGAAGCAATTCGTGGCCCGCAAGATAGTGTTTATAAAATGATGGATGCGTATAAACATCGACGGGATATTCTTGTACAAGGTTTGAATGAAGTAAAGGGATTCGCTTGCCAAAATCCCGGCGGCGCATTTTATGTGTTTCCAAATATCACTGGTACGGGTCTGACAGATGTCGAAGTTTGTGAACAGTTAATGGAAAAAATTGGTGTAGTCACTGTTCCTGGTAGTTGTTTTGGAGAGCATGGCGCAGGACACATTAGACTTTGCTATGCCATAGATGCAGACAGCATAAAGTCGGCTATCAAACGCATTAAACAGTGGGCAGATAAACTATGAGAGTATGTGATTGGATTGCTGATTATTTAAAATCTTTGGGCGTGGAAAGAGTACACGGCCTCATGGGCGGCGGTGCCGCAGGACTCAACGATGGCTTTATCAAACAAAATATGCCGTATGTTTGCTATCATCACGAGCAAGGAGCAGGACATGCTGCTATCGGCGAAAGCAAATATACTGGTAAGTTGTCAGTGGTAAATCCAACAACTGGTTGTGCAGGTACTAACTGTGCCACCAGTGTATTAGATGCATGGCAAGACAGTGTTCCTGTTTTGTTTATATCCGGCAATGTTCGCCGCGATACCTGCAGTGGGTGGATTAATCAGACCAAAGGTGTTAATATTCGTAAGTATGGAATTCAAGAACATCATGTGGTAGATACTTACAAGTCAATTACCAAGTATTCAAAGTTTGTTATTGATCCATTGGAAGTTGCATACACTGTGCAGCAGGCAGTTTATCTAGCAACCACAGGCCGCCCGGGACCTGTGTGGGTTGATATTCCGGGCGATATACAACTGGCGCAAATGCCAGAAAATCCATCTCAGTTTCAGCCGCCCGTCACTGACACAGTCCAACATGACTACACTGATATTAAAAAAATGATATTAAACGCAGAACGACCTGTGGTGTTGGCCGGATATGGTATTAGACAATCGGGTTTGGTAGACGAGTTTGTTGAATTTGTTGAAAAATACAATATACCTTATGTGAGCACTTACGGTGCTCGCGATTACACTGCCAACGAACATCCATTGAGTATCGGAGCAGTGGGCCAGCGCGGCAGTCGTGCAGGTAATTTTGCCATGCAGAATGCAGATCTGCTGTTAATATTGGGCAGCAGTTTAAATGCAAGTGTGGTGGGCTATGACCCAAAACAATTTGCGCCGGCCAGTATTAAAGTATTGATAGACACTGACTGGAATGAGCTGCACAAAAACATTGTAAAAATAGATCACAAGTGCCAAGACTCTTTGGACAATTTTTTTAAGGCCATGCTATGACAAAACAAGATTGGGTCGAAAAATGCGGCCAATGGAAAAAACAATGGCCCGTGATGCAGGAATCATATCAGGCCAATAATAACGATTATAGTTTAAATTTATATGCGGTGCTGGATGCGGTAAACAAACACAGCAGTGCAAATCACACCCTAATGGGTGATGCTGGCAGTATCAGTTATGCAGGACCAGTCGCACTAAACGCAAAAAAATGTCAACGCTTTGTGTTTACTCCGGCACAAGCAGATATGGGTTGGGCACTGCCTGCAGCCATTGGTGTGGCCATTGCCAGCAAACAACCAGTTATCTCTATCATCGGCGATGGTAGCTTTATGACCAACTTGCAAGAACTGGCAGTGGTCAAACAGCACAACCTTGATATTAAGTTTATTATCTTAAACAACGATGGTTATTTGAGTATTAAAAATACACAACAAAAGTACTTCGACGGCCGCGTACACGGCACCAGCAGTAAAACGGGTCTTTGGTTTCCCAGTTTCAAAAATGTGGCCACTACATTTGGTTTAGAATATCGCGATGCACGATTGGCAGTAGACTTGGATAAGTTTGCTGAATATTTTACTTCGCCGGACCCCATGATTATCAATTGTGTATGCAAACAGGACCAGGAAATTCTTCCAAGCCAAGCACTCAAAAATGGCCGTCAGGCTGGGCTACACGATATGGCTCCGTTCCTTTCGGCAGAGGAATTAGAGAAAGAAATGATAGTCAAAATAGATTGACCTTAATTGATTAATATGCTATAATTGCTTATCAATTAACTAAGGCAGTCTATGTTTGAATCAATCGAAATCCGCAAAGCCGCAAACGGTTTTATCCTTGCAGTGACCACTGACGGGGATACCAAAGAGTATGTGTACGATACCAGCCGAAAAGCTATGCGAGTACTTAAACAGTACTTGGACGCAGACACCAAAGCCGCAGAATAAGTAGTACTTCGGTACTAATACCCGTTCTTTTTGGATGGGAATATCAATTAATTGCTCGAAATTCGCTTATTTGCTATAATAGTGGCATAGTAAGTAAAAAGGAGTTAGTAAATGAGTCAAGCAACTATTCTTGTTCGTAACGGCACTTATCGTAATAAGTCCGTGGCTAATATGGCATTTGAACTTGTGGAGCAGTACAAAAAGACTGCCAACGGTGGTCATGTTACTGTTAAAAATAACAATACTTTTCCAGATTGTCCCGATACTATTCGTATCAAAGTTGACGGTGTTGCCAGTTACGAGTTTGTGACTGGTAATGCAGACTATGCTCCTACTGCACCTGTGGCAGTGACCGCAGAGTCCGACGAGCAGGTTATGGAACGGATTCGCGAGCGCTTTGACATTCTTACTGAAATGACCAAAGCCGCTACCAATGGCGACATTCGTGCAATGATTGTGAGTGGTCCTCCAGGTGTTGGCAAATCGTTTGGAGTTGAGCAAGAGATTGAAAAAGCTACTTTGCTGGATCAAATTGCCGGCAAGCGACTCCGTGCAGAAGTTGTCAAAGGCAGTGCTACTCCAATCGGCCTGTACCAAGCACTGTACAAATATTCTGACGCAAATTGCGTTTTGGTATTTGATGACTGCGACAGCATCTTGTTGGACGATGTATGTTTGAACTTGCTCAAAGGCGCATTGGACTCGGGCAAAAAGCGTAAAATTAGCTGGTTGAGCGAAAGCAGTGCTCTGCGCCGTGAAGGCATCCCAGACAGCTTCAACTTTAATGGCAGCGTGATCTTCATCACCAATTTGAAGTTTGACCAGATGAAATCGCAGAAATTGCGTGACCACTTGGATGCACTGCAAAGTCGTTGCCACTATTTGGATCTGACTCTGGACACCATGCGCGACAAACTGCTTCGCATCAAACAAATTGCTGCTGACGGCGAGCTGTTTACAGACTACGACTTTGAGCAGGTTGCACAAGACGAGATCATTGATTTCATGGATGCCAATCAGAATAAATTGCGCGAAATGAGTTTGCGCATGGCATTGAAAATTGCAGACCTTCGCAAGAGTTTCCCTTTGCGTTGGAAGGCAATGGCCGCTACTACTTGCATGCGAGCCGCATAAAATGAACAAACGAATTAAAAAACTACTCAATGAAGCCACTAGTGGGCATGAGCAAGAACATGACCGTTCAAAAGTTATGACTGTGTCAGATAAAGAGATGGACAAGTTTGCCGAGTTGATTGTGCAGGAATGCGGTGTAGCATTGAGTCCTATGTTGCGTGATATGATCAGCCGTGGGCAGGCTGTGGAGTTGATTAAGAAACATTTTGGAGTTGAATCGTGAGTGTACTTGAACTAAGCGGCAGACCGTTCGTGGTATTTGATCCCGCTAACACTGATCATCGCGAGTTTTATTACGAGTTCTTCAAAAAGGGCACATGGGGCGGCTGCCCGTATCGATTCGTAGTGCCCGAGGATCATGGCAATTTGGTTACAATGATTCAGCGTAGTCTTGTCAAGTACTATGTGGAAAAAGAGTTTATGCCCAGGCTGAAGATTATAAAATGAACAAACAAATTCAACAACTTGCTGTCAAGGCTGGACTGTATGTAGATCTTAACGGTACGCCGTGGCCGCGAGCCATGTCAGCCGAAGATTGTGAAGCAGCATACGAAAAGTTCGCTGAGTTGATTGTGAAAGAATGTTCCCTACAGTGTATTCATAATGAAGATATGGACCTGATTGAAAAACATTTCGGAGTTGCGGAATGAGGATAGAAACAATAACAACAGATCGTGAATTTCCATTTTGGGTTATTGCTGAATATGAACCGGGCAAGCGAGTTACCAAAGATATGATAACTTTTGATACTAACCGACCGGATGTTCATGTAAACAAGTATGGCGTGGTACTATTCCGTGATAATGATACAGCACTGAGGTTATTGAAAAAAGATTTTGGAGTTGAAGAATGAACCAACATCTGATAGATCAACTTTTACACAAGGCTGGAGCACATTTTGGCGGCGATGGTATCAACTACTCCGGATTTGAACCAAGCAAGTTTGCCCAGTTGATTGTGCGGGAATGTGCCGAGGTAGCTGATAAAGCAGAACCGTATCAGACCAGTGATTTGATTTTGAAACATTTCGGAGTTGACCTATGAACAAACAACTAATTCAACGATGGCTTGATCAATCCTGCTATGATGAACAAGATCAGCGAGAACTCGAAGACTGGTGTAATGTTGAAAAGTTTGCTGAATTGATTGTGAAAGAATGTATTGGTGTTGTACAAAAAGGCGGAGGCATGTGCGGTGCTATCAGTTCAGACACCCTCAAACGACATTTTTACGGAGTTGATTTTTACGGAGTTGAAGAATGATTGAACTATTGGCTTTTGTGTGTGTAATTGGTCCCACAGTGGTTGTTCACTACTTGGGCAAGTAATATGCTCTGGACTCTAATACTATTCGCACATGTTGGTATGATGAGTGACAAGGATTCTATGGCGCTGACTTCAGTGCCTGGATTCCGGACTCAGCCAGAATGTGCGGCAGCTGGTAAAGCCGCTGAAAAGATGGCTTTTGGAACAACCAAGGTTATGAAATTTATCTGCGTTGAGGTTACTAAATGAAAGAAGATCCACGCTGTTGCGGCACAGGCAGTTGTATTATCAACGATCTTGGCGAGTGTTGGTGCGGACAGCGTTGGGATGGTGAGAAGATGTGCTACCCTAGGGTAGAAGAAACTAACAATGATGGAGTTGAAGATGTTTGAAATTTGGGATGGTGATTTGTTCTTGTACACAGTGGATACTGAATACGAAGCTGATGAGCAAGCCGAGGCAGGCTTTACAATAAAAGTAATTCAAGATTAATCCACTCTTGATTTTAACGGGTACCCTTAAAACGGTACCTATTTTTTTGACTTTGTTTATGCACTAGTATATAATAGCCACATGAATCCTACTTTTACCTATGTTGAAGACTACATCGAATTTATTGGTGGGCATAGAGACATCACGGGCAAGCATTTAGGACTGTTTGAGACCACCACCAGTCCAATTAGTCTAGCACGATACGATGTTCAAATTGTTGAAAGTTTTTGTAATCAAGTATTGTTTGATTGCAAACCGTATACCGACAAACAAAGCGAGTTGGCAGTTAAAATTGTCAGCAAGTATCGCAAACAATTACTGCAACTCAGTACGCCGGTAACACTGCCTGAATCATTCAATCTGCCCGGGTCATTCAATCAGTTTAGACTGGGTATTAGGACCATTGATCGAACCAAGATTGTGACCATAGAGGATGATCAGTTTGTTGTAAAGTTTCCCTACGATACCAAATTAATTGATTTGGTCAAAAAACAACTCAAAGAAGGTCAAGGCTCTGTACTATTTGACAAGGACAAAAAAGTGTGGCGTCTAGCGCAGACTGAAAGCATGCTAAACTGGATTATGGCCGTGGCACCTGCCAATGAATTCACCATCAGCAATGAAGTCACTGCGCTGTACGATGCCATGGTAGCAGTGGAACAACAACCATATGCAATAGAACTGCAAGTGCAGGCTGGCCGATTGACCATTAGCAATGCTGAAAATAGTTTAATTGATTATATCAACGAACACTTGGGTGGGTTTGATATAGATAACCTATTGACTCTGGCAGACAACAGTGAAGTACTGGGTTACACAATTAACCCGGACATCTGCGCAGGCTTGGAGTCTGTGTATGGCCCACTGTGGAAATTGATCTCTAATAGATATTCCACATTTAAAAAATCTGAAATTACCATGGAGTACCTAATAGGGTATGCTAAACTGGTAAATAGATTGCCAGTATATGTATATGAAACTGGAATTCCAAAAGCAGACACCGCGGATATTGTGTACCTGACCAGATCCAAACCACTCGATATTAAACCTAAATTGTTGGTCAGTTTGAGCAGTCTCATGATAGGCAGCAAAAAAGAAAGCTGGCGCAACAATGCTGAAAAAATAATGGTAATAGAATAATTAAAAGTTAAAACTTGCATTATGAAACATCTTGTTATTGTGTTGGGGCAGTCTGATCCGTTGACTCTTAAATTTCAAATTCGCAACACTCCCGTGGCCCGATTGTGGGTTGATAGAATGTATGCCCGAGGAGATTATCCCTTGGATCACCCCAAAAGATTTTACGGATTTGACACCCCAGAGCAAGAACAGGCTCGAGCAGCCAATATAATTCAACAATGCATCACAACAATCAATTCTCATTCGCCGATCATCACAAGGTCATTTGAATACACACAGGATTGTTTGAACTATCTGCATAATATATTTGAAAAATATCACGGACTATTGGACCAGCAACATACCCAATACTGGAACACTGCGCCTTTGCCAGTACAACAGGCACTGGCAGAATTAAACATAGCAGTTCATAGATGTGAAACAGCATTGGCACCGGGTAATCCCCGATTGGTATGTACTTGGTTTGGTATGCCCAAGACTGAAAGATTAAACACTGAATTGCAACAAAAATACGGCACTTCTGAAATCACATTTGGCACAGTGTATTTGAACTACTGTGAGATTGGTAAAACTGCGGAAGATCTAGCACACGACAATGACAAGTACATTGCTGACGAAGCATTCAAACCGTTTGATCATTACAGTGCTGATTTTAATGTTCAATTTGGAAATCGTAGCTTGCTCGAGAAATACGCTGATGTTGACACGTATATTTGTCAACATCGAGACTTTTTTCTTGCACACGGCATAAAAAATGTGTATAATATAAAAGCGCAGCCTTTGCGTTTTCCTGTAGCTGATCTAGAGTACAGCGGCAACAAAAACGATCTACTAGAAAAGATTGCACAAAGACAACAGGTGCAACAAGTTACCATACAATGAAAACAATCACAATCATAATTAAAGATGAAGTTAACACTAAACTCGAGGGACTTGATCTCGTCGAACGCAAAAAACTAGTGGATAAATTCAAATATGAAATCCCTGGAGCAAGATATCAGCCAGCAGTGAGATTGGGCCGTTGGGACGGCAAAGTTGCATTCTTTAATTTAGGTGGCACCACTTACATTAATCTGTTGCCCGACATTATTCCCTACTTGGTGGAGTGCGGGTACGATGTTGAGATTGAAGATACTCGCGATTACACCACTACCTTTGAATTTGATAAAATTAAAGAAGACAGTTTATCACATGTGACTTGGCCCAAGGGTCATCCCAAGGTAGGCGAGCCTGTAATGTTGCGTGATTATCAAGTTGAGATCATCAACAACTTTCTAACTAATCCACAAAGTCTGCAAGAGATTGCCACCGGCGCAGGCAAAACTTTGATAACCGCGGCATTGAGTGCAAGTGTGGAAAAGTATGGCCGAAGTATCGTTATAGTGCCCAACAAGAGTTTGGTGACACAGACCGAAGCCGACTATGTTAATATGGGTCTGGATGTTGGTGTTTACTTCGGAGATCGTAAAGAGTTTGGCCGCACACATACTATCTGTACTTGGCAAAGTCTTAACATCTTACTCAAGAATACCAAAAGCTACGACACAGACATTACCATCGGTGAATTCATCGAGGGAGTGGTGTGCATTATGGTTGATGAGGTACACATGGCCAAGGCAGATGCACTCAAGACACTGTTGACTTCTGTGTTTGCACATGTGCCCATTCGATGGGGTCTAACTGGCACTATTCCCAAGGAAGACTACGAGTTTGTCAGTATTAAATGCAGTATAGGTGGTGTAATAGGGCGACTCAGTGCCAGCGAGCTACAGGAAGCAGGTCATCTCGCCAACTGCCATGTTAATGTGGTACAGTTGATGGATTATGTAGAGTATGCAGACTATCAAAGTGAACTAAAATATCTGACCACCAATGCACCCAGACTGGCTTATATTGCCACACTGATAGATAAAATTAAAGAGTCGGGTAATACTCTGATACTGGTGGACAGAATTGAAACAGGCAAGATGCTGCAAATTGAGCTGAGTAGTTTGTTTAGTTTATTGAGCGACAAACCCGAAGTGGCGTTTGTGTCAGGATCAACTAAAAGCAAAGATCGTAAAGATGAATATGATGAGATCGCCACTTCTACAAATAAGATCATCATTGCCACCTACGGAGTAGCGGCCGTTGGTATTAACATTCCCCGCATTTTCAACTTGGTATTATTTGAAGCAGGCAAGAGTTTTGTTCGAGTTATTCAAAGTATCGGCCGCGGCATTCGTAAGGCAGAAGACAAAGACTTTGTGCAGATTTGGGATTTAACCAGCACCTGCAAATTTGCCAAACGACACTTGACCAAGCGTAAAGCCTTTTACCGAGATGCAAATTATCCGTTCGAAGTTGAAAAAGTCACGTGGAAATGATTGACAAACTACTAAGTTAGTATATACTAACAATAACTAAAAGGAAACCAGTGAGACTACTAACACTAGAAAATACCAGCTACGAACTAAATGAAATTCCAGAAGAAGTGGATGACATTAGATTCTGTGTACTGGACAATTCAGACCCCAAAGAACCCGACTACTTTTTTATACCATTAATCTTTCTTGAAAGTTTTAACAGCCCCGCATTGGTATTAAAGATAGGCAACAGCGTGATTAAAATGCCCATTGATTGGCAATTGCTAATAGGAGAACCCGATTTAGGTGACCTAGAAGTTGTACCTTTGACCAGTATCAATGATCGAGGATTCAGTGCGTTTGCATTTAATCCCATGGCCAGTTTCAGACCCGAATTCTTTCCAGTAGAAGTAATTGACATTTATCAAGATGTCAAGTGGTACTTTCCAAAATTAAAGCCCGGACAGATGTTGGCTGTACCATTAGAAACTGGTACCGAGAAACCGTTGTGTGTTTACTTTGTAAAAGAAATAAGTAGACAGAGCGAAGTTGTTAACTACAGCAAATGCTGGTAAGGAATATCAATGTCAAAAATTTCAGAATCTGACTGGATGGCGCAACTACATCGGGCCAGCATGTTGTACAACGAAGGCAGAGCACATCGCGACTTTCAAGCTGACGAAGTATATAAGTTTGTGGAATGGCTGCATCGAGAGTACGGCTACACCTACACCAAGCCAGAACTCACAAATAAAAATCATCAATGAAAAAGAAGTTAATAGTAGCAGGCTGTAGTTTTAGTGGACCCA
>Ga0114978_10004049_pt1 | contig 11912 bp, 4 predicted proteins | sample S_140212_EF_Meta_FD_87027 | JGI IMG/M metagenome (GOLD analysis project Ga0114978, IMG submission 87027) | Freshwater microbial communities from Lake Simoncouche, Canada to study carbon cycling - S_140212_EF_MetaG | ecosystem: Environmental > Aquatic > Freshwater > Lake | place: Lake...
ACCTCAAGGTCGGCTTCTGGGTGGCGATGGGCGTGCCGGTGTCGATGCTCGGCACAGGGGCGCTGATGTTTGCCGGCGATCAGACGCTCAACATGCTCTCGATGTTCGCCTTCCTGATGGCGGTGGGCATCGACGTCGACGACGCGATCGTTGTCAGCGACAACGTCGAACGCCATCGGAAGATGGGGAAGGGCCCTATCCAGGCGGCGATCGACGGCACGGCCGAGGTGGTGCCATCAGTGGTCTCGGGCGTGATGACGACGATCCTCACGTTCCTTCCGCTCCTCTTCGTGTCGGGGGTGATGGGGAAGTTCATCGCCGTCATGCCGTATGCCTTCATCTCCTGCCTGCTCGTGTCGCTCGCCGAAGCGATTTTCATTCTCCCGGGACACCTCGCCCACGACGATTCCGGCGTGCTCAAGTTCTTCCGCATCCTCACCTGGCCGCTCCATCCGCTGCTGCCGCTGGTCAAAGCGGTGCAATCGACCTGCGACAGTGCCCTCAAGTGGTTCGTAAAGCGCGCCTACGCGCCGTTTCTCGAGGTGGCGATCGACAACCGTTGGGTGATGCTGTCGGGAGCACTCGCCCTGCTGATCGTCGCCTTCGGCATGATCCGCAGCGGAATCACGCCGTTCACGATCTTTCCGAAGGTCGATTCCAAGCGGATCCAGGCCCGCGTCATGTTTCCCGACGGCACGCCGGTGTCAGTGACCGAGGATGCCGTGGCCCGAATCGAGCGGGCGCTCGATGACACGGCCGCCAAGCTTGGCGCCGGTGGAAGGCCGCTGGTGACGCTCGTCAACGCTTCGATCGGCGCCATCGATTTGGAGGGGAAGCCGGGCGTTTCTTCGACCTCGAGCGGGTCGAATCTCGGCGCGGTGAACGTGGAACTCGAGGACTCGCTTCACCGCAGCGTCACGAGTGAGACATTCCTCTCGGAGTGGCGGAAGGCGACCGGGAGCATTCCCGGCGTCGACAGCGTCGTCTTCGCGTCGGAGAACATCGGCCCTGCCGGCAAGGCGATCGAGTTCAAACTCCTCGCCCCGGCGACCGAGGACGGCGCCCGTGACCTCGACGCGGCCGTCGAGAAGACGAAGGCGTTTCTCGCCGAATATCAGGGGGTGATCGACATCGACGACGACTCCCGACCAGGGAAGTGGGAATACCAGATGAAGGTCAAGCCCCGGGCCGAGGCGATGGGGGTGTCGCTTTCCGATGTCGCCTCGACGATCCGGGCGAGCTTTTATGGTGAAGAGGTGATGCGTCTGCAACGCGGGCGCCATGAGGTGAAACTTCTCGTCGCCTATCCGCGCGAGGAACGGCGGACGTCTGCCGTCCTCGATGACGTTCGCGTGAAAGGGGGGGATGGAATCTCCCGTCCGCTCACCGAACTGGCCGACATCAACGTCGACCGTGGCTATTCGGAGATCAACCGTCTCGGCCAGAAGCGGTCAATCACGATCTCCGCCGATCTCGATGTCGGTTCGGGGCTGACGAGCACGCAGGTCACCAACGACATCGAGAAGCGGCTGATGCCGTCGCTCCTCGCTGAATACCCCGACGTCCGCGTCCGCTGGGAGGGGGAGCAGGAGCAGACGAATGAATCGCTCCGCAGTCTCGGTCTCGGATTCACGGTGTCGGTGTTTGCGATGTTCGTCCTCCTCACGATGGAGTTTCGCTCCTATCTGCAGCCGCTCCTCATTCTCCTGGCGATCCCCTTCGGCATCGCCGGTGCCGTCTTCGGCCATGCCATCATGGGGCTGCCGCTGACGCTGTTCACGATGTTCGGAGTCGTAGCGCTGTCGGGAATCGTCGTCAACGATTCGATCGTCCTCATCGACTTCATCAACCAGCGCGTCCGTGAGGGGAGGCCGATGAAGGTGGCGCTCCGTGAGGCGGGCTGCCTCCGCTTCCGGCCGGTGTTCCTCACGAGCGTGACGACGGTCGGCGGCCTTCTCCCGCTCCTCTTCGACAAGAGCTTCCAGGCCCAGTTCCTCATTCCCATGGCGACGTCGATGGTCTTCGGCGAGATGGTGACGACGGTCCTGATCCTCGTCCTCCTGCCGGTGGCCTACACGTTCATCGGCGGGGCCGGGCCGGTTGACCACGAAGAGATGATTCCGCAGGAGGCACTTGCCAATCCCGACGAAGGAGACGACGAGTGGCTCCCCGACCATTTGAAGGTCGGTAACAAGGCGGCTGTAGCCACCGGATCGCAACCGGTGGGGCATTGACCGATGCCGTCGGCCAACTGGCTCTTGGCCGCGGCGTGGGCGTGGCTAACGCTCGCCGCCGCGCCCCTCAGCCGAGGCCGGGGATCGGCCGGCCCTGGGAGAGCGTTGTCTGCAGCGACTTGGGGAGGCTGTCGAGGAGCCGCACCTCGGAGAGATCGAGGAGCGAGCGCGTGATCGTGCCGACGAGGTCGGGGATCGTCACTGGGTCGGAAGCGGGCTGACCGCCATCGCGGCTCGACCGGCCGACGACGTTTCCCTTGCCGAGCCCTCCGCCGTAGAGGAGGAGCGGAGCGAGGCCTCCCCAGTGGTCGCGGCCGCCGGCGGCGTTGAGCTGCGGCGTCCGCCCCATCTCGCCGCAGCAGACCAGGAGGATCTTGTCGGAGAGCCCGCGGGCCTCGACGTCGTCGATGAACGCCGCCACGGCATGGTCGAACGGGGCGCCCACATACCGCATCCCCTCGGTGACGGGAGCGTTGTTGATGTCGGCGTGCATGTCCCAGACGAAGCTCGTCGTCACGGTGACAAACCCCGCCCCGCGTTCGCAGAGGCGGCGGGCGAGGAGGAGCAGCCGGCCGATCGATTGGCCATGATCGGCGTAGTGCTTGTGGTTGTTCCACTTCTTGTCGATCGATTCGGGGCGGAAGCGGGTGGCGGTGTCGTAGCGGTCGACGAGCCGTGGATCCTCCTTGTCGAGATCAAAGGCGTCGGAGACGCCGCGGAGGAGGGCGTCGAAGGCGGAGTCTTGGATGGCGCTTGCGCCGCGCAGCGCGGCGAGATCGCGCCACCGCTTCCCCCGGTCGAGTTCAGCCAGGAGCCCACGCCGATCGCCGAGCCGGTCCTGGGGGAGATGGAGCCGCATGTCCTCCTGGAAGCCGGCGCTGCCGCCCGGCACGAGCGGCGCAAAGGCGGGGCCGAGGTCGCCGGCGGCGGCGAAGTTGCCGAAGTCAGTGATCGGCGGGCCGGCATCCTTGATCACGGCCTGGGGAAAGAGGGTGATGTTCGTCGGCATCGCTGTGGCAGGGCGATTGGCCCCGGCAACGCGGGCGTAGAGGGAGCCGAGATTGGCCCGGTTGGTCGCCGCCCCGACGACCGGTTTGATGTCGTGGTTACCGTCGCCCGTGACGAACGAGCGCACGATGTTGAGGAGATGCGTCCGCTTCGCAAGCTCTGCAAAGGTCGAGCCGAAGGAGATCCCGGGGATCGAGGTGGCGATCGCGCCGGTCTGGGCGTGGACGTTCGACGGGCCCTCTGTCTTTGGGTCGAATGTCTCGAACTGCGACGGGCCCCCGTGCATGAACAGGAAGATCACCGAGCGGTCGCGGAGAAAGCGGGCCGCGGGACCGTTTTCCGCGGCGGCTGCGATTCCCTGGGGCGACTGCCCAAAGAGGCTCGAAAGCCCGGCAAGCCCTGCCAGGCCGGCACTACCGACACGGAGGAACGGACGGCGAGCCAGTCGGCCACCGCTCCGCACCGAATCGCCGATCGTGAGCATCGCCCGCCTCCTCCCCAGGAAGGGGAGAGTTTACAGTGATCTCACGGGCGCCCGCCAGACGACCGCCCCCGTGACGCCCCCAAGGGACCCGACGATGACGTGTCTGCTGCCCGATTACGCGCTTCGCATGGCCCGAGCGACGGCGCTCGGCCTGCTCTTCGTCGTCGCCGGCGGTGCTGATGCCCTGGCCGGGAGCTTTCGGGCCGGCGCGGCGACAGCGGACATCACGCCGCGCAACGCCCCTCCGGAGGCCCCTTCGATCGTCGCCGGAGGGTTTCTCGAAGGGCGGGCCGATCGTGTCCACGATCCGCTCCTCGTCCGGGCGATCGTCTTGGAGGACGGCGGCGCCGAGGGGCAGCCGCCGGTGCGCCTGGCGCTCGTCGTCGTCGATACGTGCATGATGCCGCAGACGCTTATCGACGAGGCGAAGAAGCTGGCCGCGGCACAGACCGGCATCCCGGTCGAGCGGATCATGGTCTCGGCGACCCACACGCACTCCGCCCCGGCAGCTCTTGGGTGTCTGGGTACCCGCGTCGATGCGCCGTACGCGGCCCGGCTGCCGGCGGCGATTGCGGCGGCGATCGTGGCGGCCGACGAGCGCCTCGCCCCGGCCCGAATCGGCTGGGGGAAAGTCGATGACTGGCACCACACCCACAATCGGCGCTGGGTGCGCCGGCCAGAGACGCGCGTTGTCGATCCCTTCGGCAGTCCGACAGGGCTCGCCCACATGCACCCGGGCCATCTCTCCAAAGACGTGATCGGTCCGTCGGGGCCGGTCGATCCGCAGCTCTCGGTGATCGCGATCCAGGATACGGCTGGAAAGCCGCTCGCGCTCTTTGCCAACTATTCGCAGCACTACTTCGGCTCGCCGGCAGTGTCGAGTGATTACTTCGGCCTGTTCAGCAAGTTCGTCGCGTCGGCGCTCGGCGCGCCGGGGGATGGCAACGGCCCGTTCGTCTGCGCCCTCTCTCAGGGCACCAGCGGCGACCTGATGTGGATGGACTATGGCGCCGAGCAGCGTCCTACCGCCATCCACGACTATGCCGCCGCCGTGGCCCGCAAGGCGGTGAAGGTGATCGAGTCGCTCGAGTACCGCGACGATGTCACCCTTGCGATGACGGAGAAGGTTCTCGATCTCGGCTATCGATTGCCGGACGAGGCCCGGCTCGCCTGGGCCCGTGGAATCGCCGCCGGGATCACCGATGATCTCCCCAAGAACATCCCCGAGGTTTACGCCCGCGAGGCGATCATCCTCCACGAGCGGAAGCGGACAACGCTCAAACTCCAGGCGATCCGCATCGGTGAGGTGACGATCGCGACGCTCCCCAACGAGGTCTACGCCCTCACCGGCCTCAAGCTCCGCAACCGCTCCCCGGCCGGGATGCACTTCAATATCGAGCTTGCCAACGGCGCTGAGGGCTACATCCCGCCCCCCGAACAGCATGTTCTCGGTGGCTACACCACCTGGCCCGCGCGGACTGCCGGCCTCGAGGTCGCGGCCGAAACGAAAATCGTTGATACGCTCGTCGCGGCGCTCGAGGAGGTGACGGGGAAGCCCAGACGCCCGCCCGCCGATCGGCACGGGCCCGCCGCCGAAGCGGTGATCGCGGCCAAGCCTGTCGGCTTCTGGCGGCTGGAGGACGAGGATGGCTCCGGGCCGCGAAATGCGATCGCCGGAGGCAGCCCGGCGATGCTCACCCCCGGCTTCGCCTGGTATCTCCCCGGCGTCGGCACGGGAACCGGCTGCGGCGCCGGTGAGGCGCTCGTGCCGTCGGCGTTTTCGCTCTCCGACTCGATCAACCGGGCGGTCCATCTGGCCGGCGGACGGCTCGTTCTCCCCGGCAGGGCCCCGGCCGGCGATGCTACGCTCGTTGCCTGGGTGTGGCTCGGCGAACGGAGCGGCGCAAGCGACCGGCAGGGGACGCTCTGCACCGGTCTCACCGCGGAGCCCCTCGTCGCCCGGCAGGATGGCACCCACGCCCTCGGGTTTTCCCTTGGGGCCGATCGCTCCGACATCCGTCTCCGCGCTGACGACTGGCACCAAGTGGCGGTCATCCGCCGTGGCGACACGGTTCAGGTCCATGTCGATGGTGGCGCGCAGCCACTCCTCGAGGGAGAAGCGGTCGCAGGGGCAACGGCGATCGTCCTGGGGGAGGGTTTGCAGGGAAAGCTCGACGAGGTGGCGCTGTTCGATCGGGCTCTCGATGGCGCGACGATCACGAGGCTCTGGGAGGCATCGGGCATCGGGGCGGAGCGGGCCGCTGCCGCCGAGCGACAGCGGACTGCGGAGGAGCGCGAGACGCGGCTTGCCGGCGTGCCGGAATTTCCTGCCGACCATGCGGCCCGCCTCGCGGCCCTGCGGCCGAAGCGGGGCTGGGCCCTTGGCGAGCAGCCGGCCGATCTCGTCTCCACCGGTGCGGTCAGCTTCCATCCGCAGGCTCGCGCTGCCTTTCGCGGCGGTCGTCTCGCTGGCCGTGACGAAGCCCTCGACGACGATTGGAGCGTTGCCTTCTGGTTCCGTAGCGACGTCCCCCCCGAATCACGCCCCGTGGCCGCCTACCTTTTTTCGCGCGGACCGGCCGGAGCGGCTGGCGCCCCGGGCGACCACCTCGGCCTCGGTGGCAGCGCCGTGCCCGGCGGTGCCGGAAAGCTGATCCTCTTCGACGGCAATGACCGCAACGGGCTTCTCGTTGGGCGGACGGTCGTTCCTCCCGGCACGTGGAATCATGTCGTCCTCGTCCGGCGCGGAGAGGAGGCGACAGTGTGGCTCAACGGGCAAGAAGAGCCGGAGTTCGACGGCACGCTTGAAGTCACGGCGCCCGACTCGCGGGAGATCTTCCTCGGGAGCCGCAGTGATGATTTTGCCCCTCTCGCCGGTCGGCTCGCGGAGGTAGCGATCTTCGATCGGGCACTCGAGGCGCGTGAGGCCGCGGAACTCTTTGCCGCGAGCGGGCAGAAGCCGGGTGAGCCGGTGCGAGCGCCTGCGGCAGACGACGGCCCGCGGAGCCCGGAGGAGACGCGGCTCGGGATCCGCGTGCCGGCAGGATACCGGGTCGAACTCGTGGCCAGCGAGCCGGAGGTGCTCGATCCGGTGGCCTTTGATTGGGACGCGCAGGGGCGGTTGTGGGTGGTGGAGATGGCCGACTATCCCTCCGGGATGGATGGCAACGGCGTGCCCGGTGGCCGCGTCCGGCGCCTCGAAGACACCGACGGCGATGGCCGGTATGAGACGTCTCGACTGTTTGCCGAGGGGCTTTCGTTTCCCAACGGCATCGCGGTGTGGCGCGATGGAGTGATCGTCACCGCCGCGCCGCAGATCCTCTTTCTCGCCGATGAAGATGGCGACGGGGTGTGCGATCGTCGCGAGGTCCTCATCGAGGGCTTCATGGAGGGAAACCAGCAGCTCCGCGTCAACGGCCTCCGCCTCGGCCTCGACGGCCTCCTGTGGTGCGCCAGTGGCGGCCATCATCCCGGCCATGGCACCGAGACGGTGATCACCTCGCAGCCCAACGGCCGGAAGGTCACCCTCGGCAGCCACGACTTTCGCTTTGATCCCGATTCGGGATCGGTGTGGATCGAGTCGGGGCCATCGCAATTCGGCCGCAACCGCGACCCGTTCGGCCACTGGTTTGGCACGCAAAACGCCAATCCTCTCTGGCAGTGGGTGATCCCTGAGGCTGCTGCGGCCCGCAATCGGTTCGTTGCTCCGGAGCAGACGATCCGGCACGTCGTCGGCGCTAACAGCCCGCCGGTGCGCCCGGCGAGCACGCCGGAGAAGCGATTTCATTCGTTCGAGCAATCGGGGCGCTACACGTCGGCCTGCGGGAGCACGATCGACGGTAGCGGGACGCTCTTTGACGCGGGGCCAGGCACGCTTCACGCGTTCACCTGCGAGCCGTTCCACAATCTCGTCCAACACAACGAGCTCATCGACGACGGCGCGAGCTTCTCGGCGCGCTGGCCCGACGAGGAGGGACCGACCGATTTCTTTGCCAGCGACGATCGCTGGTGCCGCCCGGTGATGTCGCGGATCGGGCCCGACGGCGCGCTCTATGTCGCCGACATGTATAGGGCCATGATCGAGCACCCCGACTGGCTGCCCCCCGAGGGGCGCTCGGAGATGCTGCCGAAATACCGGCTCGGCGACGACCGCGGCCGGATTTGGCGCGTCGTCCGCGTGGACGCTCCCCCCGCCCGCTTTCCGGCGGCCGTGATCGCGGCGCAGACGCCCGAGGATCTTGTCGCGCTCGTGGAGAGTGGCAACACCTGGCAGCGTGACCATGCGATGCGCCGCATCCTCCACGAGTCGGACGCGGCGTCTCAAACCGCAGCCGCGACGCTGCTCGTCGACGTCGTCCGCTCCGCGTCCCGACCGGAGGCACGCGTGCAGGCGATCGCGACGCTCGTGCGGATGGACAAGTTCCCGGCAGAGCTCTTCTTGCCGGCGCTCGCCGACCCGCACAGCCGAGTCCGCGAGGTGGCGGTGACGTTCGCGGGGGAGAGCCGGTCGCCGGAGGTCCGCCGCAAGGTGTGCTCGCTTGCCACCGACCTCGATGCGAAGGTCCGCCTCCAAGTGGCGCTCCTCTGCGGCGAATGGCCCGATCCGGAAGCTGGCGCGGCCCTCGCGGCAATCGCGGTTAGCGACCATGCCGATCCGCTCTTCCGTTCGGCGGTGATGACGTCGGCGCTCGCGCATGCGGAGACGCTGTCGCGGGCTATCGGTGCGGCTGCCCCAGAGGTAGCCGCGGTCTACCGCGAGTCGATCCTTCGCATGGCCGTCGGCCTGGGGCGGCCCGCTACCGTCACGGCGCTCCTCGACGGCGCGCTTGCAGCACCGCAGGCGACCCGTGCAAGCACGCTCGATCCGCTCCTTGCCGACATGCAGCGGGTCGGCGTTGATCCGTGGGGAATGAGCGTCGCTGCGGCGACGCTCGCCGGGCTCGATTCCGAGCTCGAGCGGGCCGGGGATGTTGCCACCGATGCTACGGAGCAGCCGGAGATCCGCTTGGCCGCCGCGAGGCTCCTCTCCCGCTCCGGCAAGACCCGCGACGGCGCCGTCGCGCTGCTGGCTGGCTGGCTCGTGCCCCAAATCGACCCCGACGTGCAGGCAGAGGCGATTGAGGCTCTGGCCCGCTCGGGGGCGGCCGGGGTGCCGGGGGCGTTTGCCGAGGCCTGGCCGGCGCTCGGGCCGGCCTCCCGCACCCGTGCCGTCGATGCCTGGCTGTCGAGGCCCGAGTGGATGGCCGATCTCCTCGACCGGGTCGAGAGTGGACTTCTCGCTCCAGGGAATCTCTCTCTCCAGCAGCGCGACAGGCTCCTCGGCTCACCTGACGGCGCGCTTGCCGCCCGGGCCAAGACGCTCCTTGCGAGTGGCGAGAGTGCTGCCCGGAAGGATGTCGTCGCCCGGTATCGGGTGGCCCTCGAAGGAGACGGCGACGGCACCCGTGGCCGCGACACGTACTTGCGGGTCTGTGCCGCCTGCCATCGCCGGGGCGCGTACGGCCACGACGTCGGCCCGAACCTTGCCACGGTGATCGAGCACGCCCCGGAGCGACTCCTCGCCAACATTCTCGACCCGAATGCCGACATCCAGCCGGGCTATCAGGCCTCGACCTGCGTGCTCGCAAGCGGCGAGGTGGTGGCCGGCCTGATCGCCGCGGAGACCGGTGGGAGCGTGACGATGAAGCTCGCCGATGGCACGGTACGGAACATCGCCCGAGCCGAGATTGACGAGCTCGTCACCTCCAACCGCTCCTTCATGCCGGAAGGGATGGAGGAGACGGTCACGGTCGAGCAGATGCGCGACTTGCTCGCCTACCTGCGTGGCGGGCTGTGAAGGAGATCCCTTCCTTCATCACGCCGCGCGAGGTCCTATGATCGTCGCGTGGCAGGGGGCGATCGTAACCCCGTGGGATTTCGCCGTTAGGTCGCCGCGACTGCCCGGGAAATCTCATCGACGAGAGCCGGGTCGCGCTCGAGCTGGTGCGAACGCTCGAGGGCCGTGTTGATGGCGGCCACGATCTCCGTGTCCCGGAGGGTCTCGGGGCGGATCATGTCGTTCTTGGAGAGCCAGGCGCCCACGGCGTACCACGACCAGAGTGGCTGACCTTCGGTGAGGTTGCAGTCGGGGGCAGGAAAGCCGCCCGGTCCGCGTGCCCCGGTGATGTACTGGTGGATGAGTTGCCGAGTGCGCCCGATCCGCCTGGCTATCTCCGATGGAGAGACAAGATCATGGCTGTCGACGCGCCACACCTCCGCGCCCACGCCGGCTTTCCGCACGTCTCGGATAGCACTCAAGATGGCATCTTTCAGCGACGCGGCAGCCCGCGAGAACTCCAGGTAGAGACTCCCATATTGCATGCTCAGCGTGGCGTCATCGCAGCCTGCCTGGAACAGGCCGTCTTCGACGAACGTCGTCAACTCCGGGACACCGGTGAGAATCAGCGCGAAGTCATATTCCCGCGCGCTTGTGTCGGATGAACTCATGGAGTGTCCTGTTCCTCGTCGCCCTGCCCGGGATGATCGCCGTGCGGGCAGGAGTCGACCTTGCTTCGAATCTGCCGGGCGTGATTCTCGGCCACTCTCGGCGTCGACCACACCGACACGATGCAGCCTCCTCGGGAGGCATGGGGGCAATTTAGCCGTCGCCATGCGTGAACGTTGGAGTGCACGACTCGCCAGCCGAGCGTCTCCGCGTAGTGGATCGCCCGCGCGATGTGCTGTTCCGGATGCCGCGACCTACTCAGCGGAACAATCCTAGCGAGTCGTTGACATGCGTCAACGCTAGTCGCCGCAATCGCTTATGGCAGCCTTTCAAGCCTTCCGAGGCTCGGATTCCCGGAGAGTACCAATCTGATGGGGAGGCCGTGGTATGCTCGCCGCCATTCTTTTCCGGTGGCCGAAGACGTTGTCCTGGGCCCGCCGACCTGGCTCCGTTCGTCGAAGGGACGCACCGCCACGGCATTCCGGTTCACACATGCCCGGCGTTGTCGAGCTTCCCATCCACCCAGCCGCGCGTGACCAAACGTTCATAGCAATCGCAGTTAAACTTCTCGGCCCGTACGGACTCTTCGGCGATCTATCGGCGGGCGACTTGCGCGAGAAGGGTGGCGAATGGCCAATGTAATGTCCTCGCGTTGTTTCGTGGTGGCGTCTGCGTCTCGTAGCGTCGCCACAGTCCGATCTTGCTTGTGTTCTATCCATCGCTTGTATGGAATCGCTCTGCCCTTCAAAGGCGTAGTCGCTGATGACGAAGGGATCGGGATTTAGGAGCAAGTCAACGCGAGCGCCTCGGTCGAGACTTAATGTTTGAGCGGCGAAGAAAAGGCATGGCAGTTGTGTGGCTTGTCGACGTCACGGCAATCGCTATGGCTGCGGCTGTGATCCCGATGTCGCATACATTCGCTCGGCATATTCGGCGTATGCCTTGACATTGCGTAGGACGTACTCGCTGTCTCGCCTTACGTCATATGAAACGCGGGTCGTGTTCCATGTGTAGTCGACTTTTCTATATTCGGCTTTGTCGAACAGCCACGTGTTGTCGGAGTAGTACATGTGCATTCGAACATAGCTCTCGTCTTTCGTGTTCGGCCTTCGGCTTCCTTTCGGCCGAAAAAGATCCTCCGGCGTGTCGCAAACCCTTGCTATCTTAAGCGTGCACTGGGCAGTGTTGCTGGCAGGATCGAATTTCTCATCAACAAGTTTAGTCTCTGCGATGTAGTGACGAAGTGGGTCAGTTGTGTCCGTGAACAGCCCGAAGTCGGAGAGCGTGTCGAGTGTATAGCCGTTGATTATCATCCACTCCTTTCGCGAAGATGATTGCTGTAACTGCAGTGTGAATCGCTTCCACTTTGATCGGGCGTCTTGTGGGGAAGCAGCTGGTGTCGGGGTGTGCGGCGTGTCTGCTGGGGCGGTCAGTTGCCCGGGTTTGGGAGCCAATGTGTATGCGGCAATTGCTGATAAGAGTATCATAGGAGTTGCAATCATCGCAATTATCATTGCTGCTCGACGGCTGATTGCTGGACTGAGGTTTCTGCCACAGTGTTTGCATACGACAGCGGTGGGTTTGATCGATTCGCCGCAGTGCGGGCACGGTTTGGTATCGGTCTCTGGAGCAGAAGCCGGCGCTTTCCCCTTCCCGCGGTTGTGATCGTTTTTGGAAGGCGAATCCAGACTCGACGAGCGGG
>Ga0114978_10004052_pt1 | contig 11908 bp, 13 predicted proteins | sample S_140212_EF_Meta_FD_87027 | JGI IMG/M metagenome (GOLD analysis project Ga0114978, IMG submission 87027) | Freshwater microbial communities from Lake Simoncouche, Canada to study carbon cycling - S_140212_EF_MetaG | ecosystem: Environmental > Aquatic > Freshwater > Lake | place: Lake...
ACGGCCAATACCGCTCGCGGTGAGTCCTTGAATGTTGGCTAAGAATGCTTGCATGTCTACTCATAAGTATTGAAAGTGAGGTTAAAAATAAAAAGGTTAATGGTGACTATGAGCTTGGCCTATGTAGACCAAAGTCAACATCATGAAAATAAAAGCTTGTAGCAAAATGACTAGGATATGGAAGATTGCCCAAGCGGAGCCGGCGAGCACGTTGCCCACGAAGCCAAGCATGTACAAATCCAAATTGAAGGTCCACATACTTCCCAAGAGGGCGATCAACAAAAAGATCAGCTCGCCAGCATACATGTTTCCAAAAAGTCGCATTCCCAAAGAAACGCCTTTAGCAATGTATTCAATGATGTTCAGAATCAGATTAAATGGGGCCAAATACCACTTAGCGCCAAAAGGAGCCGAGATCAGCTCATGCATAAAGCCGCCAACACCTTTTACCTTGAAGCTGTAGAAAAAAACCAATAACAGAACTGAAAAAGACATGCCAAGGGTGGCGTTCAAATCAGTTGTCGGAACAATCTTATGGTGTGGCACGTGAATTCCAAAACCACCAATGAAGTTGTTTACGCCAACGATCCAATCTACTGGCACTAAGTCGAGGGTATTTAAAAGAATGATCCAACAAAAAACAAAAAGTGCTAAAGGAGCAATATAGGATCTGTCGCCGTGAACAATTCCCTTAGATTGGGTCTCGACCATCTCCACCAGCATTTCAACCAAACATTGAAAGCGGCCCGGCACGCCAGGAGAGGCTCTACGCGCTGCAATCACCAACAAAAGAACAGTGACCAATCCCACCAGGGTGGTCCAAAACATGGTGTCTAGGTGAATAACGCTGAAATCAATAATGGATGCCTGTGGCCCCCCAATATTGTTCAGGTTTTGCAAATGCTCTGCAATGTAAGCAGTTGGTGTAAGTGCTTCTGCTGCTGCGTTAACTTCGCTAGACATCTCTTACTTGTCCTTGTTTATTTACTTCCTGCTACTTCCAAAACCACGCCAACAAATAACACTTGAGCGTAGCCAAATAAGTAACAAGCAACGGGATCCATTTCAAATCAGGCTGCTTTAGGGCAAAGCCTATGAACAAAACGATAGTTACTAGGATTTTGATAAATTCACCAGAAACCACTGCCGCCAAAAAGCCGCCGGGGCTGGATTTGACACTCTTTTTTGCCGCCTCTATTCGCATCAAAAACAACGCGGAAGGCAAAAATCCAATCAAACCGCCTACTAAAGCCGAATAAGTATAAACGCTTTTATCGGCTTGACCCGAAAAAACATAGCAAGCAACTGCAATAACTAAGGTAATGGCGACCTGACCTAGAACCACCCACCATGAATTCATAGTGGCAAAATTGTGCGGTTTTGCATGGCGCAAGGCGTCCATCTCCTCTTTGCTAAGGGTTTTATAGGAATCGTCCGCGCCTTCATCCCACTCGCGTTTGTTGGTGAGATGTTCTTTGCTCACAAAATATTTTTCAGAAGGCTGACTAGTCAGACTCAATACCCAGTTTTTTTAGTAAGGAATCGAGCTCATCAAACTGGCTAAAACCAATACGGACCTCTCCACCATTGCCTTTGAACTTAAATTGCACATTTAGCCCTATTAAATCAGCCATTTCCTGAGCTAAACGACGTGTATCTGGATCGCGACTGATACCGCCAGCAATTGTGCTTTTTGCCTTTTTATCGCCAATTTGACCTCCCGCAATAGCCAGGGCAGTAGACATTCTTTCGGCCTCTCGTACTGAAAGTCCTTGGGAGACAATTTTTTGAGCCAAAGCAACCTGACTTGCGCCTGGAAGCGGCAAAAGGGCGCGGGCGTGCCCCATATCGATGTCACCTGCTAAAAGCATGGCCTGAACGGGCTTTGCTAGCTGCGCTAAGCGCAATAAATTGCTGATGGCGCTGCGGGACTTTCCTACCGCTTTTGCAGCTTGTTCGTGGGTAAAACCAAACTCTTCGATGAGCCGCGCTAGGCCTTGGGACTCTTCCAGAGGATTTAAATCCTCCCGCTGCATGTTCTCTACCAAAGCCATTGCGGCCGCAGCTTGATCATCAGCCTCAGAAACCAACACTGGAACTTCTTTTAAACCAGCAATAGTTGCTGCACGAAAGCGTCTTTCGCCAGCAATAATTTCATACTTGCCAGCACTTACCAATCGGACCAACAATGGTTGCATCACGCCTTGTTCACGAATACTTTCTGCCAACTCTTGCAGCGCAACTGTTTCCATTTTTAGGCGGGGTTGATATTTACCTGCTTGCAAAGCAGTTAAAGGTAAACGATTTATTTCTGTGGTTGTATTTGCTGGCAGCGCTTTTTCGCCCAGTAGCGCTTCCAAACCTCTACCTAAACCTTTTTTCTTAATGGCAACCATGGTGTTTTGTCTTCTTAAAAAATTACAGGTGTTTAATGCGCTCGACCATCTCGACGCCAAACTCTAAATACGCTTTAGCGCCCCGCGATGCCTTATCAAAGACAACCCCAGGAAGCCCGTAAGACGGGGCTTCAGCAAGCCTGACATTACGCGGAATGATGGTTTTAAATACTTTGTCGCCAAAGTGCTCAAGTAATTGCTCGGACACTTGTTGTTGCAAAGTCATTCGCGTATCAAACATCACACGCAACAAACCAATAATGGCGAGATCGGGGTTTAAATTTGCGTGCACCTGTTTAATCGTATTGACCAAATCAGACAGGCCCTCCAAGGCAAAATATTCACACTGCATTGGAACGATGACGCCATTTGCCGCGCACAAACCATTGAGCGTTAGCAGCGACAACGCTGGTGGACAGTCAATCAAAATAAAGTCATAGTCATTGGCCACTTGTGCAAGCGCGTCTTTCAAACGAGACTCACGTGCATCAATATCTACCAACTCAATTTCTGCTCCAGCTAGATCACGATTTGCAGGCAACACATCGTAGCCAGAACTTTCGCAAGGTAGTGCACAATTTTTTACTGTAGCCAGACCAATTAAAACCTGATAAATGCTGTTATCAAGGTTTGCTTTTTCAATCCCCGAGCCCATGGTCGCATTGCCCTGTGGATCTAGGTCTACCAGAAGGACTCGCTGGCCAAGCCCAGCTAACCCTGCAGCCAAATTAACAGCAGTGGTGGTCTTGCCAACGCCGCCTTTTTGATTTGCAATACAGAATATTTTTGCCATGGGTACTTAAGAATTTGCTTAAAGAGAAGAGATCGATTTTCTCATGGGGGTCAACACCAATAAACGACGCTCAACGTCTAGATTGGGAATATGTAATGCTTGATCGGCCAATAAGCGCCATTTGTCCTTGTCTACATCTGCCATTTCCTCGTCTGCACGTTTAGACTTCATCGCAAACACCAGCCCATCTGGCTTTAGAAGAGGCAATGAAAGCTCTAAAAAACGGGCTAGGTTGGTAAATGCGCGAGAAATGACTGCATCAAATTGACCAGGTTGTTGCAACGCAACATTTTCTACTCTTTCGCTCAACACTTCGATATTTTTGAGTTTTAACTTACCACGCACATGCTGCAAAAAGGCCGTCTTTTTTCGGATTGCCTCAATCAAGGTCAAATGCCACTCTGGCTGAAGGATTGCAATCGGAATGGCAGGCAGGCCGCCGCCTGAGCCGAGGTCGGCAATTTTAGGGGTGGGCGCCTTGAGGAATTCTCTCAAAATAGGTAAAACTGCAATAGAATCAATCAGATGAAGACGTACTGAATCTTTTTGATCTTCAATGGCTGTGAGGTTGTGCACCTGATTCCAGCGTCCCATTTCTTGCAAAAATAGTTCCAAGTTGGCTATGTTAGCGGCGCTTAAATTGAGGCCGAAATCTTCAATTCCCAGCGCCAGCAAGTCCTCAGTCATGCAGTCTCTTGGGTACGACCCAAACCCTTTTTGAGGTGCACCAACAGCAAAGAAAGCGCCGCAGGAGTTACCCCAGAAATTCTTCCAGCTTGCCCTAAGGTTGCTGGTTTATGCAAATTCAGCTTTTGTTGAACCTCTTTGGATAGGCCAATAACCTGGGCATAGTCCAGCGATTCTGGCAGCGGAAAGGACTCGTTATGCTCCTGACGGGCAATTTCCACCGCCTGACGATCAATGTAGCCTTGGTATTTAACTGAAATCTCAACCTGATCGCTAATTTGGGCAGCCAATCCGAGATCATCATCTAAGGTGCCCAGCGACCACAGACCATTGCCCAAGGCAGTGATTGCCTCATAGGTCACACCTGGGCGCCTTAAAAGCTCGGTCAAATTACATTCATGAGATAAATCTTGGCCTAACAACTGCGAAACGAGAGGGGCAGCCTCATGTTTTGGCCCCACCCAAATATCCTCTAAGCGAGATGTTTCACGTGAAACAGCCTCTTGTTTCCTGCAAAACACCTCCCAACGATAGTCGTCCACCAGGCCAAGTTTGCGCCCAATACCAGTCAAGCGCATGTCAGCATTGTCTTCACGCAGGCTTAATCGGTATTCGGCTCGGCTCGTAAACATGCGATAGGGCTCTTGAACGCCTCGCGTAATTAAATCGTCAACCAAAACGCCAATATAGGACTCACTTCGCTTTGGTAACCAAGGCTCTTTATTCTGAGCTGCCAATCCCGCATTAATGCCTGCCAACATGCCTTGCGCGGCGGCTTCTTCATAACCCGTTGTACCGTTAATCTGGCCAGCAAAATACAAACCCCCAATTGCCCGGGTCTCCAGGCTATGCCTTAGTTGGCGCGGGTCAAAGAAGTCATATTCAATGGCATAGCCCGGGCGAACAATCACCGCAGACTCTAAGCCCCGTATGCTTCGCACCAGATCCCACTGAATATCGAAAGGAAGACTGGTGGAGATCCCATTAGGATAAAACTCGTTTGTAGTTAAGCCTTCTGGCTCTAAAAAGATTTGGTGGCTGTTTCTAGAGGCAAAGCGATGAATTTTGTCTTCAATAGAGGGGCAGTAGCGTGGGCCCACCCCCTCAATCAGGCCGGTATACATTGGCGAGCGATCTAAGCCACCCCGAATAATGTCGTGGGTTTTCTCATTTGTATGGGAAATCCAACAAGGGACCTGCCTAGGATGTTGCTCTGGGCGTCCCAAATAAGAAAAAACGGGAACGGGATCTAAGTCGCCAGGCTGCTCGAGCATGACTGCAAAATTAATCGTTCTGCCATCAATACGGGGAGGGGTGCCCGTCTTTAATCTTCCCTGGGGAAGCTTCAACTCCTTTAGACGGGCAGATAAAGATACGGCAGCAGGGTCACCAGCACGGCCCCCAGCATGGTTATTTAAACCAACGTGAATCTTTCCATCCAAAAAGGTTCCCGCTGTTAAAACGACCTTTTTGGCCATAAACTCTAAACCCATCTGGGTTACTACGCCGTGGACTTGATCGCCACTCACCAGCAGATCATCAACTGCCGCTTGAAAGAGGCTCAGATTGGGCTGGTTTTCTAGGCGGCGTCGAATGGCTGCTTTATAGAGAACCCGGTCGCCCTGAGCGCGGGTTGCGCGCACTGCTGGCCCCTTGCTGGAATTGAGGATTCGAAACTGAATACCGGCCTCGTCGGTAGCGGCGGCCATAGCACCGCCCATAGCATCAATCTCTTTGACTAAGTGGCCCTTTCCAATTCCGCCAATGGAGGGATTGCAGCTCATGGCGCCCAAACTTTCAATGCTATGAGTTATTAATAGGGTGTCGCAACCCATTCGAGCCGATGCGAGGGCAGCCTCTGTCCCGGCATGACCGCCGCCAACAACAATGACATCGAAACTTTTGGAATAACGCATGATTTGCCTCAGATAGGGCGATGATCATAGCATTTTGTTTGTTTCACGTGAAACAAAAGCTCTCTAAACTTTAGAAAAGCAGGAGACTATTTTCTAAGTAATTGATTTAATTAGTAAAATAGGCATTCCAGGCAGACTTTAGAATCAGCGCGCTGACAATCAGCAAGAATGCTTTTCTAACAAATGTGCTGCCATGCTTAATGGCGAGCCGGCTACCAAACTGACTTCCTGCAATATTGGCAAACATCATGGCAAAACCAAGCGTCCAATCAATTTGCCCCAAGCTTGCCAGCATAAGAATTGCCGCTAAATTGGTGGCAACATTGACTAGCTTAGTTGCTGCTGAGGCATGCAAAAAATCGAAACCGAAAAAACGCACAAAGCCAAATAATAAAAAGCTGCCAGTGCCAGGACCAAAAAAACCATCATAAAAACCAATCGTTAATCCTAAAGTGACAGCCTTGAATTGCTGATGACGACTGACGCCTTTGGGGGCATGGATCTGGCCGAGCGATGGTTGAAACCAGGTATACAGCAATAAAAATAACAAAACAAATGGTAAGGCTTTACGCAATGGCTCTGCTGGAAAATTACTAACAGCATTCGCGCCCATTAAAGAACCAACAAAACCAGCAACAATTGCTGGGCCAACTACAGCCCAAGGCAAAGAAACATGGCGCAGGTATCTACGCGCAGCATTTATAGTTCCACCAATGGCCGATACCTTATTAGTAGAAAGCAAAGTTGCCGGAGGAGCATCTGGATAAGCCGCAAAGAGCGCCGGCACCTGAATTAATCCGCCGCCGCCTGCAACAGCATCAACTAGTCCTGCAAAAAATGCCATTGCCAAAAGTAATGGCCAGAGATAGATTGAAAATTCGATGGGCTTCTCTTTTATTTAAATGAGCACGTCGCTAGCAACACACTAAAAGCAAATACTAAAAGGAAAACAAAAACTCAGATTTTGTTTTTAAAGTGTGCAGTGATTTCACCAACAACGCCTCGACGAAAAGCCAAAACACAAATTACAAAAATAAAGCCTGTTGCGATCGTGCTCCATGAGCCTATGTTTGCCAGATAGTTTTGCAAGCCAACAACTATTCCTGCACCAACTGCTGGGCCAAGAATCGTTCCCATCCCACCAAGGAGGGTCATCAATACCACTTCGCCCGACATGTGCCAATGAACATCAGTCAATGTTGCCAACTGAAATACTAGCGCCTTCATGGATCCTGCCAAACCCGCTAGTGCGGCAGAAATGACAAACGACATGAGCTTAAATCGATCGACGTCATAACCCAAAGAAATTGCGCGAGGCTCGTTTTCTCGAATCGCTTTTAAGACTTGGCCAAAAGGGGAGTACACGGCGCGCATAATCAAGGTAAAACCAAGTAGAAAAACAGCTAAAACAAAGTAGTACATCGTCACGTCATTTTTTAGATCAATCAAGCCAAACAACATCCCGCGAGGCACGCCTTGAATGCCGTCTTCGCCGCCAGTATAGGGAAGTTGAACCGCCAAAAAATAGACCATTTGCGAGAGCGCTAAAGTAACCATCGCAAAGTAAATGCCCTGACGGCGAATAGCTAAAGAGCCAATCAAAAAGCCGAGAGCGCCAGAGCCAAGAACGCCCAAAATGATTCCTAATTCAGGTGAGAGGCCCGCTTCCTTGCAAAAGTATGCGGTAATGTAGGAGGCAGTCCCAAAGAATGCTGCATGCCCAAAAGACAATAGCCCCGTAAACCCAAGCAGCAAATTAAAAGCGCAAGCGAAAAGTGCGAAACACAACACCTTCATTGCGAAGACTAGATAAATGAAGTCTTGAAACGGCAACAGCAAGGCAATAAAAACCAAGATGCCGTAAAGCGCTTTTATTTTTGGGCTCACGATTATTTTTCCCGCCCAAATAGTCCAGCGGGCCGAACCAATAAAACGATTGCCATGATCACAAAAATCACAACTCCAGAGGCCTGTGGGTAAAAGACTTTAGTCAAACCCTCAACCAAACCTAAACCCAAACCAGTCAAGATAGAGCCCATGATAGAGCCCATACCGCCGATGACCACCACCGCAAAAACCACAATAATCAGGTTTGATCCCATCAATGGATTTACTTGAAAGATTGGCGCGGCCAATACACCAGCAAAGCCAGCCAAGCCAACACCATAAGCGTAGGCTAAGGAAATCATTAGTGGGACATTGATTCCAAAAGCTTGCAGTAATTTTGGGTTTTCGGTGCCGGCGCGTAAATAGGCACCTAATTTAGTTCTCTCAATGACATACCAGGTTGAAAAACAGACGGCCAACGAAATTACTACAACCCATAAACGATATTTAGGCAGAATAATTCCGATGGATTCAAGTGGAATGGCGCCTTGAAGCAATTCTGGGGCAGGATAGCTCTCACCAGAAATCCCGTACCAATGACGGAACATTCCCTCAATAATTAAAGCCAAGCCAAAAGTAAGTAAAAGACCATAAAGATGATCTAAGTGATATAAACGGCGCAACATGGTGCGCTCCAAAATTAATCCAAAACCCGCCAATACGAGCGGCACAACAATGAGTGCAAACCAATAGTTAATCGACAGCTCTGGGAAGCCAAGCCACTGACTAATTTGGGTCAAACCAATCCATGCAATAAAAGCGCCCATCGTGTACTGAGCACCATGAGCAAAATTAATGATATTGAGAAGGCCAAAAATAATGGCCAAACCCAAACTCAATATGGCATAAAACGAACCATTGATAAGCCCCACCAAGAGCTGAGCTACCAGCCCTTGAGGGGTAATTCCAAGAAGTTCAAACATGTTAAAAAGAATTGGTTACTTGTTGGTAACCAACTTGCAGCGTGACAATGAAAGTGGTTGCGTTGCTTCCGCAGCCGGAATCACTGCGCGCACATGGTAGTAATCCCATGGGCTTGTAGACTCAGAAGGTTTTTTCACTTCTAGCAAGTACATATCATGCTCAAACTTGCCATCAGCGCGAATTTTGCCTTTAAAGAGGCCATCATCAATGTTCGTAGATTTAAGCGCCTTCATTACGGCCTGTGTATCGTCAGTACCTGCTTTTTGAACCGCATTCAAATAGGCAAGGACGGATGAATAAACGCCTGCCTGAACCATGCTTGGCATACGCTTATGTTGCAAGATAAAGCGCTTTGAGAAGGCGCGTGTTTTATCGTCCTTGTCCCAATAGAAGCCCTCTGTGAGATACATGCCTTGTGCGGCATTTAGGCCCAAAGAATGCACATCGGTAATAAACATTAATAATGGCACCACGGTTTGTTTTTTGTTGATACCAAATTCTGCCGCCTGCTTAACTGTATTGATGGTGTCTTGCCCAGCATTTGCCAAAGCAACTACATCTGCTCCGCTGGCTTGCGCCCTCAAAAGGTATGAAGAAAAATCGCTATTCGGAAATGGGTGCTTGCTGGTTCCCAACACTTTGCCGCCGTTTGCAGTCACTACATTGGTGGCATCCTTTTCCAATGCGGCGCCAAAAGCATAGTCAGCCGTAATGAAGTACCAATTCTTCTTGCCTTGTTTAACAACCGCCTTGCCTGTTCCATTTGAAAGCGCATAAGTATCGTAAGTCCAATGAACATTGTTGGCCGTACATTTTTCATTCGTAATTGGCAAGGAAGCTGCGCCCGAAACTAAAGTAATTTTGTTCTTTTGTTCTGCCACTTCCATCACAGCCAAAGCTACGTTGGTAGACACCAACTCCACGATGACATCAACGCCATCTTTGTCATACCATTCGCGCGCCTTGTTCGCAGCAATGTCCGCCTTGTTTTGGTGATCTGCGCTTACCAACTCAATCTTTTTGCCAAGCACAGTGCCGTCTTTAGAAAAATCAGCGATTGCCATCTTTGCTGCGATTACTGCGCCCGGCCCCGCCAAATCAGAATAGGTCGAAGACAAATCGGTTAAAACGCCGATCTTGACCGCGTCGCCACTCACTTTGGATCCTGCTTGTGCAAAAACTGGGTTTGAAGCGAACATCGTCGCGGCAACCAGACTTGCGGTTATTTGCTTTAACTTCATGCCTATCTCCTATAAAAATACTAAACACCAAGATACTTATTTAACAAGCCTGCTTTTTCAGTTAGCTCACTTTGTTGTACCACCTCAACCACACTCCCATGTTCAACCACATAATGCCGATCCGCCAAGGGAGCGGCAAAACGAAAGTTTTGCTCTACCAAGACAATCGTGAAACCTTTATTGCGCAAACTAGTAACTACCTCGGCGAGTTTTTGCACAATTACTGGGGCTAAGCCCTCAGTAATCTCGTCTAATAACAGTAGTTTTGCGCCCGTTCTTAAGATACGGGCCATCGCTAACATCTGTTGCTCGCCACCAGACAGGCGGGCACCCGGACTATTGCGTCGTTCATAAAGGTTTGGGAACATCTCATAGATCTCTTCCAAGCCCATGCCGCCAGAAGCAACCTCAGGCGGCAACAGTAAGTTTTCTTCGGCGCTCAAGCTTGCAAAGATACCCCGCTCTTCCGGACAAAAACCAACACCCAGGCGTGCAATTTTATATGTCGGGGTTGATATGGTTTCCGTTCCATAAATTTCAACCGAGCCCTTTCTCTTGCTGGTTAAACCCAAAATCGTTTTTAGGATGGTGCTGCGGCCCGCGCCGTTTCTACCCAGCAGGGTCACTACCTCACCATCACGAACAGCAAAATTGACACCATGCAAGATGTGTGACTCGCCATACCAAGACTCTAAATTTTTCACCTCTAGTGCTAAAGAGCTCATAGCTGCTTGCCCCCATGGCTGCCCATATAAGCCTCAACTACCAAGGGGTTGTTGGATACTTCCTTATAGGTGCCCTCAGCCAAAACCGAACCGCGTTGCAACACAGTAATGCGATCCGCAATAGAAGCAACCACCTTCATATTGTGCTCAACCATGAGGATCGTACGCCCTTTAGCCACACGATCAATCAACTCTGTAACACGCTCTACATCTTCATGGCCCATGCCTTGGGTTGGCTCATCCAACAGCATGAGCTCAGGTTCCATGGCTAGCGTAGTAGCAATTTCTAGAGCCCTTTTTCGACCGTAAGCCAAATTTAAAGTCTCTTGTTGGGCAAAATCCTCTAACCCCACCTCATGCAACAACTCTAGGGCGCGGTCATTAAGTACATTTAAAGAGTTTCCAGATTTCCAAAAATGAAACTCCGTACCCAATCCTCGTTGCAGCGCAATACGAACATTCTCTAAAACCGTAAGATGCGGAAAAACCGCAGAGATTTGAAATGAGCGGACCACGCCGCGCCGCGCGATTTGGGCTGGGGCCTCTTTGGTGATATCAAAGCCATTAAACAAAATTTGGCCACTACTAGGCTCAAGGAATTTTGTCAGTAAGTTAAAGCAGGTCGTTTTCCCAGCGCCATTCGGGCCAATTAGGGCATGAATGGTTCCCCTCATGACGTCTAGGTTGACATCACTTACCGCTGAAAAGCCTTTAAAAGATTTTCCAAGCCCGATGGTTTTTAAAATTGTTTCTTGCAAGGCTACACCCTCTACCCTCTTTGGGGTTAGACATTGAGAATAACCTAAGATGGTCTTGCTATATATAGCGATAACCCTAAATTAAGGGTTTGTTGATTTAAGTGTTTTGCGTAGTTTTAATAAATTTTTGAATGGCTGTTCTAGCAATTTCATCTAGAACATCTAAAGGAATCCGTTGAGACCCTTGAATAATCATTAAAGCGTAGGGTTTGGCGAGCGCTGCAGCTTCAGCACATAAACGCAACTCATCCCCTTTCGCGGGCGATTGATTGCGCCAAAAATTGATGGCGGCCTCAAGCTCTTGGATTGTGACGTACAACATAAAAGTCTTGGTTTATTTTTCCTCTAACGCAAGCATCGTGCCGCGACATTTTTTTGCCCCACAACGACACTCATAGTCTTTTTTCATTTGTTTGGTAATCCGGCCGTCGATATCTAAGGAGTAGTCATAAAACAACTCTTCGCCCGGTTTAAGTGCACGCTTCGCATAAATAAATACGCGCGGCTCGCCACCATAGATGCCTTCTTTTGTTTCGCAGCTTGGCTTGCAGGAGTGGTTTATCCAGCGGGCAGCATTGCCG
>Ga0114978_10004054_pt1 | contig 11904 bp, 20 predicted proteins | sample S_140212_EF_Meta_FD_87027 | JGI IMG/M metagenome (GOLD analysis project Ga0114978, IMG submission 87027) | Freshwater microbial communities from Lake Simoncouche, Canada to study carbon cycling - S_140212_EF_MetaG | ecosystem: Environmental > Aquatic > Freshwater > Lake | place: Lake...
AATATTAGAATGATTTACCAACTGAAACAATAACTGCATTCTTGTACAACTGCTGGCTGTTAATGGTATTAACGGCTTTGGCTGTTGAACCAAATGCTGTGTTGGTGTAGTAGTGTGCGCCAATGTCAAGACCGGCCACATTGTATGTAGCGCCCAGTTTGATATCGGTGTAGTCACGCGATGAGTTGTTGTTGATCAAGGTACGACCAATGTGTGCATTGGCTGTCAACTTGCCAGCAATGGCTTGATTGACATCAGCTTGAACATACTTGCTGTTCTTGCTGTTGGCAACGCCAAAGTACTCGCCCATGCTCTGGCTGTACTTGAACACAGCTGGACCAACTCCAACACCGGCATAGATTTCATTGGTGTTGCTGGCACTGTTGAAATGACCATGAGCACGTGAATAGATGTAGTTGTATGAACCCACATCCAATGTGATGCCTTTGGCGATTTCAGTTTTGTAGCCACCGTAGATGTCGCTCTCTAGGCCTGTGCTGTCTGTGTAGGCCAAGCTGCTGACATTGCTGTTCCAGTTACCCACATAGAAGCCGCCCTTGCTGGCATAATCAAAGCCACCTTGAACTGCTGCGCTTCTCTGTGTCTGGCTGATACCACGGAAACGATAGTCTGTGGTTGCTGACACGTTGCCGGTGATACCTTCTGCTGCTGCTAAACCAGCTAGGCTGGCCAAAATTACTGCTAGTACTAGTTTCTTCATTTTTTGTTTTCCTCTAGAAGATGACAAAAGTCATACACAATATTTAGCAAAAATTGCTGGTACTGCACAAAAATCACACTTTACTGCCCAAAATTTGGGTTTGATAAAGGTGATTTATGTCTTGTAGCGACATTTGTCGCCAATTTTGACTGAGATATATCTTTGGCTCAACCCAGAGTTCATCTCGAATGCGTTTGGTTAATTTTGGTATGTCTTCAATGGCTTCGCAATTGGGCCAACTAGGATCTCTAACCGCATCATAGTATGAAGGCCAATGATCCGGATGTGGCCAAGTACCGTTGGTAAAAAAACACTGTAAAAATATTTCTTTTATTATATGAGCTTGGATTCCGCTATGGCTCATTAGGTATGAATCCAGTTGTCCTGTTTGTACCCAGTTATCAAACGAATCAAACCATTGTAAATTTATTTGCTGTTCTATGTAATTGTGATGAAAAGATTCTAAGTGTTCAAAGTTGTATCTATCACTGAGTTGGCTGGTATCTATAATGTTCTTAAAAATATCAATAAATTGATAGCCAGATACATCTCTACAACTTAATTCAAAAATACGATTGGTATAATCAATACGAGAAACATAATGTTCAATCAAAACTTCATGTGGTTGATTGGCATGCCTTACATCAAACCAGTCATGGTGTTTCTGCACCAGCTGATCCAATAAATCAAAGTTTATGGGACTGCCGTAACACCAGGTTTTTAACGCTGTGTAATTTCTAAAGTTGATGTCGTTTTGACAATCAAAAGGATCAAAGTCTATTTCATGATCTGCCCATTTTTTATATGCAGCCATAAAAGTGGGCCACTTGGTAATCATGTTTATAGATCCATAGGCACGCTCATGACGATCATTATTGTCATGAATTCTAATTATTATGCCATGCGGATCGTAAGAAAGTATATGACAAATATTATTTTCTAGTTCGTGATTGTGCTGATTAATGATATAGATTTGAGGAGTTCTGGGTTGGTTATACAAAACCCAGGCCAAATGTTGTTGGTAATTTTGATGAGTTGGTATTCTTAAATGTGCATGAGCTGTACCCACACCACCTAATTCTCTAGACAAACTTCGGTTCAAAGGATCAACAACAGTGTCACTATGGCGGTCTACGTCGGTCGTATTGATTGCCCAATTCACATAGGAACCGCTATACCCTGGCGGGTATAGCAGGTAAACATTTTTCTTTAACACTGTGTGTTAGGTTTTATCAGCGATTACAACAGTGGGAGGAGTTACATTGTTATCGATAGCAGTTTGTACAATAAATGCATACCAATCATCGGCTGAAGTTTGATCCAGCCAATATCTAATGGTTGTTACATCACTGACAATCACTGGCACACCATCAGTTGTGCCCGCTGCTACTGCGTTTGCAATATAGGTTTCTCTGGCTGCATTTACGCCTGGATTTTTTTGATCTTCGGCACTGGCCCAAGTCATTGTTGCTTGTTTTGTCATTGTTGCCATATAAACTCCTTAGTAATATAGATATTTATGGATCATTTATGCTACTTTGAGTCCTTTGAGTCTGTCAGCTGCATAGCTGGCAGCAAAAGCGTCGGGCTTGACCATGGGCATGACATTGCAGGTACCTTTGATGTAACCAATGGCTTGATTGATCACACAGCTCGAACCATGTTCTTGATCAGGATTGATGTCCAAGTGTACTTCAACATCGCGATCCTCTAATACTTCGGCCAGTTTGAGATATAGCTCGCTGACTTTGTATACTTCGGTCATGAGGCGGGTGCTGGGTCGATCTCTACGCTGATCATAGTCGCGTTCGGTCTGCACTTCACCAAACAGTTTACAACCGTGGTTACCGTCAATGTGTACCACAATGGCCAGCACATAGTCAGCCCACCATTGCTTGTTCCAGCGATAGCGTTCACTGTCACAGCCTAGATAGATTTTGGTTTCTGGGGTTTGTGCTTCAATAAATGCTCGTACTTCTTCAATGTTGATTTTTTTCATTTGTTCACCGTGGCTTTTTTGTACCGTTGATATTGTTGTCTAATAAAATCAGAGAATGCTGTGGCGTCTTGTCTAGCAAAAGTATTCATATACTGCTGTTTGTAAAAAGTTTGGACACCAGCAGAATCGATAGCTGCTCGTAACCGTTGATTGAGACTGTCTCTAGCACTGTCAGCAATACCAGGAGCTGCAAAGAATCCCAACCATCCAACCACAAAGTTGTCCACGCCATAGTCTGACAATGTGCGTATATTGAATTGACTGCGCTCACCTGTAATGGCCAACGGCACAAACTCACCGGTTGAAATATGTTGTAAATTGGTAGCATTTAGTGTGACCATGGCCACATCTATGTGGCCGCCCAGCAAGTTAGTGATCATGGGAGCCTGACCTGCATAACTTACCAAGTTCAAGTTGGCACTGGTTGAAATGGTTTCAAACAACAGTCGTCCTGTGGGGCTGGGAATACCAGTGTTTACAGGCCTACGACCAAGTTCATTGCGCAGTTGTTCAAATGACTTGATGTTGGTGTTCTTGTTTGCCACCACAACATAGTGGGTCAATGATGCTGGTGCCACTGGTACCAAGGTTTTGAACTTTTCGTAGTAGCTGTCTGAGGTGGCAGATGCTACCACCGTATTACCTGGTGCAGCCAGCATGATCCAACTGGGATCGCCGGCTTTGGTCAGCAATTCGGCCACACCAATTTGACCGTCGGCTCCGGGTCGGTAAAATATTGTGACCTCTTGATTCTGACTGACTAATTCTTGCTGCACTGCTCTTGCCAGAATGTCTGCAGGTCCACCTGCAGGATAAGGCACAATAATTTTCAATGCTTGAGCTTGAGCACCCATGCTGATCACTAGCATGATTACGATTGCATATAACTTGCGCATGATATTTCCTTGAGATAAAATTTGTAGCACCCCGACCAGGAATCGAACCCAGAACTTCTCGTTCGAAGCGAGAGATGATATCCGTTTCACCATCAGGGCCTTGGAACACCGGGTGAGATTCGAACTCACGATTTTAGGGATTTGCAGTCCCTTGCATTGGGCCTCTCTGCCACCGGTGCATGTGGTAGTAGGTAAGAGATTCGAACTCTTCCGTTTCAGCCCGTCCGGCCGATCTCCAGGGTTTATAAGGCCCCGCCGCACACCAGTGCTACCTACCATAATTAAATTTCATAAAAGTCACTGACAAATCCAACCAATTCATTGCTGGCAGTGATAAATCTTGGATCAATCAACTTTGTTAGTTGTTGAACATCGTCACGCCATTGATCAATAAGATGTGGAGCCATGTCTCCTATCACTGTGTCAAATCCTGTGCTGTGTAACAACTTCAATGGTTTGGATGGAGTCCAGCGTGTTAGATCATAACCTGGATACAACAAACCTCGAATCAGTGATTCATAGAATTGTCTAAAAGCTGGTGTGTTGTTGCCCCAACCAATGTAAGGTAGGAGCATGGGATGCTGTTGAAAAAATCTTTTGACAATGTGTGCTTGTTTGCGCAACAGTGCAGCAGATTCAGGAGCCCAATAAAACAATTCAACATCCCAAGATTCGTTGATTGAATGATCCCACATAAACACAGTGTTCATGTAAAAATCCAAAAAGTAAATGTAAAATTTGTCATCTTTGTAACAAATTCTAGGCTTGTCAATGCCAAACACATAACCTATGTTACGATGTCGATGAGATGAATCTGTGATATGTTCTAGGCTTAATCTATTGTTCACATACAGGCCGCAAAAATTTGATCGACGAGTGATCCAATCAGGATCCAGTTTGAATTTTTGTGCCTGGGCTGACCAGTCATTTACAGTAATTTTGATATGAGGATGTGTCACTGTCAGCATCTGTAGATCTTTTACAACCACAGTGTAATATTCCATCCAGTAATTGAGATATGAAAAATCTGTTTCATCGTGGCGAAGATTTTGCGTAGCGGTTATGGGTGCAGACACTACAATTTCATCTAGTCTGATATTATTGTTTAAGAAAATATTAAGAATGTTCCAAGAATCAGATCCGCCGCTGTAGGATAAAATCAAATAATCGTATTTTTCTCTGATCTGTTGGGCACGCTCTAGGTACAGTGTGGACAATGACTGTTGGGGTTCCGAGCTCCAATTTATTGTGCTAAAAAAATCATTGTTAAAAACAAAGTCGGGATGTGGCAAGGCACCTGGTGCTATCTGTGGCGCAAGTTTTGCTGCAGCAATAAGGGCCTGAGCTTTGAACTCAAACTCTTGGTCGCCTAACTTATAATAGCCTAGTTTTTTATTGTAATTGGGCAGTAACATTTTGGGGCTTTTAGATATGTATTTTGTTTAATCAATGATTGAAAATTTGGCCTGACTAGAGGTCAGGCTAGAACATAAATACACTAACCAGGAGATTCAAATGACTGCTTTTTTATGTAGAACTTGCGGCGACGATCAAAAAAAGAATTTTTACAAAACTGCCAGATATCAGTGTAAGTCTTGTTGGAATAAAAGAACAGCCGCAAGTCAAAAAGAAAAAGTGTTAAAAGTTAAAAAGCAGTATGGTGGTAAGTGTATAAAATGTGGATACGACAAATCCTTAGAAGCTTTAGTTTTTCATCATAGAGATCCAATGCAAAAAGAATTTAATCTGGGTGCTAAACGTGGGTATTCCATTGAAAAACTAAAACCCGAATTAGATAAATGTGATTTAATATGTTCCAATTGTCATATTGAAATACATTCCGGTGAGTACCACAGTCAAATTGTTAGAGAATCAATGGCCTGCCCTGCAGGAATCGAACCCACATTCGCGGGGTAGAAGCCCGCTGTATTATCCATTATACTAAGGGCAGAATTCTTAATCAAAAATACCTGACCATTTTTTTAATTTCTCTAGTTTGGCCTGCATGGCTGTTTCTAAATGTTGTTCATCGACAATGCGTTGTGCAATCAACAACTGCACCATGGCCAACAAGTCGCCTAGTTCTTCTTCCAAGCGTCCGCGGTTATCTAGGAGGCTATCTTCAGGCCAACGAGTGTCAAAACCAAATCTTTGAATCTTGCTCACTGCCTGTATGACTTCGGCGCATTCCTCTTGCAGGATGCTCATTACTTCTTGATCTTTGGTATGCATGTTACCGCCTTTGGTAATTGGTGGCTATTGGTGCCTCGTGGGTGAATCGAACACCCTTTAGGTTACCCTGACGGATTACAAATCCGTTGCAATCCCACTATGCGAACGAGGCGTGTTTGGTGGAGATAAGGAGGATCGAACTCCTGACCTACGGCTTGCAAAGCCGCCGCTCTCCCAGCTGAGCTATATCCCCAATGAAGCTATTATATATGGATTTTTATAGACTGTCAAGACTTTTGCGAATCATCTGCTTGACTCTGAAGCCAAACCTGGTGTTCTTTTCCACAGCCTGTTCCAGTTGGCGATGATAAAATTGCCAAGTCAATCGGTCCAAGCTCCAGCACCATTGTTGAAATCCCTGTGTTTGAATATCTACCAAATCACAGTGATAGTCCTGCCACCGTTGACATACTGCAGTGAAACTGGGCGATGTGGCATGCACTATCATCATACAGTATTTATATGGTGGGCCGGGTGGGACTTGAACCCACAGTGGACTTTCGTCGCGCGATTATGAGTCGCGTGCCTGCAACCAATACGGCGTCCGGCCCTAAAACTGGTGGAGAGTGTGGGATTCGAACCCACGCATCGAGTTTAAGCTCGATGGACGGTTTAGCAAACCGTTGATTTCAGCCACTCATCCAACTCTCCGTTATAGATCTACTGACAAACTGCTGAGTGTTTCTGCTGGATTTAGTATACTGTCAATCATGCGTAATCGCAAGCGATCTGGTTGAACACACACCGGCTCGCCGCGTAAGAGTCTAAAAGAGTTGCAGTCTTGATCCAGCACTCGACTGGTCACATGGTCCATGATGGGCTTGCCGGTTTCTATGGTGCTCACAGCATCCACCGCTAACTTGGTCACATCCACGGCCTGTGCCACCTGCAAGGTAGTGCCGGTGGCACCTAGGTAACCTGCAGCCACGGTACAACCTTGCAAAAGTAGAACCAATAGAGAGATTGAGATAACTCGCATCTAGTATTTAATGGAGCAGGGTAGGGGAATCGAACCCCTCGCTCTAGCTTGGAAGGCTAGGGTATTACCACTATACGAACCCTGCAGATTTAACGAAGTTTGGTGCTCCCAGCAAGAATCGAACTTGCGGCTGGTCCTTACCAAGGACCTGTATTGCCATTATACTATGGGAGCGGTTTCTGCGTCAACTGTTTTGAGAGTGAATCCACGGCGTTGTAACACAGCCATTTGGCGTTCGATTTTGGCTCGGTCTTTGCCTCTACTGGCCTTTTTATGCATGTCAGCCAACTGAGCCAAATTGTAGTTACGCAGTCTGACCTTGCCGGTCCGGGTGCGCATGGGGTCTCTTGATTTATACACTCTTGCCATTGCAATTCCTTTGAAGTGGAGCGGGATATCGGGTTCGAACCGACGACCTACACGTTGGCAACGTGTCGCTCTACCAGCTGAGCTAATCCCGCGTGAATGTATATATCGTGGTGTGGTGGGCGGTGAGAGTTTCGAACTCCCGACCCTCTCGGTGTAAACGAGACGCTCTACCACTGAGCTAACCGCCCGTATAAAAGAAATCTGGGGTGTTACCCCCAGACCTCTTGATGCCGCCTAACTGCCCGCATTCTTGCTAGAATCAATCTAATCTTGACTTCGTCTGTGATTTCATCTAAGGCTACGGACTCAATTGCACAACGTCGTCTTGAATCAACTAGGTCTTCATCTTCGATCACAACCAGGGCTGGATTAAAGCCCCAGTTGCGAATCATTGCGAACCTAACTGTATTGCTTCGCAGCAGCTTCGGCTTTTTTATTGCTATAGACGGCTGTATTACTTTTTTGCTTCTGGCTTGGCTTCGGCTTTCTTCTCAGCCTTTTTCTCAGCCTTTTTCTCTTCTTTCTTAGCGTCGGCTTTAGGAGCGTCAGCGGCGAAAGCGGTTGCAGCAAACAATGCAGCGATTAGGGTAACGATGAATTTCATTTTGATTTCCTTTAGGTTATGTAAGCCTACGGCCTACAATATAATTAACGCCTCAGTTGCCGATGCGTTGACAAATATGGCGACCCTCCAGAGAAATTCAAACCTTGGCTCCGGTGGACAGAATCGAACTGCCATCAAAAGTTTTGGAGACTTCTGTCTTGCCATTAGACTACACCGGAATTACTTTTTAATTTGGTGCGGGTGACTGGAGTCGAACCAGCACGCTCTTTCGAACCCGGACTTCTAAGGACCGGAAGTCTACCAATTTCATCACACCCGCATTAAATAATTCCGCCAAAGGGGCTGAACTAATCCGAGAAAATCTATTTATTGTGCCATGGGCCTTGAAAACAATGCATGACCTCATGGCCAATTGTGCGCATATCAACCTGTCGTGCTGTGATGATTGTGCATCGATCTAGCCAATAAAAACTACAGGCCATGACGCCATATCCGAAGCCGTTGTTGCCTACCCTACGACTTTCTGCTTCACATGCAGCCTGTACTTGATTGGCTTCAACATACTTCCATTCAATTGTGGTACGGTTGGTCATGTTTTGACTCATGTCAAACTTGCGCTCAGGACTGTTGTCATATGTCCACTGAGCCTGAGCTAAACCTGAGACCAAACACAATACAAAAGCCAAGAGTCGCATGGGATTCTCCCTGTAAATAATTACAAAAAATTATAGCATTGACCCAATATTTGGTCAACCATCTTTGATGTGTATAGAACGCAAACACTGATACCGCAGATCATGATCTGAAAGATTTTGGTAGTCTTTTTCTAGTTGTCTGGCCCAATTACATGCAAACTGGGTTCGTTGTTGATTACACATTTTTTGGACTTCCTGACCCCAATTTAAAAATTCCTGCTTTTTGATGGGCATACAGTCTTTGACATACCGATCCTCTTGAGATTCCAATACACAACCAGATAATCCAATTACCAGGAGCAATGCTATAAGAGTTTTCATAAGAGTCCTTGTGAGATAAAAATAATGGCTCCCCGACCTGGGCTCGAACCAGGGACCAAATGATTAACAGTCATCTACTCTACCACTGAGCTATCGAGGAATTGGTGGGTAGCCAGGGAATCGAACCCCGTATGCCTGAGGCGGATGATTTACAGTCATCTGCAGTCACCAATGCTGCTCGCTACCCATGTTTGGCGGTCCCAATGGGAATCGAACCCATCTCTGCGGCGTGACAAGCCGCTATACTGACCGATATACTATAGGACCAATTGTTGGCACTCGGTACGAGATTCGAACTCGTGTACCGACCGTGAAAGGGTCGTGTCCTAGGCCTCTAGACGAACCGAGCAAAGTCGCAGCCAAATTGTTAAAGAACAGTGAGTATTATAAACTAGGGCGACTATGTTGTCAACCCTGTTGTAAATACTTGAATGCAAAGGGAAATTCGTCAAACCATTGAGCAATTGCTACAGGCCCATGCTCCTAGCCACCTAACTCCCCACCTCAAAATTACTTGGGAACGAGGATTTCTTACCGGCATCTTGGCAAGACTGGCCCAGGACAATGCCAGTATTAAATTACAACTAGAGAGCGAACTTTGGGAAGCACAACACAACAAGTCTAACGACTTTTGAACAAATCAAGATAGTCTCTGCCAATCTTGCCCGAGTGAACTTCTTCAAAGGCCTGTACCATGGGTCCTTGCACACCAGCTCCTGCCTGCACGCCTTGTTTTTTGAGTTCTCTGGCTCGGGCTGCTGCTACCAGTATGCCCACAAACTGATTTTTAATCGGGGTTGACATCGTAATATTCATCCTTTAGTATGGCTCGCTCCCACTTCACAATCTCTGGATCTCTGGGGCGATATTCGTAGTTGATGGTGTCAGCATTTTCGCGCAGCACCACAGCACCATTCTTGAGATGAAACCTGCGTGCCATTTCAGTTTTTGGGCTCAGTGTAACGAATCTTGTGATTGAGGGAAACTCTTTTCTAATACGCTCGACTGTGGCATTCAGTAACTCTTGACCAGCACCAGGCTTGTAACTCCATATGGTGTAGAACACAGCCACGGTGGCTGCACCCACTGCCTCGCCTAGGTCGGCCACTGCCTCTGGCACACGATCTAAGAAGTTCACGCACACTAGAGCCAAGGGCTTGTTGTCGCCTAAGGTACCCACAAATCTATCTGGTCCCACACGAAACTCTTTGCTGATTTCAGGACGCACAGGATCATCGCGTACAAATTCTAGGAGAGGATGATCAGGATCTGTGATAAAGTTAAGCATAATGCGTGTATATATCTCTGTTGCCAAAAAACCCAGTATTATCTGGGGCCAGAAGATAACGCACGCCAAAATTATAGATATTCATATCCAACAATTCATCTCTAGTGAACAACATGGTAGGACCACGATCTTCTCGGTCCGTTAATGTCCAACGCTGATCAAAAGGATTGTACCACAGGTCAAAGCCGTTTTCACGGGCCAAAGTCACATAATCCAGTAGTCTTAGTGTATGAGACATATATGACCCTATTATAGCAAACTGATATTTAGTTTGTCAAGGAAAAACAAAGGGCCCTAAGGCCCTTTGGACTGTTTGGTTACAAGGTGGTCAGCCCCGTGGAGTTCAAGCGGCTAGCTTGAGGTCTCCATAAAATGCGTCATTTGCATTTATAGATTTTGCTTGATTTACGGTCATCGCCTACCGTGCTGTCCACTCGTCTACTCGCTCGCCAATCGATACCATTTCAGGCCCCTCAACAGGATTTAGATCTAGTGCTGTTTCCCAGGTATAGTACTGTGACCAGTTCCATAAATTCAGTGGTGGAAAACTATCATTCCAATCTATAAGCATCTAAACCCTCTTGGTGGACCTGCCGGGAGTCGAACCCGGGTCTTGCTCGCCTTTGGATCCGCTTCATACAGCAATAGCAAGTATTTAACTACAGTTTATTCACTTTGTCAAATGTTTGAACTTCTCATAGTTGTTTTTTGAATCGCATAATAACTCAAGCCATTGAGGATTGAGGCTTTTAATGATTTCTTTCTGTATGTACCCTGACCCAAATTGTTCAACCAGATCCTGCCAATCTAAACTCATCACAGCAGCAGCCAATCTAGGGTCACGATAAGCATCTAACACTAAAAAATCCTTAAACCAGTGCCTAAATCTTGTGGAGATCAGTGTGTTTCTTACTGCAGACAGCACTTGATTGGTGTTGCGAAATCTAGGAAGTTGTTCAACCGGCTCGTTGCTGTATACATTATCAACCTTGGCATAGTAAGGCAAATCTTGACATTGCGCAAACAGTGCGCTGTGATGCAGCACTGTACAATCACCAAAAAAGCCAGTAACTGCACAGTTGTGCTCGCCCTGGTAAAAACTAGCACGAACATCAGGCAGATTGCAATAAGGATCAGTACCAACCTCGGCATATTGTATGTTGTCAAACGGCAGATCCTTCCAGTACCCTTGGTGCTTATGATCAATCAAACACCCAAAAGGAAGACGGTAGAAATGACAAAGAAACGCCAAGGTGCTGCTGTCTAATCCACCAGTAAACACCACTTGTAGATTTTGTGAGCTTATTTTCTGACATTCCAGCAGGTTATTAAACAGCAATTGTTTTACTGTATCTACCACTTGGTTTCTACTGGTTCTTGGTCGGTTATAAAATGTTCGCCAATCAAAATAACTGTGTTGTGCCCCTTGATCAACGATTTTTGTGGACACTATGTCATTGTTCAGTGTTTGACCTTTTACTGGAGTGTTGTTGCTAATTAGTATTCCAAGTTCTTCACTGTGCCAAAGATCAAAGTCTTTGAAAAAACTATAATTTATAAGAAGGGATTCAGTGTCTATAGACACAAAACAACCACCTAGTTCGCCTAATCTATAGCCAACAAATTGATCTGGGCTGGCAGTGTGCAACCAGAGATTGTTTGTAATTTTTTTGCTGTAAGGCAAACAATCATGCGCATGTGAACTTACGGTAAAAAACATTAGGCTTTGTTCTTAATGACCTGCCAACCCAGCTTTTCAAGATCCGCTGCTATGACATCAAACACAATACCCTCGTTGCCGGTCAAGTACCAATCCATGTAATCACCTTCACCACGCAG
>Ga0114978_10004056_pt1 | contig 11903 bp, 8 predicted proteins | sample S_140212_EF_Meta_FD_87027 | JGI IMG/M metagenome (GOLD analysis project Ga0114978, IMG submission 87027) | Freshwater microbial communities from Lake Simoncouche, Canada to study carbon cycling - S_140212_EF_MetaG | ecosystem: Environmental > Aquatic > Freshwater > Lake | place: Lake...
GATCCCCCCCTGAACGAGGCCCAAGTCGGCTTTTTTGGCCAGCACTTCCGTGGTTGCTTCTTTCTCACTCGAAATAGGAACTTCGATAAACTGGATGCGGCGATCAAGTCGCACCATCTGCAACCTGATCGCCTGAAAGTCTCTCTCTGTCAGGGCAATTCGCAGTGTGGTCGTGCGAAAAAACTGGATGTAGGTCCAGGCGACCAGCAGCGCCAGTGCCAAGACCAGAAAGAGGGCGGGGAGTCGATGCAGGCCCAAGGGTTTGCGTAGCTTTTCGGCAACGTGTTCTGCATCGCGTGCTGCTGTCGCAACCCCCGCTGCAAGACTGACCAATCCGGAATGCTGGGGCAGATCCCGTTCCACACGCAGTTTAACCGCTTCCGCATTTTGAACAACCGGTTCAATTTTTAGCCGCAGCCTGCTCACATTGGACTCCTCTGAATTTCGCTGGCGGATCGGACCCGAAAATCGGATTTTGATCCCGCCGAATCCCCGAAAGTGTTCGTGAACTCACCACTGTCACATCGCTGTCGCCGCATTCCCCGTCTGTCGTAATTCCTCTTCTTCTCAATGAGAACGCAATTTCTCATAGAGAACGCAATCCCGTCGGTTTGGATCATAACTTTCCAATGTCGATCTCGATATCATCGCGAGGAAGTTGGGCACTTTGCGAAAACCGGCACATGTGAGAACCGGCACCGTCAATTCCTCGAAAAATTCCTTGGACAGAGCAGCTTGTATGGACGCATTAGCCCTGTTTAACACTCTGGAGGCTATTTTCTGGATGAGTCTCGGCGGGCTTGTTTTCTGGAAAAGTCGCGGCAACCCGCGTCATGGCACCTTGGGATTCATCGCCGCAGGCTGGTTTGTGCTGTTTGGAGCGTCGGATGTTTGGGAAGTTTTTACCGGTGCGTGGTGGCGACCATGGCCACTGCTGCTGCTCAAAGCAACCTGTGTGATTTCGTTGATCCTTTGTGCGGTGATTTACCGCAACACTTTGCGTGAAGACTAAATGCGACCCGATCGTCGTCAAGACGTTTCGTCAAAACGATGGTCCCTTCGGGCTTTAGGCCGTGGATCGAAAAACGGAAGCTTCATGACATGAAAAAATGGCCCATTTGCATTTAACGAGATCGAAGCAGGGTATTTTGCCATCCGAATTCGTTTTTTCTCAATAATCCGTGATGAAAATTCACAATCTGATGCTGGAATGGTGTTTTGGGGCAGACCGCGACTCCAATTGACCGCGACTCGGGATCTCGGTCTACCACGATTGAGGACCATTGAGAAGGACTCGACAATCTCCTCATGCGCGGCACGTAAATCAAGAGTGCGGAATCTGTGTGGACAGGCCGCAAATACAGAAAATAGAAACCTCCATTTGTAAAAAAACGTGTAACGAAACTGGCGAAGTTCAGTGAGACCGCCATAATTCTACAAGCTCGTCGCGACGATCTGCGGTGGGCTGCGTAGGGCCTCGATTCAGTCCGAATAAACAAGGGATTTCAGATGCGTTGGTTTGCTTTAATGGCCCTCATGGTTGGAGTCGGGTTTTCCAGTTTGGTCGCGGCAGAGAATTCGGGCCCGAAACTGGGGCAAGCGTTGCCTCAGTTTTCGCTGAAAGATGTCCGAGGCAAAAGTTATTCGCTCAGCGACTACCCGCCGAATGAGCTGATCGTATTGCTGGTACTCGGAACCGAATGTCCGGTAGCGAAGCAGTCGGCCCTCAAAACGCAAAAAATTACCGAAGAATATACCGGCCGGGGAGTTTCCGTGATGGCGATCGATCCGAATCGTCAGGATTCGTTGGCCGAAATCGCAGCCTTTGCGAAATCGAATGGGCTCACCTATCCGATTCTCAAAGATGTGAATCAGGAGGTCGCGGACATTCTGCAGACGGTCAGAAGTCCCGAAGTCTTTTTACTCGATGGCGAGCACAAACTCCGATATCGCGGTCGGGTCGACGACCAATTCGCCGTTGGTGGTAAGTCCAGAAAGGCGGCCACACGTGATGATCTGAAAATCGCGATCCAAGAGCTTCTCGAAGGAAAGGCTGTCAGCGTTACCGAGACACCGGTGATCGGTTGTTTGATCGGAAGAAGTCGAACACCCCAGCCAAACGCAAACGTGACATACTCGAATCAGATCGCTCGGGTTTTGCAGAAGAACTGTGTCGAGTGTCACCGGCCGGGCGAAATTGCTCCCTTCAGCTTGACCACTTATCAGGACGCAGCGGGGTGGGCCGAGATGATTCTGGAAGTGACAAAATCTCGCCAAATGCCCCCTTGGCACGCCTCGCCAGAATTCGGTCATTTTGCCAATGAGCGGCGGCTGACTGCCGAGGAACTCGATCTCTTGGAACAATGGGCCGCGGCTGGTGCCCCCGAAGGGAATCCTGCGGAACTCCCCGAACCCCAAGCGTACACCGAAGGTTGGCAACTTCCCCGACAACCCGATCACGTCGTCTGGATGTCAGAGAAGCCATTTCAGGTTCCTGCCGAGGGGACTGTTCGCTATCAGTATTTTTCGGTCGATGCGGGTCTGACGGAAGAGAAGTGGATTACGGCCGCTGAGGTCATTCCAGAAAATCGTGCTGTCGTGCATCATGTGATTGTTTTTATCACAACGGATGGTCAGGTTCGGGATGAAGATCGACAAATGTTGACCGCATTCGTGCCAGGACTGCGGATTGCCCCCTATGCCAAGGGGATGGCCAAACGCGTTCCCGCCGGTGCCAAATTGATCTTTCAAATGCACTACACTCCGAATGGCATCGCGGGGGAAGACCGAACGAAGATCGGGTTGGTCTTTGCCGATCCTGCTGAGGTGACCCATGAAGTTCGGACCGCTTCCACCATTAATCGACGGTTTAAAATTCAACCGGAATTGGACAATCAACAGTTTGACACGAGCGTTGTGACCGCACCCGTCGATTTGCAACTGCTCTCGCTTTCACCACACATGCACTTGCGGGGTAAAGCCTTCCGGTATGAATTAACGCAACCAGACGGCACGAAAGAGACCTTGCTCGATGTCCCCCAATATGATTTCAACTGGCAAACCGCCTATCGTCTGCCCGAGCCGAGATTAATCCCTCAGGGTTCGAAGTTGCAGTCCTTCGCGACGTTCGACAATTCCTCGAACAATCTGGCAAACCCTGATCCCTCCAAGACGGTTTCATGGGGCGATCAATCCTGGGATGAAATGGTGCTGGGCTATTTTGATGTCGCCGTTCCTCGAGGGACCGACAACACCGCCGAAAGGGTGGTTGCAGCGATTGCGGGCGTTCGCGACCCCAAGGAAATCGTCAAACGGGTGTTGGCAGCACTGGATAAGAACAAGGATGGAAAACTGGAACGCGATGAAGTTGGCGACGCTCAGAAGCCCATTTTTGACAAGCTGGATACGAATTCCGATGGAGTTGTCAACGACGAAGAGTTCCTCGTTGGGCTACCGGAATTGCGAAAATTGTTCCGCCCTTGATGCAAACTCACCCCGTGATGCAAACTCATTACAGAAACTCGTGAACAACAATTTTCTGAGGTGCGGATTGCCAAGAGCAAACTTCGAGATCACAAATTCACGACATTGACTGATAAGATGTATATGCCACGCACGATGTCTCGCTGAGGGGACATTGTGCGTGGCGTTATCTTTCGGCGGCTGGGGTTATTTCCAGCGGAATGCCGAAATCCCTCGCAGATCGCGAACATAGATTTCTTCACCACAAACGGCCAGATGAGCCCAGGTTTCCTGTTCACTGATTTGCCGTTCGTCGACCAATTGAAATTCCTTCGGATTCGCGTGAATCAACAATAATTTCCCAGTTTGATCGAGCGCGAGGATCCGGTTTCCCTGTGCGACGAGACTCGAATACTTGCCGTAGGGTTGCGAGGTCCACATCCCCTCACCCGTAGCGAGATTGATGCAGGTAAATCGCTGGTTTTGCAGGTGGAGATAGACAAATCCATCGATCACCACGGGGGTAGACATATAGGCCTGAGATTTATTGCTCCAAGCCTCGTTCGTGTCGAAGCTTCCTCCCGTTTCCGATACATCAAATCGCCAGGACTTGTTCTGATAGGTGCTGGTGAACACGGAATTGCCTGAAACCAGCGGAGTCAAAATGTTCATCCCGCGAAAACTTGGTACGTTTCGCTGCCACAGAACAGCCCCCGTTTCGGGGTCGACTCCTGCCAGTTTTTCTCGTGTTTGCGCCACCAGCTGGCGTCGTCCAGCAAGTTTCTCGGCCATGGTAGGAGAGGAAAAGGCACCACCCATCATCCCACCTCCATCTTCCAAACAGCGCCAAATCAGCTTCCCCGTCGCTTTATCCAGCTTTGTCAACGAATTTCCCGCTTGCATGTACAATGCATCACCATCCACCAGCGGCGAGCAGACACAGCCAAACGACGGTAAGCCGGTCTTAAAGTCTTTCACAAAATCGACGCGCCATTGTTCCGCACCCGTTTTTGCATTGAGAGAAACCAGCACATCCCGCATTCCCGCGACAAACAGGCTGGTTCCATCGTATGCAGGGGTCGACCGAATCCAATCACCATTGGCGCTGGCAAAAAATGGAACCGACATGGCACCGGGCCACTCAACCCGCCAAACCTCTTTGCCCGTGCTTCGATCCAAGGCGGTCACTACTTCGGTTTTTTTGTCTTTAGTTCCGGTGACGAACACCATGGTCTCAGAGACAATCGGACCCGAGTAGCTGGGATCCAGATCGACTCGCCAAAGCCGAAAAAACGACTGATCCGAGAGTGACGAAGGCCAATCGCTGCCGTGGACCAGCCCATCACGGGTTGGCCCTCGCCATTGATTCCAGATCGAGGAAGAATTTTCTTGTGCGGCCGCGAATGAACTGCAGCAGAGTGAGCACAGGGTGACAATCCCTGTCACCAGCAATCGATTAATCCGGATCATGACAAACCTCGACTTTGAAGAGATCATCAACAGTGAATGATCAGCGACGCCCGGCTTCGAATACCGCGTTGCCAAATGACAGCGTTGCCAATCAAAGTTCGGGTTGCCAATCGAAGCTAAAATTATAGTCGGCAACAGCGAATCGTCCAGAATCTGCAAAATCCGACGATCAGACCGAAAGCGGACTGATTGCCGCAACGATCGATGATGGTCAAATCCGGACGAGTTGGGACGATTTCCCAAGAAAGTGACCTTCACCGACTGATCACAACTGAGGATCAAGGCGAATGATATAGGGCGAATGTTCGGAATTTGATTTCGTCCCTGAAACCGAGAAGACTGGTCTGCGGGACATGTCCGATTAGACAATCCGGTGATTAACAGTGGCGCCTGATCGTTGAATTCGCTTCTCAGGAGATTGCTTTCGTGGGCCCACAAGTTGCCTCAACGCTGCGTCAAGAACCTGATCTCGAGGCGCGATTTCCGCTTTCTGCCCCTCATCGACCTTAATGTCGGGAGTGACACCGGTTCCCGACATTTCACGCCCTTCCGGGCTATAGAACTTGGCGGTTGTCAGGCGTAGTGCTGCGGGAAACGTCTGCAAGGGGAACAGGGTCTGAACAGTCCCTTTGCCATAGGATTTTTCCCCGATGATGAGACCCCGATGATGATCCTGAATCGCCGCAGCAAAAATCTCGCTGGCACTCGCACTCTTACGATCCACCAACACGACCAGCGGCATTTTCCAGGTATTGGCAGAATGAGCGGCCTCGACCGAGTGATCATCGGGTGTGCGGCCTCGCGTTGCGACGATGGTTCCACCCGAGAGAAATCGATCCGAAACCGAGATGGCCGTGGTCAGTAATCCGCCGGGATTCCCGCGCAAATCCAGAATCAGTGATTTCATTCCCTGGCGGTGCAGCTTCATCAAAGCCTGATCGAGTTCCTGGGTGGTTGATTCCGCAAATTGTTCCAGCTTGAGATATCCGATTCCCTGAGAGCTTTCTTGAATCCGCACATCGACGATACTTTGAACTGCAAACTTTTGCCGTAACAAGGTGACAACTCCCGACCGATCCCCTCGTAAAGCCTGGATTTTTACGGGCAAACCTGCAGGCCCCAGAATCAGGTCGACGGCCCGATTGATCTCGACGCTCTTGACTTCGTGGCCATCAACATGGGTGATGATGTCGCCGACACGCAGGTCCGCCTGGAAGGCGGGCCCACGGGGAAGAGGCTTGAGAATCTTCAGCCCCGCAGGGTGCGATTCGATTTCCACGCCGATCCCGACCATCGTGTCACGCAATCCCACGCTGGGGCCCCCACTTTTTTCCGGCGGCAACAACATCGAGTACGGGTCCAGGCTGTCTGTAGCTCCATACAGAAATTCCAGACTGACTGCGGCAGGATTGAGAGCCAGCGACTGCGCCGCCCGATGTTGAACATCATTCAGAGTCGCCAGTGCGTCTTGCTGATTGCGAATGCTGAGTCGGGTCCGTAATTTCCGCAGTTCCCCCTGAAACACCGCAATTTCTGCACCCGTTCCCTGAACCTGTGCCGCAGCGGTAAACGCAGGGACATCCAGTCCCTGGATGAGGTGTTCTAGGCCGTGATCGACGCGCTGAGCATACGTGGCAGGGTTCAGATGCCGCGAATCAATCAGATCAGAAACCTCGATAAAGAACGATTTCGACTGCTCGCGGGTGAGTTGCTGCAGCATGCGAATCACGCGAGGATCCGAATAACGCTGCCCGATTTTCTCGATCACGGTTGGCTGAGAAGCGTCGGGGACTTTCAACGGTTGTTGTCGATCGGGCTTGTCAATTTCTGTTGCCGCGGGATGAGATCTCTCCGTTGGAAACGAACGTGGTGCTGAACGACGCATCGGCGCAAACAGCGAGACTTCACCCGCCTCCGAGTTCTCAGGATCAGCCGAGTAATAGGGCGAAGAGACAGGTGGTTGATCCTGAGGCGGAAGCAGGGCTGGTCGCCTCGAAGGAGCCAGCGGACTCCAGAGGATCGGACCAGACTGATGCAGTGGCAACACTGTAGCCGGTGAGACACAACGAGCACAACCCGGCTGAGCCTGCACAGAAGAAAGACTTGTGAGCAACAAACAGCACCCGAACAGGGCTCGACAGAAATACGGAATCAGTGAACATTTCATCGCTTACCCCCACTCCTTAAGTGACGATCCTTCAGTTCAAAACGAGCATCGATTCGAGGGAAAAGTCTTCAGACAGCTCGCTGGTCGGTATCTCAAATTCCCTAACGCGGAAATCGGATTCAGTAAGGGCCAGTTCGCCCCGGCAAACCGATACCGACCGGGGAGCCTCGATCCCAATCCGAACACTGTTTTTTCCCAATTTAATAATGCGGATAACAATGTCGGATCCAATGGCAATCGATTCGTCTTGCTTACGGGTAATGACTAACATGAGCAAAATTCCTGAGCGTGGGTTGAAGTGGCAACTCGATTGAGGAGCCGTCGGTTTCTCAATGAGTCGAAGTGTTTGACGATTCCCTCTCTAAGCACCGGGCGTGCCAAGGTTTTGATTTTGGTTAATCGCCGGTGATTTGAGTGCTGCAGCGGCCATTCGTGCCGGACAACCCCGATCATCGTCAGACTTCGGCGAGTTCCGCCGGATCTCCTGTGTAATCCGCGCCGAACCGGCAGTTGAAAAATGTAATCTTTACGAAATCCCAGCTCACGCCGATGCAAAGCAGGCGTTTCGTAGCACGCGAGACCTCAAACTCAATTTCAACAAATTGAATCTCGCGACATTTCCGGGACATTTTTGTTTTGGTTGATCAACGTCTTCATCACCGTTGAAATACCAGGAAAGAAATTGAACGCCAAGCCGCGAGATCCCGGGGACGCCAAGAATGCAAAAGCCATTTCGATTTTGGCTTTCTTTCTGCTTTGCGTCCCCGCGACTTGGCGTCTTCGCGTTCAATTTCTGACTGATTTTCCGCAATCTGATGGTGTGTCCAGAGGAAGGGGGATGATTGTCGAGCAGGGCATGAGTCACAATTTGTGATCCCAAACTCGATTGAATAAATTGGATTCGATCGCATACCCTTCGAGGGCTTTGCAAAATTCAATTCGTAGGAAACGCCAAACGCTGGTTTTCATTTTTCACTTCAGGCATTTAATCCGATGACGCTACTTGGACTCGATATTGGTGGTGCGAATATTAAAGGGGCGGATGAAACGGGTTGCGCGGTCTGTCGTCCCTTTGCCATCTGGCGCGATCCCGCAAAACTGCCAAGCGAGATCGCATCTCTGCTGGCGGAATTCCCCGCTGCGGATCGTGTGGCGGTCACGATGACCGCCGAGTTAGCCGACTGTTTTCCCACCAAGTCCCAAGGGGTCCGTTTTATCCTGGAAACCATCCGGGGGACGGTCGAACCGTTGTTTTCTCAGCGTAAACTCGCCAGTTCCCAATCAGGAATATCCCCCCTGTCCCGCGTCATTGTCTGGTCAACATCGGGAACGTTCATGAACGTTGATGAGGCACGAGAAAACTCGACCAAGGTCGCTGCCGCCAATTGGCATGCGCTGGCGACTTGGTGTGGCCGGTTGGCTCCGACGGGCGCTGGAATCCTGGTCGATATCGGAACCACGACGACCGATCTGATCCCCTTATCCAACGGAAAACCGGTTTCAAACGGACTGACGGATCTTGGCCGTTTGCAGTCCGGCGAGCTCTCTTATTCCGGAATCAGGCGAACACCGTTATGTGCGGTCGCGCAGAGTGTCCCGTTTCGTGGTGGCTACTGCTCACTGGCAGCCGAACTCTTCGCAACCACACTGGACGTTTATTTATTGACAGGAGCCATCGCCGAAGATCCCGATGATCAGGATACGGCGAATGGAAAGCCGGCGACCAAAATGGGGGCCTATGACCGAATGGTCCGAATGCTCTGCTGCGACCGTGACGAAGTCTCGTTCGAAGAAGCGGTGCAAATCGCACAATTCCTGGCAGATGTCCAGCGAAAACGCCTGGCCGGCGCACTCGACCGCGTGCTGCATCGACTCGCGGGACCCTGTGAAACCGTCATCGTCTCTGGTTCGGGAACATTTCTGGCGACCGACCTGATCCGCGAACACAGGAAAACAAAAGAGTCGCACATCGTGCGGTTGTGGGAACAGCAGTCCCCGGCAGTCGCCGAAGCGGCTTGTGCGTATGCGGTGGCGGTTCTTGGAAGCGAGTTACCCACTAAAAACAGATGAAGCCCGGTTTAGGAAACCGGGCTTCATCGACGTATCATTTGATTCGCCGCAGGCATCGAACGCTACTCAAGCACTCGTTCTTATGCACGTTACAGACAAATCCGCGATCATGCGACACTGCTTCTACTGCATCGCCCTGCTCGATTAGTAACGGTAATGGTCAGGCTTGAAGGGACCTTCGATCGGCAATCCAAGGTACTTGGATTGCTTGTCGGTCAGCTTCGAGAGCTTCACACCAATCTTTTCGAGGTGCAGACGAGCAACTTCTTCGTCAAGTTCCTTCGGCAGTCGATGCACGCCTACCGTGTACTTGCTGGTTTCGCTCCAAAGAGCCAACTGAGCCATCACCTGATTGGTGAAGCTGTTCGACATGACGAACGAAGGATGACCGGTTGCACAGCCAAGGTTAACCAGACGGCCTTCGGCCAATAGAATCACACTGCGGCCATTCGATTTGAAAGTGAAGCGATCAACGGCACCGACATCGCTCGGCTTAACGTTGACCTTCGTTGCCTTGCCATTGGCGACCTGAGCATCGAGCCAAGCAACATCGATTTCGAGGTCAAAATGGCCAATATTGCAAATGATGGCGTCGTTCTGCATCTTTTCGATGTGCTCGCCGCGAATGATGTCGCAGCAACCCGTCGAGGTGACGAAGATGTTGCCTTGAGAAGCGGCCTCTTCCATCGTTGTCACTTCGAAGCCTTCCATCGCGGCCTGGAGTGCGCAGATGGGATCGATCTCGGTGACGATAACGCGAGCACCATAACGCTGCATCGAGATGGCAGATCCCTTACCGACATCTCCGTAGCCAGCAACGACGCAGACCTTACCGGCGAGCATCACGTCGGTGGCTCGTTTGATCCCGTCAGCGAGCGATTCACGACAACCATAGAGATTGTCGAACTTGCTCTTGGTCACAGAATCGTTGACGTTGATCGCGGGAACTTTCAGTTCGCCTCGTTCGTGCATCTGAACCAGGCGATGAACACCGGTCGTGGTTTCTTCGCTGAGACCTTTGATCTCTTTCAGTAATTCTGGAAATTTCTGGTGAACCAACGAGGTCAAATCCCCACCGTCATCGAGAATCATGTTGAGCGGCTGACCGTCTGGGAAGTATACGGTCTGTTCAATACACCAATCGAATTCTTCGTTGGTCATCCCCTTCCAGGCGTAGACCGGAACACCGGTTGCAGCGATCGCGGCAGCGGCGTGGTCTTGGGTCGAGAAAATGTTGCAACTGCTCCAAGTCACCTCGGCACCGAGAGCGGTGAGCGTTTCGATCAGGACTGCGGTCTGAATCGTCATATGCAGGCAACCAGCAATCCGTGCGCCTTTCAGTGGCTTGGATTGGCCATACTTTTCTCGCAGGGCCATCAACCCGGGCATCTCGTTTTCGGCGATTTCAATTTCCTTGCGACCGAAGGCCGCAAGAGCAATGTCTTTTACCTTGTAAGGGACATGATTCGGTTTTGCCGACGCATGCCGCGTTTTCGTGGATTCTGTGGCCTTGGGCTTGGACGCTTCAACGGTCGACATTCCGAGATTCCTTCTGTACTTTTTCATGTTGGATATTCAACGCGAATACCCTCTCAAACAACATTTCACACGGTCCGGTTGAGCCGAACATTAGCGCATTGAACCAGCATGCCGGGTGATCCGACTCGCTTCAAGTCTGATCTTGACAAATAATCATAGCAAGCTCGGCAAACTCTGTCTTCCGAAACCGACATTCTGAAATTGGAATCCCCTGTTGCAACGAGCCCCAGACTCAGCCATCCCAAATAATGTGTGCTGATATGAGGCAGTGTAAGGTTGTTGCGATATATTTTGCAGCACCATCAGGGAGCCAAAGCAGGAAGTGATTTCACATTTCCGCAATTCTCATCAATCTGCGATTTACGGTCATTCAATCTGGTTTTTTAGGCGCGGATCTCAACGAAAACATACTGGCAGTCTTGTCACGGATCGCCTACCCTATTGCATCAGTCTTTATCAGAGGAACTTGGCGTAATTATGGCAAGCAACGTACAGCGAATTCGCGAAATTTATTCCAGTAGCCACCCCGCGATGTCGATCGAAATCTTTCCCCCCAAAACGGCGGAAGCTGACGAGTCGCTCCGGCAGACACTCCGCGAGATGACCCCTTTCAAGCCTGCATTTGTTTCGTGTACGTACGGGGCAGGGGGATCGACCAGCAAACGGACGGTCGAGTGGTGCCGCGAGATTCAGGAACAGTTTGGCGTCACCTCGACCGCACATTTTACCTGCGTCGGCAGTACCCGCGAGCAACTGATCGAGTGGCTCCAGTTCGCCTGGAACGCAGGAATTCGCAATATTATGGCGCTCCGCGGCGATGCACCCGCCGGGCAGGCTGAATTCCAGGCGGTCGAAGGGGGACTCAAGTACGCCGATGCGCTGGTCAGCCTGATTCGCGAGCATTTCCCTGAGATGGGGATCGGGGTCGCTGGATATCCGGAAAAACACCCGGAAGCCACCAGTTTGGATGTCGATTTTGAAAATCTGATCCGCAAGGTGCGCTGCGGTGCCGACGCCATTTTCACTCAACTTTTTTTTGACAACTCGGCGTTTTTTCGCTACCGGGACCGGGTCGCAGCCAGCAATCTGGGGGTCCCTGTGATTCCGGGAATCATGCCGATTACCGAGTTTGCACGAATTCAACGGATCACAGCGATGTGCGGAGCAACGATGCCCGTGTCACTCGCCTCACGGC
>Ga0114978_10004061_pt1 | contig 11901 bp, 14 predicted proteins | sample S_140212_EF_Meta_FD_87027 | JGI IMG/M metagenome (GOLD analysis project Ga0114978, IMG submission 87027) | Freshwater microbial communities from Lake Simoncouche, Canada to study carbon cycling - S_140212_EF_MetaG | ecosystem: Environmental > Aquatic > Freshwater > Lake | place: Lake...
ACGATATTGGGGATTAAAATAAATAACTTCTTCAATTGGAACATCTAATGCAGCAGATATTTGCTCGAATGACATCGTTTCTTTAACAATCGCTGTGTCTACCTCAAAATATGTTTTTCGTGGCGTAGATGCGTATATATTGTGTTCTGTAGGGTAATTCATTACATAGTTTGCTGCAATAAACGCTGGCACGTATGCTTGAGTTTCCGTTGGCAAAAACGGGCGAATCTCCCAATACGTTTTCTTGCCACCACTTCTTCTAATTGCCTTACTTATTGTTCCTGGCCCTGCATTATAAGCTGCTAAAACCATTTGCCAATCACCAAACATGCCATATAAACTCTTTAAATACTCAGCCGCTGCCTCAGTAGCTTTATATACATTAGAACGCTCATCAATATAAGAATTAACGGTTAAGCCATACATCTTTCCTGTTGGATACATGAATTGCCATAAGCCAGTTGCACCACACTTTGAACGAGCGATAGGATTTAATGCAGATTCAATCACTGCTAAATGTTTCAATTCTAAAGGAATATTGTGCCGATCAAAAATTTCTTCAAACATTGGGTAATATAATTGAGATAAACCCATCATGCGGCTAACTAATGTTCGCTTTCTCATGGCATAAAGTTCAATAAATCCTTTAACGTGGGGGTTATATACTAAATCGAAGGGAGAATTAGCATCTAACTTAGCCAAACGACTCTCATAAACAAAGTCTTCAAAACGCGGAACACTATCTTCTGCGTATTTAAATTTATTGGTTTTAGGGTATATTGGTTTTGCTAACGCTTTTTCTAATATTTTTTGATTTGCTAGGCTATCTAGCATAGCCGCAACCGGGTTATCAGTTATTGTTAGTCCATTTTGAGCAAACAAAGTGTTACCAATTATTAAAACTACAGCTATAAGCGAAGTTTTGAAGGAATATTTTAAGTTGGTTAACATGGCTTTTCTTTTTTTATTATAACGCAAAACCGAAATAATGGTTACAATTATTTTAGTGCTTATACAATAATAAAAAATAAATGGCATATTTAAAAGTTAAAGAACTTTAATTTTTAACTTTGCAGTGTGAAAAACAATATTGAAGAAGAACCGAAGTGCTATTTCGAAAGAAATACAATCATTATATTAATTTGGGCATGCTTTGCAATTGCCTTTGATGTTTTAGGGTATTATGTATTAAATATACCAAGTCCTTGGGGTGTATTTGTGTCAATACCAGGGCTTATTTTATCCATACAAACACTTTGGTTAATACTAAACCCTTACGTGTTATTTTATAAAACTAAATTTGAAATAAAACAATCGTTTATTTATAATAAAGAAATTTACTACTTAGATATAAAATTAGTTGAGTTAAAAAATAATAATGTAATTATAACTTATAATGACTATAGCAAAGAAAAACTTCCTACATTTGGCTTGAGAAATTCACATAGACAATCGATGTTTGATACATTGAAAAAAGAAATTGAACTCAGTAATTTAAATCGAGACTTTTAAAATGAAAAAAAAATTATTTCTAGTATCCATTCTTTTTTTACCTACTTCTATTTGGTTGTTTTTAGAGCTAAGTACAATTAACTCTAAAAAGTTACCAATGTTCGGCCCTAAAAAACTAGACGGAAAAGACACTATTTATTATACAGCTGGCAGTACATTTAAAAAAATGATTGATTCAGATTCTGGATTAAAAGAACTTAAAAACTTTAATTTAGACACTATTGATTTTCCGTTATTTGCAGTTAGTTTTATCAAACAAAATTATAAAACCGAGAATTATAGAATGGCCGCTTTAAGCGAATATATTCAGTTTAAAAAAGAAAAAATTGCGAACATCCCATTTATAATAATAACTGAATGCGACGGAATGAATGCCGAAAATTGTTTTAGAGAATTTGAATCACTAAACAAAAAATCACCATCAGTTCATAATTTTTATTGGAATTCGCAATCGTTTGATAGCTTAAATAAATCTTTTTTTATACATAAGCCAACTTATGTTGATTATAGTTTTTTTGCTTTAGTAGATACAAAGCGACACATCAGAGGTTATTATGATGCGCGTTATATTTCAGAAATAAAACGTTTAATTGAAGAATATCAGCACTTAAGATTAAAACACGAAAAGAAAACTTTATTAAATCAAAACAAAATAGAAAACAAATAATGTTCAAATATTCCAAATTAATAAATATACTATTAGTAGCACTTTTCATAATCTCTTGCAAAGGCCATGAAAATAGTGAAATACAATTACTTCCAATTTATGGCGAAAAAAAAGCAGTTGGTAATGAAACAAAGGACACTATTTATCATACGGTTAAGCCCTTTTTGTTTATTAATCAATACAACGAAAAAGTTACTGAAGAAACCATAAAGGGTAAAATTTATATTGCTGATTTCTTTTTTACAACCTGCGAAAGTATTTGTCCGAAAATGAGTACACAATTAGTTACAGTACAAAATGCATTTGCAAAAGATGACAGCGTTTTAATTTTATCTCATACTGTTAATCCAATGCACGATACGGTTGAAGTTTTAAAAAAATACGCAGAACGTTTTGGAGCAACTAAAAATAAATGGCATTTGTTAACTGGCAATAAAAAAGAAATTTATGATATGGCGCGTTACAGCTATCTTGTAAATGCTTTAGAAGATGATGGCTCAGCAGAAGGGTTTTTGCATAGTGAACTATTTGTATTAATTGATTCTAAAAAAAGAATTCGTGGGTTTTATGATGGAACTGATACTATTGCAGTTGCTAAATTAATTGCCGACATTAAACTTTTAAAAACAGAATAAATTTGTTACGCTTCCATTTAATATTGTTATTAAGTATTGCTTGTGTTAAAATACAAGCAAAGCAAATAACAACATTAGTATATTATTTAGATAGTTCGCAAAACGTTATATCTGCTGAGTATTTGGAATTGTCCGAAAATAAACCTAATCCAATCTTTATTCTCTTTAAAAAAAAGCAACGCTTAAACAAACAAATTACAGCAGCTGCTTTAGCTTTTCCGTTTCCTTTTGGCATTGTAGGTTTACACCGTATTTATTTGGGGACAAGTCCACATGTGCCAGTTGTTTATATTGGAACTTTAGGCGGCATTTTTGGCTTACTACCATTAATAGATTTTTTTTCTATCACATTTTCAAAAGACTTTGAGCATTATAGAAATAATGGAAATGTGTTTATGTGGATTAAAGATTAGAAAATAGAATTTCAGAGTTTATTCTGAAAGAAAATTATCTGAAACTATATAATAAAAATTACTCCACGGTTACACTCTTCGCTAAATTACGGGGTTGATCAACATTACAACCACGCATTACAGCAATATGGTATGATAATAATTGCCAAGGAATAACAGAAACTAATGGCACTAAAGATTCATCAGTTTCAGGAATCTCAATGACATAATCAGCCACTTTTTTCACTTCAGTATCACCAGATGTTACAACAGCAATAATTTGTCCTTTACGAGCTTTTACTTCCTGAATGTTACTAACTACTTTTTCATAGTTAGGGCCTTTGGTTGCAATTACAAATACGGGCATTTGGTCGTCAATTAAAGCAATTGGACCATGTTTCATTTCTGCTGCGGGGTAACCTTCGGCGTGTATATAAGAAATTTCTTTTAATTTTAAGGCGCCTTCTAAAGCTACAGGAAATGAATACCCTCTTCCTAAATATAACGCATTGGTGCTATCTTTATATTTAGCGGCAATTAATTTAATGGTATCGTTTAATTTTAAAACCTCTTCTACTTTTTTAGGAATAGATTCGATTTCATATAACAATTGTCGGTAACGACTTTCTGCTAATGTTCCTTTTATTTTGGCAACATGCAATGCCATTAACGTTAGCACAGTTACTTGTGCAGTAAATGCTTTTGTTGAAGCAACTCCAATTTCTGGTCCTGCGTGTGTATATGAACCTGCGTGTGTAGCTCTTGCAATAGAAGACCCAACTACATTACAAACTCCAAAAATAATAGCGCCTTTAGATTTTGCTAATTCAATGGCGGCTAAAGTATCGGCTGTTTCGCCACTTTGCGAAATAGCTATAACAATATCTTCAGGATAAATAATAGGATTTCGGTATCTGAATTCAGAAGCATATTCTACTTCAACCGGAATACGAGCATATTCTTCAAATAAATATTCTGCAACCATACCTGCGTGCCATGATGTTCCGCAAGCAATAATAATGATTCGTTTAGCATTAATAAATTTAGTTTCATGTTCTTCAATTCCTCCCATTTTTAAATGGCCTGTTGATGAATTTAATCTGCCGCGCATGCTATCAAAAATAGAACGAGGTTGCTCATAAATTTCTTTCAACATAAAATGTTCGTAGCCGCCTTTTTCAATAGCTTCTAATTCCATTTCTAACTCTTGAACATATGGCGTAATTTCTTTATCGCGAATGGTGCGAATTTTTAATTCCTCACCTCGTCTAATAATAGCAACGTGTTCGTCTTCTATATATACTACATTTTTAGTGTACTCTACAATTGGCGAAGCATCGGATGCGATAAAAAATTCATCGTGGCCAACACCGATTACCATCGGACTTCCTTTTTTTGCGGCAATTAAAGTATCAGGATCATTTTTGTCTAAAATAACAATAGCATAAGCGCCATTAACTTGTTGTAATGCAGACATAACAGCATGACCAAGTTTCATTCCATTTTCGTGCTGACGAATATCTTCAATTAAATGAATTAAAACTTCTGTATCTGTTTGTGATAAAAATACGTGACCACGTTTTTGTAAGCGCTCTTTAATAACAGCATAATTTTCAATAATTCCGTTATGAATAATCACTAAATCTTTGCTTTGAGAATAATGCGGATGGGAATTAACATCATTAGGTTCACCGTGAGTTGCCCAACGCGTATGGCCTATTCCAATTGTACCTGATAAATCTTTTCCAGTACAATATTCCAATAAATCAGAAACTTTTCCTTTTTTTTTGAAAACGTTTAGTTCTTGTTTTGGGTTTAATAATGCCACACCAGCACTGTCGTAACCACGATATTCTAAACGTTGTAATCCCTTAATTATAATTGGAAAAGCATCACGATTCCCAATATATCCTACAATTCCACACATAAATACTGTTTTTAAAAACTTAGGCTAAGATAACATTTTTTTATAACAAGTTGAACAAAATACGGTTCATGAAAAACAATTTAAAGGAGATGAAATTTAGGTTACAACCAACACAAATGAAGTTCAATTTATTTATCTACAAATCTGATTAAGAGCAGTTTTTAAATCGGGGTATTTTAAAACAAAACCTTGCTTTATCAACCTTTCGTTACTAACTCTCGACCCTTCTAAAATCACATCTGCCATATCGCCATACATCCATTTTAAAATAGAAGAAGGTATTAAAGGCATAAAAAACGGCCTTTTTAGGCTTTGCGCTAATTGTTTTGAAAAGGAATAATTTGTAACATGTTCTGTTGCTGTTGCATTATAAATATCATTGTACGCTGAGTTAAAAAGCATTTCATAAAAAAGAGAAATTAAATCATCAATATGAATCCAAGGCATATATTGTTTACCTGTGCCAATACCAGAGCCTAAGCCTAATTTAAAAATTGGAAGTAGTTTTTTTAATGCGCCACCCTCTTTTGCTAACACCACACTGATTCGTGCAATAGCATATCTTTCAGAAAAATCCTCCAAATCGTAATACGAATTTTCCCAAGCAATACAAGTGTCTGATAAAAAATCATCTAAACCTAAATCATTTTCTGTATAAATTCTTTGAGAAGTTCTAGCAGAATAAATGCCAACGGCACTTGCGCCCACAAAAGATTTTAATTTAATATTTCTTTTTTTTAATACCGACAAAATAAGTTCGGACGCATTAACCCGAGAATCTAAAATTTCTTTCATCCTTTCTGGTGTCCATTTTTTATCAGCAATGCCACAACCTGCTAAATGGACGATGTGTTCAATACCATCAAAGGCTTTTTCGTCAACAATTGATTTATCAACATCCCATAAAAAATATTTTATCGTACTGCTTTTAATAAGAGTTCGTGTTAAAACAGAAACCTCGTGTCCGTTTTCGAGTAATTTTTTACACAAAGCATTTCCTATTAAACCTGTTCCACCTGTAATTAAAATTTTTGCCATAGCTTAAAGTTCTTGTATTATCTTTACACTTAATAAAACATATTGTTTAAAATTACCAATAATAAAATGAATCCTATTTTTGATATCCATATTTTTGTTTGCAATAATCAACGAGCATCGGGCGAAAAGTTGAGCTGTGGAGATAGCCATGGTCTGAGTTTGGTTGCTGAATTTAAAACACAATTAAATGCCCTTAAATTACCTTTAAAAATAAGAGCGCAAAAAGCAGGTTGTTTAGGCATTTGTAATTTTGGGCCAACTATTGCAATTTATCCTGAAGGTGTTTTTTATGTTGGAGTAAAACTAGAAGATGTTAAAGAAATTATTGAATCTCATATTTTAAATAAAAAAACTGTAGAACGTTTACTTTTGAAAAATGGAAATTGATTTAACGAGTTTAGAAAAACAAAGTTTGTTTGATAAGTTTAAAATTCAAACCCACAAAGACTATGAAATATCTGGTGTTTTGGAACATATGCCAATTATTACATCAAACAATTTAAATAAATTAAAAGATGAATTTTACAATTCTGTTTTAAAACTAGAATTGTCTGACGCTTTAAAAAATTTATTATATCGCATTGACATTACTGAATTGCAAATTAAACAATCTTGCGTCAAAAATCCTGAAACACCATTACAGCATATATTAGCAGAGTTGATGATAAAAAGAATTTTACAAAAAGTTGTATTAAAAGAATTATATTCAAAATAGAATGGGCATAATAATAAGAAAAGGTTTACCTCCTGATATTGAAAACACTTTACACTTAGTTAAAGAATTAGCCGCATACGAAAATGCACCAAATGAAGTTGAGGTAACGGTTGAAGAAATGACTAATTGGGGTTTTGGGTCGGATAAAATTTTTGATTTTTATGTTGCTGAAAAAAACAACACTATTGTAGGAATTGCCATTTATTATTATAAATACAGTACTTGGAAAGGCAAGTGTTTGTTTTTAGAGGATATTATTGTAACCGAAAGCCAACGCGGAAAAGGAATAGGAAAATTATTATTTAATAAAGTAATAGAAGTAGCTAAAGAAACGACAGTACGCCGAATGGAATGGCAAGTTTTAGATTGGAATAAACCAGCGATTGATTTTTACAAAAAGCACGATCCCACATTAGATGGAGAATGGATTAATTGCAAGTTAACCAACCATGATTTAGAAAAATTTTAGATTCAAGTTATTTTGATAAAAAATCAATAACAACTTTTTCTGCTTTCACAAAAGCTTCTTCTAGTACTTCGTTTAAAATAAAAGTATCAAATAAATCTGCTGTTTTAATTTCTTTTTCTGCTTTAGCTACTCGTCTTGCGATGCTCTCAGTGCTGTCTGTACTTCTAGTGTTTAATCGCTCTTCTAATATTTTGATGCTTGGTGGCATTACAAAAACAGATAAAGCAATATCACCAAATAAATTTTTTAAATTTAATCCGCCTTCAACGTCAATATCAAAAATTACACTTTTTCCTTTTGCCCAAATACGATCCACTTCACTTCTCAAAGTTCCATAATGAGTATCGGTATAAACTTCTTCCCACTCCAAAAATTCTTTATTATCAATTTTTTGTTTAAACTCATCAACTGATAAATAATGATAGTCTTTTCCATTCTCTTCTACGCCTCTCTTTGGGCGACTTGTAGCTGAAATAGAAAACTCTAACTGGTTGGGGAATTTTTTTAACAAATGCCTTACAATAGTTGTTTTGCCAGAGCCAGATGGAGCTGAAAATATTATGAGTTTTCCTTTAGACATAAAAATAATTTATAGTTTTTAAGAGAATTATTTATCTTTATAAATAACCAAATTAATAATGCCTTGTGTTGGTGTGCTATTATCGGTAAGAGAAACAACAAACGGCTTACGCTGACCTTCAAAACAATTGTAAACTACGTAACCCTTATCTTCAGTTGGATTCGGTAGTTTTTTCTCATAGTAAGTTTTTAAGTCATTAAATAAAGTTGAACTTAAATCTAAATCTTTACAATTAATCTGTACTTCAACTTCATCCAAACTATCATTTTTTAAATTATAAGTTACCGAATAATTTGTAATACTATCGACGTCATATTCAAAATACAAAAACTCTAAATCGACTTCTGAGGGTTGCTTTGTTTCCGCCTTTGTAATTATAAAAGCCTGTGAGTTTAAATCTACTCCTCGAATTACGCCATCTTTAGACCTTATAATTTCATCAAGCGCTACATTATATTCAGGAAAGATGCGTGGTTTTTGTGCCACAACTTTAACATCATCTTTACAAGACACTAAACATAGTGTAAATAAAAAAATTAAGATGTATAACGTTTTGCGCATAATGTGTTTTTTATTCGGAAATCACTTCTAGTTTAGTTTCGGGACGCATTTGAGGAAATAACAAAACATCTTGTATTGAAGGTTGATTGGTTAACAACATGCATAATCTATCAATACCAAAACCAATACCAGCAGTTGGCGGCATCCCATATTCTAAGGCACGTAAAAAATCATAATCAATAAACATTGCTTCATCATCTCCACGTTCCATCAATGTAACTTGTTCCTCAAAACGTTCACGTTGATCAATTGGGTCATTTAATTCTGAATAAGCATTTGCTATTTCTTTCCCGTTTATCATTAATTCAAATCGTTCTACTAATCCTTCTTCAGTTCTGTGTTTTTTTGTTAAAGGACTCATTTCAACTGGATAATCAGTAATGAAAGTAGGTTGAATATAATTTCCTTCGCATTTCTCACCGAATAAAGTGTCAATTAATTTAGCTTTACCCATCGTTTCATCAATCTCAATATGCAAGGTTTTGCATACATTTCTTAATTCAACCTCGTCCATTTTACTCACGTCTACACCTGTATGTTCTTTTATCGCATCAAAAATAGTGATACGTTTGAAAGGAGGTGCAAAACTAATTGATTTATCTCCAACAGTTAATTCAGTAGTTCCATGCAAATCCATTGCAATTTTTTCTAATAATTTTTCGGTGGTATTCATCATCCAAAAATAATCGCGATATGCAGCATAAAATTCTAATACAGTAAACTCTGGATTGTGGGTTCTATCCATTCCTTCGTTACGAAAATTTCTACTAAACTCATACACCCAATCAAAACCGCCAACAATTAAGCGTTTTAAATATAATTCATTTGCTATGCGCAAATACAATGGCATATCTAGTGCGTTGTGATGAGTTAAAAATGGGCGAGCAGCCGCACCGCCGGGTATAGATTGTAATACAGGTGTATCAACTTCTAAAGCACCATGATCATTTAAAAAATTACGAATAGATGTAATAATTTTTGTGCGTTGCTCAAATGTTTTTTTAACTTTTGGATTAATAATCAAATCCACATAACGTTGGCGATAACGAAACTCAGGGTCGGTTACTTCATCAAAAGACTTTCCTTCTTCATCTGTTTTTACAACGGGCAATGGTTTTAATGATTTACACAACAATTTGAAATTAGTTACATGAATAGATGTTTCGCCTGTTTTTGTTGTAAACACATATCCTTCAATGCCAATAATATCTCCTAAATCTATTAGCTTTTTCCAAACAACATCATATAATACTTTGTCATCTTCATTTGGGCAAATATCATCACGACGAACATAAATTTGTATACGGTCTGTACTATCTTGTAATACAGCAAATGCTGCCTTCCCCATATCACGTATACTCATTATACGGCCAGCAAAGCTAATGTCTTTATAATTTAATTTATCGCGTTCATAATTTTCTTTAATGTCCTTTGCTGTAACATTTACCTTAAACTCTTCTGCTGGATATGGATCGATGCCTAACCTTTTTAGTTCAGCTAATTTTTCTCTTCTTAATTCTTCTTGTTCACTAAGCTCTTGCGACATGATTATAATTTTTTTCGAAGTTAAATAAAATGCTTTTGTTTACTGCAAACAGTTTCAACTTAGTATTCACAATTTATGAAATACCTAATCATAAAATCAAATTAATTTATAAAATTAGGTTTGCTGACTAAACCCTTAAAAAACAATAGTAAAAATAAAATTTAAATCATTGATAAACAGCTGATTAGAATTTTTTTGGGTTATTTTGTTTAACAATTTATTCATTTTATTAAACAAAACGTATATTTGTTTAATCTTTTAATAATAACGTTAAACAAAAACATTATGACAGCAATCGAATTCAACACTAAACTAACAAATGAAAAACAATCGCTAAATAATTTTGCGATGAGTTTAACCCATAATACAGATGATGCATTAGATTTACTACAAGATACTTTTGTAAAAGCTATTACATATAAAGATAAATTTGAGGACAGCACAAACTTTAGAGCTTGGTTATTTACAATTATGAAAAACACTTTTATTAATTCATATAGGCGATCTGTGAGAACGAAACAAATTATGCAAACTAATTCTGATGTTGCTATGGCAAGGGCTTGGAAAAACAATTATCAAGACTTTACGGAGTCAAGATTAGCTGCAAAAGATATTTATAACAAAATTGAAAAGCTAGAAGACCAATATAAAATTCCTTTTACAAGATATTACAGCGGCTATAAATACGAGGAAATTGCAACTGAGATGAAATTACCATTAGGCACTATAAAAAGTAGGATTTTTTTAGCTCGCAAAATTTTAATGAGTGCTATTCTTAAATCACAGAATTAAAAAATAATAAATTGATATTTTTGTAAATATCTATTCAAAAATTTCTAATTTTGAGTATGAGATTATCTTTAAATAAATTACAACAACTTTTTTTAATAAGCTTATTACTTTTGTGTAACATATCATTTGCACAAGAAAATGATTCTTTAATTGAAGATGAAACGAGCGTAAAACAAAAACAAAAAAGTTTTCATGCTGGTGTTTATGTTGGCTCCTATTGGGCAAATAAAAGCAGTGCAAGTTTATTTGATGGTTATGGTTTTGATGAGTTTGGGGTTAGAAATACTTTTGCAAACAGTCTTTTGTACAATCAGATAGTAAATGTTTATGGTGGAGGTTACAATGGTGTTGATTTAATTGCTAAACTTTTAAATGTTGATCATAAAGACTGGTACTTTAATGAACAGGATATGCCAACTAATTTAAAATATACAACCACATTTTTAGTTGGATTAAATACGCGTTTTCAAGTAGATAAAAAAACTAACATTACATTTAATATCAATGCTTCAAAATTAATTGTAAATGGGAAATTCACAATTAGTTCTACAACAACAAGTAATGGTTTTCAGAGTCAGCCAATACAAAATCAATTTACTATTACTGGAGGCGAACAACGACTAATGATGCAACTTGGCTACCAAAAAATTATTGGTAACAATAAGAAATTAAATTTTATGTTAGAAGGAGGTTTAAATATTATTTTTTCGAAAGCACAAAAAAACATTGCTTACCTCACTAGTAGTTCATTTAATGGGGCAAATAATATCACTATTGATTTAATGAGCATTTACAACCAACAACCATACAATACTTATAGTCCAAAATATTTGATAGGCGCTGGAATAGGTGCTTTTGGTGGTATTGGCCTACACTTAACAATAAATCCAAAGTACACGGTTCAATTGCTTTATAGCCCATCTTATGATAGAATTAGTATTGGATATAATCCTAAGTTTAGAATGCAAAATGGTTTTGGTTTAAGGTTTTATTACAATTTGAGCTAAATAAATTTTCGTCTATTCCGTTTAAGGAATTACATCCACTTTTTCTTTTTAAAATAAATA
>Ga0114978_10004064_pt1 | contig 11894 bp, 5 predicted proteins | sample S_140212_EF_Meta_FD_87027 | JGI IMG/M metagenome (GOLD analysis project Ga0114978, IMG submission 87027) | Freshwater microbial communities from Lake Simoncouche, Canada to study carbon cycling - S_140212_EF_MetaG | ecosystem: Environmental > Aquatic > Freshwater > Lake | place: Lake...
GCACTTCCTCACCCGTGCGTATTCCGAGAGATACAGACACATTAACACATCCGCAAATTAAAAACTTATATCCTTGTGGCGAAGGCGCTGGTTATGCAGGCGGTATTGTAAGTGCAGCGATGGATGGACAAAAAATTGTGCACCAAATTGCTTTAGGATATGGCTTATCAATATCGAATTTATAATTATTAATTCTCGGGCTTCTCTTTCTTACTTAATAATAATTCATCTTGAATTAAACGATTCAATTTAAATGATTTTAATTCAGCAGATAAATTAAGAGAGATATCTCTTGTTATAAAACTAGGCTTACCCGCATTTACCCATGCCGTATACCAAAAATCAGCAATCATATTTGCAGAAGCAATCAATTGCGCATTCACCGTAGATCCTAATCCATTCGCATATGCTTCAGCAAATTCTTTAGTATATACTTCTGTTTGGCGACCATAGCGCATTACTGTTTTATATTTTGTTTCAGGATTAAATTTAGCAGATACTTCCTTTTCAATCGCTAATAATTCAGGGACTAAGGTCGCAGCCTTTCGAATATCCAACCAAATAGCTTTATTAGGGTTTTTAAGATACTTAGCGGTATGAGGATTGTATAATTGGTATTGATCAATTCTTAATTCTGGCACAAAGGATTCCCATAAACTATGCAACCCCTTTTGCCCTGTGAGTTGTCCATCATAATTAAGAGAGGTATGTAAAGGCACATGAGCATCTCCAATATAATGCCCCAAATCTGCAGCATAAAATAGGATGCTATCCTTATTTTTTGATCGAAAAGCATTCGTTAATTTATCTAACTGCTCAATAATCAAATAAGGTACCCAGCCATACTTAAGCAAAGAATCTTTGGAATATAGTTTTACAGCCGCCTCCCAATTTAGAGGCATTTCATTAGCAGCATTAGGACCATATGCTTCAAGGTCAATAAAATGTTTTGTTGCTTCTGTTTTATCAGCATTTCTGCGCGTATCAGGTCTTGTTGAATTAGCAACCAAATAGGTCATGTCCTGATAAAAAAAAGATTGCAATGGTTCTGGCAAACTGTATATCGCAATTTGATGAATCGTGCGGTGTACTAAAAAGCCCCAGCTACTCAAACCAATAAATAATATTGTGATAATGAAAAGATAGACCGACTTCCTATTACTAACAATGTTTGAGCGCATACACTAAATTTGGATCGAAGATAGCCTATTATCCCCTTTTACAACCGCTGCAAGGTCAAATTTTTCATTTCATAAATGAGGCATCAATTGTCAAAAAATGAGTTTAATTTTGATTCAAATTGTAAATTATGGATCCACTATTACGTTTGTCAAATTTAAAAAAATATTATGCTACCCAAAAAGCGGTGGATGATATTAGTTTTGAAATACAAAAAGGAAGCATTTTTGGATTACTTGGACCCAATGGTGCTGGTAAAACAACCTTACTCAGAATGATTACAGGTATTTTTTATCCAGACGGGGGTGATATTATTTTAGACGGAAAACCATTTAATTCAATCGACGATATCCAAAAAATTGGATATATGCCAGAGGAAAGAGGCTTGTATAAAAAAATGAAAATTGGAGAACAGGCCTTATACCTTGCACAATTAAAAGGCTTATCAAAAGCCGAGGCCACTGAAAAAATAAAGTATTGGTTTAAGAAATTTGAGATGGAAACCTGGTGGAATAAAAAGGTAGAGGATTTAAGTAAAGGGATGAGTCAAAAACTACAATTTGTTATCACCGTATTGCACGAACCTAAATTGATTATACTAGATGAACCCTTTAGCGGTCTAGATCCTTTAAATGCAAATTTAATTAAGGAGGAAATTTATAACCTAGCAAAAAAAGGCGCCACCATCATATTCAGTACGCATCGTATGGAGCAGGTGGAGGAAATATGTGACCATATCGTACTAATGAACCTAGGTAAAAAAATATTAGATGGTACCGTAGGTGATATTAAGCAACAGTTTAAAGAAAATAATTTCTTGATTCAAACGGATAATGAAGTTACCATTAATAGTAACCCAATTTTCACTACTGTAAGCAATGAACATCATAAAATATTAGTAAAAATAAATGAGGGCTATCAATCCAATGATGTACTAAAATATTTATTGCAGGAAAATGTCAATATCGTTTCCTACAATGAGTTGCTACCTTCCTTAAATGATATTTTTATCAAATTGGTCGAAAATACACATGCCACAGCAAGGGCATTTCAAAATAATTAAATTTTAAAAATAATCCGATGAATAAAACTTGGTTAATCATACAAAGAGAATACCTCACAAGGGTTAAAAACAAACGTTTTTTAATACTTACTTTTCTAATGCCAATATTAGTGGTGGGCTTTATTGCTGCATCCGGCTATTTAGCCATTTCAGGTGTGGAACAAAGAAGCATTGCCGTTATTGATCCAAATGGATTTATTAAAAATTCATTAAAGAATACCAACCAGATCAGCTTTAGTTTTCCCAATGACGTAGATACCAATAACTACAAGCAGAAAGGATTTACCGATATTTTAATATTACCAGAATTCAAGAAGAATGAAAAATCGGATTATATATTAAGGTCTCAAAAATCAATGGGATTAATGTTACAGGAAAGTATTAGTAATAAAATTAACAAGGCTATTGAAGATCAAATGTTGCAGGATGCAGGGATTCAACAAAGTATTTTAGATTCTATACATAGCGCCTCTAATGTTGCTGAATTAAAAGCTTATGAGGACAAAGGAAAATCAAGTAAGGAAAGTAATGCAGGCTTGGCCATGGGAATAGGATATGCAAGTGGTTTACTTATCTATTTAACCATGTTTATTTATGGCGCGATGGTCATGCGTGGCGTAATGGAGGAAAAAACTAATCGCATTGCCGAAGTTATTATAAGTAGTGTAAAACCTTTTGAACTAATGATGGGTAAAATTATTGGTATTGGCGCAGTAGGATTAACCCAATTTATTTTATGGATTGTGCTCATCATCAGTTTAACCAGTGTTGCCATGGGATTTTTACCAGCAGATGTACAAAGTCAAGTAGCCACCCTACAGCAAACGAATGGTCAAATGGCTGCAGGCGGCATGGCACAAGCAAGTGAATCAGCCATGAAAATATATAATATACAACATACAATTGCTACTGCAAATTGGCCTTTAATCATTGGTTGTTTTATATTTTATTTTATTGGTGGTTATTTATTTTACGCAGCACTTTTTGCAGCAGTAGGAAGCACCGTAAATGAGGATCCGCAGGATGCGCAAAGTTTAATGTTCCCTATTACTATGCCACTTATATTTTCGTATGTAATTACGACTATGGTAACACAAAATCCAAATACCCCCATTGCTTTTTGGGCCAGTATTATTCCATTTAGTTCACCCATGGTCATGATGGCAAGAGTTGCCTATGGTGTTCCTAGTGCAGTATCTTATTGGGAATTAATATTAAGTATGGCAGTATTAGTGGGTGGATTTATTTTCACCACTTGGCTAAGTGGCCGCATTTACCGCACCGGCATATTATTGTATGGTAAAAAAGTAACTTGGAAACTAATGTTCAAGTGGGCGTTCAAGAAAGGCTAAGTGGAACTACAATAGTTTAAGCGGATTTATTTATAATGCGATGCGCACATTCACACCCGTCCTTGTAGATACAATTGGCGGAGAGGAGGAAATATATGGCGTTGTTCGGCGTTGATCAAAGAAGAATTTAAGATTGATCTTACTATTCAATACATAATCAATGGAAGGTTGTAAGGTAATTTCCTTTTGGCCTCCTGTGCCATAGGCATTTGCTTGATCCAAACGACTATTACTATTATACATATCACGAAGACCAACATCTAATCTGAAAGTTAAATCGTTGGCTAATTTAGCATTGTTCATGCCAGGAATATTAAATGGAAGTTTTAATCCCCTTGCACGATAGCTGGTTCCAAAAATCCATTCCTTACTATTATTTTCACTTAATTGGTAATCCACCAAACTTAATGCAAGTAAGCGGCTCTTTTTATATTCAAAACGTAATGACCATTGGGTAGTTGTGGTTACATTAACACCAATCAATGGTTCCATTCGTTCACTGATGGTAATATTAGGTATTAAGAAATAAGGAATATAGTTACCGCTGATTGGATCTAAGAACGAAGGTGCTCCTAAAAATAATCTGTCCACATACATCAATGAACTTGCAAAGCTATTCATGGATAAACTTCCATTATAACCATGAGACAAGGAAATATTAGTGAAAAAATTAGACAGCGGTTTAATTTTAGATAAACCATTATACAAAATGCTCCAATTAGGCATAGGCAACATCCCCGAAAATGGATTTGAACGTATATTACTATTGTTCTGGTTCAATAAAGCAACGGATTCCTTATCCTTACCGGTATAGGCCGCTATAAATGCAGGTATTAAAACATCCTGCGAATATTTACCATACCCAATCGCATAACCATTAGGATCTTTTTTATTATCCCAGTAGGGGTTTTTCTCCGCTACCCTATTGGAAATTCGTACTCTATTATCCTGGAAGGTTTTAAAAACATTTGAAATCATATTAGGATCATGACTTTCAAAAAACGTATTTAATGCAAAATACGTAATATTAAAACCACCTGCTGACAATGGATTTAAGTGCGTTTTTACACCTGTGCCACTTGTATCCTTATATAATTCAGAATAGTCTTTACTAAAGGTTTTATCTAAATTAACATCGATAATTAAATCTCTGACGGGTTCAATTTGTAAACGAATAGATAATTTTTGATCAAAACCCTGACGTAACATTAAATTAAATTTATCATCCTTGGACAACAAACCCTTCTCATCTTGTCGTCGTAACCAAATTGAATCAGGTTGCTTACCAAATGCATAATCTAAGCCAGGCGCTAACCCATCCCAGGTTGAATTCAATAAATTTACACCCGACATATAACCAGGCAAACGACTATTATAATTTTCAGAATAATCCAATGTTGCTGTTTTAAACATCGTTAATAACCCAACGATTTGTTTTACACCCCCTGGTACATTAATGGGTTCGTTTGCTTTTAATACACGCTGTGCAATACGTTCTTGCTTACGTGCTTCCCTCCACTTTTGTAAAGCCACTTTTTTCTCCTTACCCAATTTGCCATCCAAAGCCTCCTTTTTAGTCATTAATATTTTATTCGCTAAAGGATCAGCATTACCACTGGACTGATAAGGTGCATCGGATAATGCAGCGCGAATAAATTTTGATTTATTATAGAAGCTTGAAAAGTTAAACTGTGCACTTAATTGTTGTGAAAATGTATTTTCAATCATATTGCCCAAGTCCTGGGCCAACCTACTCGCGCCTACCCAATTATAATTGGTTGATGCGTTATAACTTGACATAATCCAATCCGTTAATGGAAACTTACTAGTGGGTATATCGTATCTGAGCGTGACTCTTTGATTATACAAAGTATTACGGCCAGCACGCAGTAGTATTCTTGTTAATGAATCCTTTTTCTCCTTGGTATCAATACGGCCGCTTGGCTCATCTATTCTTGAATTTAAGTTAGCCGTCATATCCAAGTTCAAGGATCGGCTTAAACCCCAACGCATATTAAATATGCGACTCATGGTAAAATACTTATCATAAGTAGTATCCACTTTATCGGTAGTGCCATCAAATGAATTCACCACCCTTGGAATAAACTCACCAAATTGACGATCAAACACAGCACGATAACTGATTAAGCTTGGCTTTGGATTAAAATTAATTTCTTTGGCCCATGTTAACCAAGGCGAACTTGACTTAATTAATTTTCTAAATGGCTCAATTGATTTTCCATTATTATTAAAAGTATATCCAATCGCACCCCTTTGTTTATCAATCTTATTTTGTTGCACCGTAGGACTTGATTGTGATAATTGAGAATAAGAATAACTAAAATCAAAATTACTCAAGCTAATCAAACTTTGTTTTTGCCCAGGTAAAAAACGGACATTGGTAAAGTTCAATGTTTTGATGGTGGTTTGATCAATAGATGCTTTTTGAACAGAATCCTTTTTCGAACCTGATAAAGCACTCATTTTATCCTTGTATAAGATGTCCTTATCAAAAGGATCAAACTGCGGATTTTCCATAGTTTTATTGATACTCGCAAACACTGGCAAGGAAATACGTGTTTGTTTTGGAAGTAGTTTTCCTGCATCAATATTCGTAGCAATATCAAATTGCGTTAATCCAGTTTTTGCGCGTTCATTCATTTTTTGTTCAATACCTCCAAAGCCACTGGTTCTGCTATTCACTGAAACTGCGATGGTACCTAAATCAGCCAAGGATAAATCCATTCTTCCTAATGCCGCCCATGATCCTTCTTCATCTAAATCAGATAATCTAAGTTCGTTAACCCAAACTTCAGCATCCATGGGAACATCGGACTTGGTATTTTCAAATGCAATTAACACGCCACGCACTTCGCCTAAATTTGGATTACCCATCACTGAATACCTTTGTCTTCCATAATTTTGACCAAACTTTTTATTAAATGGAATATTTTGTTTGTCTCTCTCTAATTTTAATTTAACCAAATCCATTAAACTTAAATTCAACTCATTTTCTAAAGGCCAAACCTCCCGCGCTTCGGAACTCGCGTAAAGTTTTTGTTTGGTGGTGGTTAATGGAATGCGAATTTCATAAAAGTTATTTTGAAAATCCTGACCAATCCTAATAATTGCAGTCATGGAACCACTATCCACCCTATTAATGTTCTTTTTATCCTCGGCATGTAAAAACATGGACATCTTTCCATAACGCCTTACATCCACATTCATGGTTTTAAACACCCCACGAGGAGAAGCATTTTTTTGTAACCCATTTAATTGTAAACTTAATGCTTGTTCATTTTGTAATAAATTAATACCATTATTACTTAATAATTGAACCCGCTCAATACCAGGAGGAACCACATAATTCACCGGTGTACGACTGCCATTTTCCTCCAAACTTACCGCCAGAGTATTCACCTTGGTATTTAAGTTAACCCCAGTTAAGGAATCGTAATTACCCAAACTATCAATGCTATAATTGTATTGTCTCCATTGATTGCGCACCAAATCCAATTTTGCAAAACGTAGTGTCACTGAATCTTCAAAATCAGTTAAGTACATTCTAATAAATCGAATGGATTTAAAATCTCTGATCCCATTTACATTTCGTTTATACGATTTTATAGGGATGCGAAACAAATACCAGTTTTCAATACTTTTTGAACCATCCGCTAAAGTTACATTCACCGTTTTCGAATCCGTTACGTAATTTGTAGTAGTAGCAGAAATATTGTTTTTCTGTAAATTAATTTCGTATTCAAAATAAGCTTCTGTTTCATTTAAGGTATTATCCCTATTTAAGTCCTCATTATCTGGGAGCAAGGTTGCAGCGCTACTAAATAAGCCTGTACCCGCTAATGCAGAGTTACCTTGTGGGTTATTAAAGTTTTTATACCTACCTAAAATGCCCACATTACTTGCGTCATACTTGCCATCACGATACCATACATAGTTATCAGCAGATGGATCATTTATAAATTGTTGCTTAACATTTGCATTGGTGATTTTATTTATGACATAAGCTTTTTTATTTCGCTCATCATCATCACCCAATCCATCCAATCCCACATCCTGGTATTTTCTATCATCTGGATTATTACTAAATGCGTTGGTTACTTGAATTGGATTTACAGGAACCCTTCCCCAGGTGGAACTATCAATCCCTGCAGGTATGTTTGGTGTAGGCATCCCATTTTCATAAAAGCGTCGACCATCACGTAAGATATCTTCACTTACATTTCCTAAATTCAAAACTAAGGTTCCTCTAGTCGCATTAGATTTAATAAATGGATCCTGTGCCCAAAATTCTACATACTCAATAATACCTGTTTCAAAATCAGTTTGATCTAAGGAACGCATTATACCACCCCACTTATCTTTAGGATTCGTAAACTTTCCGGTGGCATCCATATCCTTATAATTAAAGTTATAAGGGCCGCGCTCCTTTGGATAATAGCTTAAATCGAAAGTAGGTAATTGTACATCCGTAATATTCGTTGTTTTTTGTGGAAACAACTCATTCGTATACACCTGACGTACCCTTGGATCACTTAATAAAGCCAAGTTGGATCTGAGTGGATTGTTGGTGGAGTTTTTATCTTGCAGGTTTGGTTCAATAGTATACCATGCAAGCTTTGCTCTATTGTAATTATAGTCAATGGAATCCGACAGGTTGGCTTCTTTAAATCGTTCTTGTGGTGTAGATGCTAAAGTCCAGGAGGTAAATGGAAAACGCAAATCAATATTGGTACGCGTAGCTTCAAAATCATCTAAATAAACAACCCCATTACCACCCCTGCCAATTTGCTGTGCATGTCCAGGTTGTAAAAAAGCACCTTCCCCATAAGCGGTTAAAAAGGATTTTGTTTTAGTACTATAAAATGGAAGTTTATCTAATGCCTTTGTTAATTTAGGCAATTCTGTTTTGTAATTAAAATCAAACCCATACATGGTATTATTAATAGGATCAGAACCAAAGTTTGTTTTAGTAAAAAAGGGTCTTTCACTTAATTTGCTTGATGATAATCCAAAAATAAAATCCTTACTGGCCATATAATCTAAACGCAATGCCCTAAAGCCTCGCTCCTGAAACCCAAAACCTAAATTATTTTCAAAGGAAACATTCACTGGAATATTGGAACTCAAAATACCAGGATTAATAATGCGCACCGTTCCAGAACCATAATCAACCACATAATCCTGTCCTTCCATCAATATTTGTCCACCTGCACGCACACTTACTGAACCTGGTGGTACATTAAATGCATTTAAACTAATTTCGGATCCACCTGCACTTCCCTTCACCTGCCCTTCCATCACAAATCGATTCAAATTTGCATAAGTTTGCGCCTCTGCTTTAATGTTGCGATATAATTGTGGAAATAAATATTTTTTAGCAGTATCATCACTCACTCCTTTAAACGCAATATTTTTTAAATCATCTCCAAAGGGTTCAAGTAATGGAAAAATGATACGTCCCATTTTAGATAAAACCGTAAAGCCCTCCACAAAGTCAAATACCCCGTCAGGCTGTGGGTCATTGCGATTATTTAAACGATCCAATTGCAATAATTTTATTAATGATTGTCCCGATACATTTGCCCCTGTTACTGGCATATATCTTTTTAAGCCCCTACTTGGCTCCTCATATAAAATATTTAATTGAAAATCCTGTTGCTGAATGGATCCAAACAAATCCAAGGAGTAAACGTTTTTCATCATCAAATTCCAAATAGGCAAGTCGGTACGTTGTGTGGTTGCTTTTAATAGTTTTAAAAATAAAATATTTTGTACGCCTTTATTTGGGTCGAGCGCGGTGTTTTCTGAAAACTCTCCTACTTGATATACCCTACCATTATAAGTATATTGAAACGCAACAGCTAAAACTTCATCAGGCTGCAATGGTATGTTTAAAGATAAAAAACCTATTTGTGGATTAAAATAATATTCGTTCTCGGTTAACTTACGCGCAAAAGTACGTTCGTAATCTTCAGCTGATTTTAAACCAGCCATACTTAATACCCCCGACACTGCTGAAGGATTTCTAGCTGCACTATTAGTAGCAATACTACTGTACAAGCTGTTCGCATTATTTTCAGGAAACTTTACCGACGTATTGGTGGCGTATGTTTTATTATTAGGAATAGGCTCCCCGATATCCATCAACCCAACCACATCACGCGCATTGGTCGTTTGTCCATAACGATTGGTTACCCAAACCTCCATTCTTTGCACCTGCGCCTGGCCGGTCACCAAGGGCAAAGTAGACATGGCGTTGTTAAAATTATTCCTAAAAAATTGGGCTAATAAAAAGTGCCTATTCTCCTCGTAATCATCCAATCTTTTTTGAAATTTTTGTGTGGATGAGCCTCCTTGCAATGCCATAGATTGTCGCTGTGACTTTTGATTGGCGATAGCAGCTGTAACAAATAATTTACCGAATTGCAATTGCGTTTTAAGACCGAATAAATTTTGCGTACTAGGAATCAAAGTGCTTCTTGAAATAAAATTGATATTACCGGCTTCAATCCCTTTTACAATTTCATCTTTTTTTCCGCTGTAATTTAATTTAATTTGATTATCAAATCCTAAATTTGAAAGTGTGTTTAAGTTGATAGGGAATTTTAATTTATCTCCAATACTAGCGTTCATACTAAAGTTGGTATTGGCATCAAAATCAAATCCTCCATTTCTTCGCGCACGTTCAGGTAAGGTTGGATTTTTTACATTTTGACCTTGATATCCTGCTTTAATATTTATTTCCCCCACAGGCTTAATGTCTACTTTTAAATCCGAGCCTGTTTTGCCGAATAACCGATCAAAATAACTATCAAACACTTTTGATTTAGGACGGGTAATCTTTCGATTCAATACGCCTATTGAATTGGCTCTTTGTCTAAAATAAGCCTGTTCATCTTTCGCGGTTTTTAATTTCCAAAACTCATCAAAATTTAATGTGCTAGGCGTTCTTTGGTATCCGGAACCAATCATATCGGTTAAATAGTATCTTTTTGAAGCAGCATCATACTCCACTTTACGCTTCACAATACTGGTATCCCTTAAATCATAGGGATTATTACTTGCTTGTGATAAAAAATCACCTCGCTTGTCTTGAATGGGGAAACGCAAATCATTCGTGAAGGTATAAACGGTGGTATCTTTTAGGGATTCGGAATTATTCGTACCAATAACACTACTTAATTTGGTTGAATCTTTTTTAAATGAAGTACTGTCCTTTTTCTTACCTGCTGTATCTGATAAATTCTTAGTTAAATCAATTTTTATTTGCGCATACATTTGGCTATTCGCAAAAAGCAAAACACCAAATATTAAAATTGATTTTAAAATGCGCAATGAAAAAGAATTAATGAATGAAATTAAATTGTTAGCAATTTTTTAGTGCTGCTTTGATCAGCACTTCCAAACTTAATTCGACACCAGCTGACTGCATTGTTTTATCGACTGCTTTTTCGGCAATCGCCTTTTGAATACCAAGGGAGATTAAAGCCTGTATAGCATCTTGTTGAACATTAGATTTTGCAAAGCCACCACCCCCCGATAATTGATGGGCATTTAAAGGAATTTTAGCAAGTTTATCTCTTAATTCAAGCACCAATCTTTCCGCAGACTTTTTTCCGATACCTTTAATTTGCTCTAATAATCTTGCTTCGCCATTTACAATCGCTCTAATAATTTCCTCTGGTTGCATGCCTGACAACATCATACGCGCTGTACTTGCACCAACACCAGACACACTGATTAAATGCAAAAACAAATCCTTTTCGGTTTGTTCATGAAATCCAAACAAAACCTGTGAATTTTCGGTAATATGCAAATAGGTATAAAGCAGCCCTTTCTCTTTTTTCGAAATGGCTTCATAGGTATTTAAACTAATATTTACCTCATAACCAACGCCCCCTACATCCACGATTAATTTGGCTGGGGTGAGCTGGACAAAATTTCCTTGTAAAAATGCGATCATAATGTGTTCAAAAATAATACTTAAGCGACGAAAAATGGGTATTTGAGCCGATTCTTAAACAATTTTTAAGATATTTGTTAACCAAATATTAATAGTAGTACATATATGAGTATTAAAGCAGCAATTACAGCGGTTGGCGGCTATGTTCCAGAAACCAAACTGACCAACTTTGACCTTGAAAAAATGGTGGATACCAACGACGAATGGATCCGCTCCCGAACCGGTATTTCTGAAAGACGCATTTTGAGGGAACCAGGTAAGGCTAGTTCTGATATGGCAGTTCAGGCCATCGATATCATTCTACGCAAAAAAAACC
>Ga0114978_10004066_pt1 | contig 11892 bp, 13 predicted proteins | sample S_140212_EF_Meta_FD_87027 | JGI IMG/M metagenome (GOLD analysis project Ga0114978, IMG submission 87027) | Freshwater microbial communities from Lake Simoncouche, Canada to study carbon cycling - S_140212_EF_MetaG | ecosystem: Environmental > Aquatic > Freshwater > Lake | place: Lake...
AGTCTAAACGATGCTCAACCCCGCAGTCTAAACGATGCTCAACCCCGCAGTCTAAACGATGCTCAACCCCGCAGTCTAAACGATATTCCTAACGATTCTCCGATCAATTCTCGTCCGCGTACTCCACCAGATAATATGCGTACTCCGAATGAGGTCCCACGACCTATATCCGTGTCCGCGCAGAGACAGAGAAGCATGTCAATGCTCGAGTCGGAAAGCCGGCCGGCGCAACTCACCCCATCGAGTCTCTTGCAAATGCGTACCAGCGTAGAGTCCCCGTATGCTCAACCACGACAACGTATTACATCTCCAGTAGCGGAAGAGCAGCCCGTATCGAGTGCTATTTCCAGCATGTACAAAAAACTCGTGGGGTCGGCCGTGGCTTCCGAGAAAATAAAGCCAGACTATGATTTAGAAGATTTTTTAGGCGAGAGTTATATCGACAATACCAACGCCAACCGGTTATCCAGCAATGCGCTCGATGTACTGGCGTTATACATAAAAGGTCAAAAGCTTTTATATACCGAGGCAAAAACATACTGCGAGCAACAGCTCAATTTTTTGATGCTGCCCGCCATCTTCATTTCGTGCGTGGGCAGTATCTTCAGTTTTTTATCGGGCAGATATCAAAACGGCGAGATCATCATCGCGTCGCTTAACGGATTCAACGCGTTTTTATTGGCCCTGATATCGTATCTCAAACTCGACGCCAAAGCGCAAGCACACAAAACGTCCGCCTACAAATTCGATAAGCTGGAATCCATGTGCGAGTTTAATTCGGGGAAATTCATGTTTTTCGACACAACGCAGCTCGACATAATGGATGTGGTCAAACAGATCGAAAAGGACGTCAAAGAAGTGAAGGAAACCAACCAGTTTATCTTGCCCGAGTCTATCCGGTACGAATTCAATTTCACTTATACAACCAACGTGTTCTTACTCGTGAAAAAAATACAGGCGACCGAGATGGCAGAGACGAATAATTTAGCCAATTTAGTCCGCCAAATTAACGCGGGGTGCGACAGATACAATTCGCTGGACCCATTGCTCCAGGAAGCCAAAGATTTGCAGCGGGAAATCGAGTGCAAAATCAAAAAACAAAACAAGTGTCTCAACGTGATTTTGGAATGCCGGGAACAGTATTTTAATCTGGATACGGGGTTCGCGAACGAAATCAACTACCACATCTCGCGGTCGAATCGATGGTTTATATTCCGGCTGCTGTGCTGCGACTGGCTCAAATCATAGCGGCACTTTCGCGTCATTTCCTTCTTTTTTTTCCTTATCATCATACAATTCAATGAATTCCTTCGAAAACTTGTACATTCCCCACGGGATAAATACGGGATAAAATATTCCGGCCATTGCGCCCGTCGAAAAGCCGCCTAATACGAATAATGGCGCGTATTTGGCGTTTGTATCTTTACTGAAAAACGAAACATATAATCCGGTGTATCCACCCAGTATAGCCGATGTACAAACGAAAACCGGAAGGCAATAATTATAATCCAGTTTCGCCAAATTCGCGGCATGCTTAAGCTTGGATGCAAAGCGACTTGTCATGTTGGAATAACATAGGCCCAATTGTCTATGTTATTTGTATAACTAATATGTTAATCTATGCATTTACCGGCGTTATTTCTCTCCCGGTAATTCTTGGCGGCGTCTGCGCGTATAAATACTATAAATACCATGCGGAGAATATGACAATGATGGACATTCTATTCTCTTGACGTAGCCTACTACAAAACTGATGTTTTCCATTAACATTTTGCGGGTGTTATAGTATATGTCTTTTGTTAATGAAGTGGAAATCCCGGAAGAAATCCGAAATCTGGACCTATTTAACAAAATCAAAAACAACCAGACTCCGGTGAGAACAAAAGACCGCGAGCTCTACATTGGCAAATTACTCAAATGTACCGCCAATGATATCAAAAACATTATGTTTTTTGGCGACAGCAAAGCCCAGAGTTTTCGCAAAGATATCGAAAGTATTGCCGCCAAAAAACAGTGCGAAAAAACTATTGGTCACAAGTGTCTATTGCCCGGCCTCTCCCCCGAAGTCGATTTTACACACATAGATAATTCGCGATGTTGGTTGTGTGGTTATTCGTTTATGTGCAATGACGCGGTTGATTGCGAGCATTTAATCCCAGTCACGTTCGCCGGATTATTCACGGGAATAAAATCGACGGACCGCGTGGGTGATTTTACAGAAGCATTTATTCGCGCATATAAAACGAATTATCTGTATGCACACGCCAGTTGTAATCGATCTAAATCTGCATTAATGCTGCTAAAATGGGATGATGATACTAATAAAATGGTGTTCGATGAAGACGCGGGGATAAAATTACAGCGTCGCATATTAAACGTCGCCCCGATAAATAATGATACACAACCCTACGCCGATGCGATGCTCGAGAATTATCGTGCTAAAATGGACGTTATTTGCAAGTTTATTAATCAGGAATATTCGGCGTTTCTGAAGAACGGACTGTCGATGACAGATTATATCAAATACATCGTTAGTATGACCCAACTCTATTTTTCCAAAAAACGCATAAAATATCTTAAACCGGATAAAGATCGTCGGGATAGTTTGAGCGAAATCGCGAGTAACGTATTTAGTATAGTCAAGCTGAACGAAATGCATACGTCGGCCAAAAAAAAACAATCTCCCAAAAGGTCATCGTCTCTGAAACAAATCGATGCTATACGTTTATTCTCGGCTAGTCAGCCGTCAATGCGTATCAACCCGATTAATAGTCCTACACGAGGAACTAACAAAAGTATGCGTAGTAGTATCAAAACACATAGTAATAATCCTACACGAGGAGCTAACAAAAGAATGCGTAGTAGTAGTATCAACTCGAGTAATACTAAACGGGCTCGTATTAATAGCGGATCTTCTATAAAAAGCAGCACGCTCCGAAACAAATAAACCTGAACATTCTATTCTCTTGAGACTTCGCACATCTTTTCAGCTATATAATATGTGAGTTCTCCAAGCACATAGCCTACTACAAAACTGATGATTTCCATTACAATACATTATTTAGTAGCATCTATATTATTTATACGCATATATTAGCAGATGAGTAGGAATCAAAATACACAATTATTATCCATTTTGCCTCCGTTAAAACTATCTGGTCTCTCCCGAACTATTATAAAAAACATATGGATAGGAATAAAAAAATGCGGTGGCAATTGGAAACAGCATGTCCAGTCCAACGTCGTTCATGCGTTTAAAAGAACAGACATGAAAAATGGCGGCGGAATCTCCGGACCCATGGGAGACACCATATCCGCAAACAAAAGTCGATGCCGCAAGATAACCCTTAAAATCCCAACCAATTCGGGAGATAATATAAATAAACATCAAGCCCCACACAAAACCATCACCGTGTATATTGTCTGGTATCCCGATTCGGTGCCGCCCAACATTGACGCGATGATGAGCAGAATCGTGGCGTGGTTCTGTTTCATTGTGCCGTTTGTACGTCCAGATTGTGGATGCAGCGACCATACCGATGTGTTCTTGTTGCTCACTTCGCATGATAGTGTGATGCCTACTTCAGGAGAGAAGCTGGTTAGTGATAAGTTGTTTAGTGCATATACTTACACGTGTCGGAAACACAACGAGATGTATGTGATGCGGCAATCAGTATGGTTTAAAGCGCTCATACACGAATCGTTTCATACGTTCGGACTGGACTTTAGCGATGCGTCGTTTGAGCCGGTTAAACAGGTGATTCGCAATGCGTTTCCGGGAATAGCTAATAATGTGGAAATACGATTATACGAATCTTATACGGACATCTGGGCGACTATTTGCTATACGATATTTAGCGTGCGTTTCAAACCAACCAGGTCAAACGCAACGCAACGACGGGTCGTCAATGCCGTGCCGTTTATCACGATTGAAAAAGAGTTGCATCGTCAGTGCTGTTTTGCCGTGTTGCAGAGCGCCAAAATGTTAAAACACACTAACTCGAGCATCCATTCGATGATCTCCCGAAGTAATTCAAAAAAATATACGGAAGAGTTGATGGTGTTTAGCTATCATGTGTTGCGGCCGCTGTACATGACCGACCTAAACCGGTTCATTGAATGGACGGCGCGGCATAATGATACCCGGGATTATTTGCGGTTTCGCGTCGAGAATATAGAAGCATTCGCCCGACTATTGACGGATGTATTGACAACCGATTGGAGTTCTGTGTGGCATAAGTCGGGAGAGGTATTGAAGCGGTTGGATGTGAATGGGTTTTTGAGTAAAACAGCGTGTTTATCTCACCCGATTTAATTGATGAAGTCAGAAAAAACAGACTCCGGCCTGTGCCTAACTAACTACAATTTTTGAATGGACGTTAAACGCCATGAATAAATAATAATATGGAAGTATTTATATAATGGCGATAATCAAACCGCGTAAATATACAATACGTACTAGACACAAAGCATTAACCAAACGTGCAGAGAAGAAGCCCGTTATATATGTGAAGAAGCAAACTCGATATGAGAAGAAGAAGAAGCACACTCGATATGAGAAGAAGAAGCACACTCGATATGCGGAGAAGAAGCCCAATAGTTTAATTCAGTTTAGCAAACCTAAACATCTTGCGTCGGCGTCTGTCGTGTTTCAGCTCAACGAAACGTGTGTGTCGCATTCCATCGCGCGCAGCTTGACGCGCACATTCTTGCTGCTTGCGATCATCGATGGGTCTATGAGCGACATGCTATACACAGCAATATATTGTTTGTGCGTGACCATCTCCGGAAGTTGTGAAAAAACACGTGCGGATGTGTTCGATTCGGCTATATCATGGTTTTATGATATGAACACGGAGAATGATGGGTTTAACCGGCTGTTTAAACTGAAATATTCTGATATCAAATGCAAATTCTATCGAAAATCATGCCCGATCAAAGATAACGACCCAAGTTTAATTCTCCAGCCGCTGATAGACAATGTTAGTGCAAAAAATACGTTCGTAAACAATTTGAAGATAATACTAGACAATAAAATTCTCGTGGTATTAACCGAGGAATATATGGGCAACCCAGACGGCGACAATTTTCCGACGAAAATAATCAGCGGCTGGCTGAAAAAACGTCTCCAGCCAACGATTGCAGCTGCGTGTAATGCGCACTCAATGGTGCTACAATCATGGGGGGTTGGCAACAATCGCAATAAGGTGTGTATTAAAGACACGCAGAATGAGGACATTAACAACAAGTGTTTCAACAACCTCAACGAAATGTGTGACGTCAGGAAAAACCCGTTGTTCATTCTAAAATGCGCGGATTTCGATGAGGAAAAACTTAATTCTGTATCCAATGTGTTTTACAATTACGTCATAACTATCAGAAACAAACTGTACAAAACCACGAATAGTTCAAATACCATGGATTTGGAATCCAATAATAATCCAGATGCCATGGATTTGGAATCCAATAATAATCCAGATGCCATGGATTTGGAACACTAAATGGACATAAACATTTATCTCGATGATATACTAATTATATCATTTGGACAATGTCGCAAACATTCATATCGAAATATAGACCGTATTTTTTGTCTGAATTCAGCACGGACCCGCAGCTCATCGCGGTAGTGCGAACATTTATGGAGTTGGGCGACCTGAATCTGCTGTTTGTTGGCAATGCGAGCACGGGAAAAACTACGCTGTTGTATTCCATCTTGCGCGAATATTACGGGTTGGGGCGCGACGATTCTTTCCCGGAACTAAACATTATGTTTATCAATAACCTGAAAGAGCAGGGAATTAATTATTTCCGTAATGAAATGAAGACGTTTTCTCAGTCGCGGTGTTCTATCCGGGGCAAAAAGAAGTTCATCGTTATCGACGACATCGATATGATCAACGAGCAGAGCCAGCAGGTGTTTCGCAACTACATTGACAAATACCCTAACAACATTCACTTTATCGCAAGTTGCACGAATGTGCAAAAGGTCATTGAAAGCATGCAGTCGCGGCTGCACATGGTAAATATCACGCCGCCATCTCCCGAATCGATCGCCGAAACTGTCGATAAAATTATCGCCGCCGAATCCATCGTGATGGACGCCGAGTCGCGCGCATTCATTTTAGACAAATCGAATATTTCGATTCGGTCGGCGATAAACAACTTGGAGAAAATCTCGATTTATGGCCGGCCGATGACACTCGCTACGTGTTCTCGACTATGCTCGACCATTTCGCTCAAACAGTTCGAAGACTATATTCGCGCGCTGCACGACGGTAATGTGAGAAACGCCATACGTATATTGAATGACATTAACGATTTCGGGTATTCGGTGATTGATATCCTGGAGTTTTTCTTTTCCATCGTCAAAACGACGCAGCTACTGACGGAGGCCGAGAAATACGACATTATTCCGGTGTTGTGCAAGTACATATCGGTGTTTCACAGTTTACACGAAGACAGTATCGAGCTGGCGCTATTCACAAATAGCGTGCTGCATACGCCGGCGTTTGCTGTGAAAATGCGTGAGAACATACGCGAACAATTCTCTTGCTTATAATCCCCACAAATGAAATAAACAATTATGCTGTTTATTTCATAGTAAATTAAATGAGCGAGACATTATTTGATGTGTCTATTATTGGAGAGACATACACTCATACAATACGCAATACAACCATAACCATCGTTATTCGACGTGAAAATAACGGGGTTGCAAGTATCCAATTTGTTAGTGATGAGAATCTCATCCCAATGAATATTCCAGACGGGATTCGACTATATTCGAATAAACGGGTGTTAGAATATCAAGTGAATGAGACTACATATGCTGTATGCCCTACAGATAAATATTGGATAGAATATAATGGCGATATTGTATTGACGTTTAACCCTATTCGGGCATGGCGTATTACACCTGAATAATTACAGGGATTACAGTTATATATTGTCAGAGCATCATTGTGTAAAAATGAAATATATTTTGGTATAAAAATACATACATAAAATCACGCCAAATGACACCAATCGAACGGAAAATAACAGATTTTAATCGTCGCGTTGTATCCGCACACAATTCACAGTGCAAGTGCGCATATCAATATCACTTGTATAGTGATGGCACGGTTAAATATCAAAAGGGGGCTTTCGCGTATTTAAACCGAAGTGAATTCACCAGCGAATGCCGGGTGGATGAATATCATAAAACGGTATTTAAATTTGTGAATTCCCAATATTCCAGAACATATGCTGTTTTAACGGAGGAACAGTGTATGAAGTTCCGACTCGAAATGACCGAATTGGTGAATGAAATGAATAGTAATTGAATAAAAATAACACAACGCCCGATAAGGTAATAACAATATCAATATGGATAGTTTATCCCAATAATATAGTATGTCTAAGCAAATTTTTCGTCGCACCGTCCCTTTAGTTATTTTGACGGGTTTGCTCGAGGAAATATGCCTAATAACCGAAAAGTATTATTTAGTGGATTATAACGCATACAAAAAATTCATGTACAACGCCGAAAAGAAGGACGATTTTATCAGAACCATACACGAGTATTATCACCTCAGTAAAAAGCACTACATTAATCGCGAAATGACATACAACAATTTTTTAACAATTATTCGCCAAATCACGCGGTCGCATAAGTTAGAATACACATCGCAGATACGATACAACGAAAGCAACTATAATATCGTGTATTTCATTCCGCAAACGATGTAAAAACCCCGGCTATAATAAAGAAACGTCGTGATGTCGGATAACACTCTCACATATTCCATCGTAGTCGCATCCGTCATATTTGCCACTGCATATTACGGAAATAACTGGGCCAAATCACTTAATGGACGCGGCGCTCCCGTAGATGATTACGCGAGTATAAAACAATATCTGTTAAACGACTCCGACATGTTTAGTGACCACAAGCCCAAAATCTGGGTGCATTCCAAGTTCGAATACAACGCCCGCAAATGGCAGAGTTTTCACTCCAGGTCCAGCTATGACCTCAACCAGCCGTACATCCATCTCACCATTAAAACCATTATCGACCATTGCGGCGCCGATTTTCATGTGTGTCTCATCGACGACCAAACATTTAGCAAACTATTGCCCGAATGGGACATCGACCTCACCCGAATAGCCGACCCGTTAAAGACCCGTTACCGCGAAATCGGCATGATGGAGCTGATGTATAAATTTGGCGGCATGGTTCTTCCCAATTCAACGCTGTGTCTGAAATCGCTAAAAGACCTGTACTATCGCGGCATAGAATCCGGCAAACCCTTCGTGTGCGAAACCGTGAATCGCACCATGAATGCGGGCAAAACTCGCATGGGCAACGCGCTCGCGTTCATTCCCAGCACATATATTATGGGCGCCAATAAAGCCGACCCCGTTGTGAAGGAATTCGTAGATTACTTGAAGCGCCGCAACAGTGTGGCGCATTTTTCCGCCGAGGTGGAATTTATGGGAGATACGTCGCATTGGTGTCTCTCCCGAATATCCAGTGGAGATATGCGGTTAGTAGGCGGTGAATTGGTGGGCGTGAAAACCGTCGATGGAAAACCCGTCCTACTCGAGCATTTGATGGAAGACAATTATTTACATCTGTCGCCAATGTGTGCTGCTGTGTATATTCCCGAAGACGAAATGCTGGTTCGCACCAAATACCAGTGGTTTTCCGTGATGTCTGTGGAGGAAGTGATTAAGGCCAATGTCGCGATTGTGCGATACATGAAAGCGTCCATGGACTCAGGCGAAGACCGTCCTGTGGATAATACAGTAAGTATGGTTCCATCCATATAAAAAACTATTTCGTATCAATAATACAAAATGGTTAGTAAAAATACATAACAAGCATACACAATACACAATACACAATACACAATACAAACCTTACATTCCATCTCTCAACTGCATCCATAAGTTTCCTAATCGGTTTTTACCCAATATGACAATTTCGCCATCCACCACCACTCCCTTGCCTTCCCAAAACTTCTTTTTCAAATTCTCTTCACTGCATCTCATCGCCGGATGTACCAACATTTTCCCCTTACTTTTAACCAAATCACTTCGCACTTCCTCTGAATGGTCCCATTTATATCGACAGATCTCAATTTGCACAGCCATACTTACCCTACTCCACAATTCCAACTCCTCCGCATTCAGCAATAGTCCTTTTTTCCCACCCAGTTTCTTCACCTCTGAGCCTTTTTTATAAATGCACGGGGCCGCAAACTTTTTACCGTACTCTAACAGCATACTTTTTCTGGTTTCATTCTCAGACAAATTGCCCAATCTTATATATTTTTCACCATGAAAACAATGCTCCCCGCTCTCATACGCCCGCATCTCGCCACTATCATTATCCACTATAACCACACCAATCTCCCAGAAATTGCTCAAACTTCTATACTCCACCTTCTTATCAAAGAAGTTAATCACGCCGTTCTCCAAAATCTTCTTATCACTCTTCGTAGTTGTCATTTTATCTTAAAATTGCTTATATCGGATTCAATACTTATATTGAAGTTGTAAAAAAGCATTTCAATTTTTAGAAACAATAAAAAAGGGTATTGGTCAAGTGACCTCACCTTTTTATTTTTATTTAAATATTATAAGTGTTTAAAATTTATGTTTATGCATGAATACGTTTGTTTTCTTATTAACCATTCCAACCAACCTCGCACGAAATATATTTTTTATTTTTATGCCTGAATACGTCTGTTTTCGTTATCTTTATTCATTAACCATTCCAACCAACCGTGCGTGAAATATATTTGTTTATTATTATTATAAACTCGTGTTCCAAGCCCATACTTAGCAACAGAGTTGCTATCATAAATGTAATTAACAAATGGTAGAATATCCCTAATATAATACACATTCGGATCGTAGTACATATTAAAACTGGGTGCATTCTCGATGTAGTAATCTTTATTATAAATATCAATCGTGTGTTTCATCACGTTTGCGATAGTTGGGGGTGCAAACTCAAATATCACACGCTGGATCTCCTCTGGCAAATCCGTAATAAAATAATTAACCTTGGCTTTGTTTATTAGTTCTCTATTCATTTTTGAAATATGATACGCGGGGGCTATATAATTACCATTTGAGTGTAAAAAAGCATTTCAATTTCTTAATCTCTCAGTTCCATCCATAAGTTTCCTAGTCGGTTTTTGCCCAATATGACGATTTTACCATCCACCACAACGCCCTTTCCTTCCCAAAATTTCTTTTTCAAATTCTCTTCACTGCATCTCATCGCCGGATGTACCAAGATTTTCCCCTTACTTTTAGCCAAATCGCGTCGTACCTCCTCATAATGGTCCAATTTATATCGACAGATCTCCTTTTGCACATCCATACTTACCTTATTCCATAATTCCAACTCATCCGCATTCAAAGCCAACCCGTTTTTCCCGCCCATTTTCTTCACTTCTGCTCCTTTTTTATAAATGCACGGTTTTATAAACTTTTTACCATACTCCAACAGCTTATGTTTTCTTGTTTCATTATCAGACAACTTACCCAATCTTATATATTTTTCACCATGAAAACAGTGTTCCCCGCTCTCATACTCACGCATCTCGCCTTTATCAACGATAACCACATCATTTTCCCAGAAATTACTCAAACTTCTGTATTCCGCCTTCTTATCAAAGAAGTTAATCACGCCATTCTCCAAAATCTTCTTATCGTTTAGCGCACTCCTGGTGCGCGTTTTACTACGTGCTAAAGTAGCTGATTTTAAAATCAACTCTGGTTTATTTGAATCACACTCTCCCGTTTTACGATTGCGCCGAGTTCCTTTGGGGCATCGCTTATTAGGCACTTCGCGCTCTGCATTATCATCAATTACATGTTTTATACACTCTTTGCTCCGGGTTCCTTTTGGGCATCGCTTGCTATCATCAACTGTACCATGTTTGACGCACTCACCAGTTTTTCGATTTTTTCGAGTTCCGTTTGGGCACCGCTTATTTGTCATATATGTTAGTTACAGATTTGAGAGCCCCTTCTACCCATCCCTGGTCGTTACTCACTGCTTCGCCGACGACAAACACGTTTGGCATGGGATGTTGCGCGGTTCGAATGAACTCTTTGCGAGTCCCTGCGAACGGTTTACAATAGTGTGTTCCCTCGTGCCAAAAACAGTTCTTAATCGCGGTTAGGCGGAGCGAATCCCCCGGAATCCCTAATGCGTCTTCCAATAACCGGCAAAAAGTAGCTGGACTTTGAATGCGGTTGAGTCTTACCGCACATTGATTGTCATTGTACGCAATCATATATACGCCTTTCGCCGGATCCATCGGCATTATTTTTTGCAATATGGACGACACAACTGTATATTTTTTCACGTACGCAGCTATGATATGCTTTGTATCCGCCGAAAATTTGCCATAAACCCGGAGAAACGGCTGCGACTGAATCGTGTTATACACATTGTGCCTGGGAAACAGCCTTCGCAATACACTTACGGTTGTAGCTACAATGACACGGTTGCAAATAAATGTCGGGCCGTGTTTTGTTTTCACAACAACGGTGCCGTCGCCACGCGGTTCTAATTTACTCGCTTCACAGCCAAGCCGGACATCAACCCGGTCTTTTTCGACAATGCGTTCTGCGAGTGATTTCCAGGGAACCGCGAAGAGTTTAGCGTTACTGCAACAATAATTGTCGTCCATGCCGTAATGCTTTAGCGTACTCAATGCGTCTTCGTCCTCGTAATCGCTGTATCCCGTGCTTTCCACAAATAGTCGGTAATCTTTTTTGCCTAAAATAGGTTCCGCGAATTCACGGAATGTCCGGCCTTTGGTTTTGGTGGAGTGCGACTTCAGACGACTGAACGTCTCTTTCACGTCCAGCGGCTCGAAC
>Ga0114978_10004068_pt1 | contig 11890 bp, 15 predicted proteins | sample S_140212_EF_Meta_FD_87027 | JGI IMG/M metagenome (GOLD analysis project Ga0114978, IMG submission 87027) | Freshwater microbial communities from Lake Simoncouche, Canada to study carbon cycling - S_140212_EF_MetaG | ecosystem: Environmental > Aquatic > Freshwater > Lake | place: Lake...
ACACTGCTATTGAGGTGGCCATTGTCCAGCGCACGATGTCAGTTAGCCAACTTTACGACTATATCAAGAATCCTAAAATTGCTAAAACAATGGGATGGAATGTTGATGCGGTCAAAAAGGCCATTTGGAAATCATCCACCAAGACCGACCAGTGGAAGAACTGGAACTCCCATTGGGAAGACTTCCAGCGTGAAGTTAAAGAGAATGATCTGTACGCTGGTGAGGCCGCATACCACAGGGCCAAACTTATTTATGGGTACAATCGTGAGTTTGACGGCAAATTCTCACAACTCATTGCATCCCGTGATTGTGATGACTTCCTCTACGAGCGAAGCGGAAAATACTCCAACGTCAACAATTGCTTTGTCATCTTTACCTACGGAGTTGGTCAGGGAACATTTCATACAATCAGGGGTCTTAAACAGAAGATCTACAACCCGATCCAAGTATCCAATCGTATTTTGTGTCAGGCCGCACAAGCAGCCATTACATCTGGATTGATTCAACTTCAAGGTGATGCTGAAGCCATTCAAGACTTCCAATACATCGAAGTCGGCCCGTATAGCTTTATACCTACAGGACTTACTCCTATCCAACTTCAGCCTCCTTCTATTGCTACACAAGGTCTTCCTGTGTATAGCCTGATGACTCAGACGCTTCAGAACAACACTGGAAGCTATCGTTCTCGCGGGCAAAATACCGATGGCCAAGCTCGCTCCGCTACTGAGGTTGTCCAGCAAGCCCGACAAGAATCAACACTCAATGCCGCTGCACTAGAGTTGTTCTACACCCCATATAACAAACTCCTCACAGAGCAATATCGTCGGGCAGTCTCTGCCGATCTTTCACAGTTGGACAAGGGTGGTAAACTTGCCATGGAATTCCGCGCCCGCTGCAAACGCCGTGGAGTATCCATTGAACGTATGCGCCAGTTCCTTAAAGTTACGGCAATGAGAGCCATGGGTGATGGAAGCCCCGTAATGACAGAAATGGCCTCCAAACAACTGATGGAGCTTTACTCCTTAATGGATGAGAAGGGCAAAGAGAACACCCTGCGAGCAGTGGTTGCTGGTATACCGGGTGTAGGATACCAGAAGGTGGACCTATTCGTTGCTAAAGGCCCGCCCCGTAAGGTTATCGACTTCGACATTGCCAACCTTGAAAACGGTAATCTACGTCAAGGTATTCAACAACTTGTCCACGATAGCCAAAACCATCCTGTCCATATTGAAGTTCATATCCCCCTCATGGCCGAGATCATCGATGCACATAAGCAGCAGCAGATTCCAGACGAGCAGGCAATGCAGATCCTTCGCCCGCTTTCCGACCACACCACTGAGCATTTGGTGATGTTCTCCACCAACAGCTTCCGAAAACAAGAGGTCAACGAACTCAAGCGTCAGCTTCAAAACGTCACTGCTTATGTGGATGAGTTGGAGCAACAAGTCATCAACAGGATGATGGCAGAGCAGAGCAAGATGCAACAGCAAGCGGCGGCTGGACCAGAACAAGGTGGCCAGCCCGATCCTAAACAAATGTTTGAAATCCAAAAGGGACAACTTAGGCTTGCAGAGATGCAGGAAAAGCGTAGCATGGCACAAGAATCCCATGCACAGAAAATGGAAACCATCCGCCAGCAAATGGCACTCAACGATTTGAAAACCAGAAGCTCTATTCTTGATAAGGTTGCACGACCATCCTCTGGTGGTCGCCCGCCAATGATTGAACAAGTAGCACCTACGGCATAACCCAATGGATTGGAATAACGCTGACGCCCGCGAATGGGCTAAAACGTGGGAAATGGACCACATGGTAAGGGGATTGAAGTTCTTGGCTAAACGTGTCCGCCCGCGCCGAACAGTAGGACCAGTGGCACAGGGGTTTGATCTATCCCCAGTATTTATCAAAAGTGCTGGGTTCTACGAAGGAAGCCAAGAAGTGCTTGACCTGATTGAAACCATGGGCAAGGGTGAGTATACAACAAAACCAAAAGTTGATTTCCCAGAGTCTTTCTCACACATTAAACCCGAATAATTTATGGCAAACGCAATCCTAAACTCGTCCCTTACTGGAGACGCAGACTTCGCTGGAGCCGTTTTTGGCACCTCCGAACAACAAGAACCTACAACTCCAGTTGAGACAACTCAGCAGGATGTTCAAAACGATGTTCCACGTGGAACAAACGACGATGAGAAGACCACTACGCAAGAAGCTCCCGAAGAAGAGAAAAAGGTCGCTAAAGTTAGGGAGCCAGACAAGAAGTCGAAAATTACCAAAGACCAAGTAGAGGCTACGCTAAAGAAAGCAACGACCAAGTCTTCTGATTCTTCTGAACAGGCTGCATCAGATTCTTCTGACAATGATCTACCAAAAAATCCCCATTTTGACGATAAGCCAGTTTCTGAAAAACCAGAGGGTGATGATTCCGAAAAAGGCATCTCCTCTTGGAAAGAGATCAAATCAGAGATGAAAAAGGCCCGCGAGGAGCGGGATCGTCTTAAGGCAGAACTTGAGGCCACTAAAGAAAAGGTGGTTAAGGTTGAAGGTGGTGAAGTTGATTATCTCCGTCAAGAGGTGGATAGTTACAAAACCCGCCTTGCCGAACTCTCCCGTGAACTTAAGGCCGCAAACTTTGAGCGTAGCCCAGAGTACGTTGAGAGTGTGAAAAAGCCGTTGGCTGGCATTCAGGGTGATCTAAAGTCTATTGCTGATGCTAATGATGCCGATTTCTCCAAACTTTGGCAGGCCATCACGGAGCCAGATATGCGGAAGCGTACTGACAGTCTTGAAGACCTTATCGGTGATTTTAAGCGCATGGAACAGCTTGAGGTTGTTAAACTTACTGAAAAGTTCCACAACTTGCGTGATTACCATGAGCGTTTCTCCAACGAGTCGGAGTCCATGGCAGAACAGCTTCGCGCCCGCAAAGCCCAAGAAGAGCAAGAATTCATTGAGAATGACCAGCGTCTACAGAAGGCTTTTACGGCCAACGCTTGGACCCGCATGGAAGACCGCTACGACTTCTTGAAAGAGATCGATGGACAGAGCGACTGGAATTCAAGTATCCGTTCCGCCCGCCAAGCAGCATCTGAAACCAATCTAGACAGGCTTCCTGTTGAGGATAGATCTACAATCTTGGCTAGAGCGGCAGTTGTCCCATTCCTTGAATCGGCCATCAACCACTACAGTAATAAACTCCAAAGCGTAACCTCCGAGAAGGATGCAAAGATTGCAGAACTCCAGCATCAACTGAAGTCAGCAATCGGTGCCACACCTAGCCTTGGATCTTCATCTAGCGACTCTAGCGACGATGACGATGATACTGAAGACATGGGTTCAGTTAACTTTGGCGCATCAATTATGGGCAGGCGATAAAAATATCGCTTGACATATTAATGCACTTGGTTTAAGAGTATCTCCAATGATCTAGTCTGGTTTGATCTCAGACGCCTGTTGGTGAGCGTTATCTCCTCCTAAGATGGTTTGCCGTCTAGAACCTACAGCGGCGTAGGGAACAGATTTCTTGTAGTGGCGTCCCGCCCAATGGCGAAGGCGATAAACATTACAAAAAAACGCAAAATTAAAATTAGGAGAAAATAACAATACTATGGCTAATCTGCCTTCAACGCTATCGTGTGACGCGATTAACGACAATTTCCAAAGGGAATCTGGACGTATCGCTCTCGGTACCTATCGTCTGGGTCTCTATAAAGATCCGTATCTTCGCTTCGTGTCTCAGTCGGCTTTCCCCGACAACATGGGCATCACCATCAAAAACACCATTGCCGCTCGTACTCGTGCGGTTGGCACTGGATGGGAAGATGTGAGCGTCAGCAATGGAACCAATGACTCTTGCTTGCCGCCCGTCAAAACCGTTGGCTACGCCTTCGATCAGAACACCTTCACCCTTCGTCATCAAGCGATTGAGTCAAGCTGGATCTGCTTGGAAGACGTTCGCACCAGCGCGTTCCCCGTTGACGATGTTAACAACTACATCAAAATCCTCTCCGACAACGTGAATGTCGAGTGGATTGAGCGTTACGACAACGACTACTTCACTCTGTCGCAGTCGAAGTTGACTGCTGCTGCTGGACTTCCTTCCAGCACTGGCTCGGCGTTTGCCACCACTGCTCCTACGAGCGTGATGACACCCGGTATCCTGCGTCAGATCTACGACAACCTCTATCAGGACAACGCTGGAGATGACGGCGATGCGGTGACGGACGATGGTTCGCCCGTGTTCAACGTCTTCGCTGAACGTGCGACGATTGAGAACCTTGTCAAACTGCAACAGGACGTTCGTCAGGACGTTCGCTGGAGTGATCGTGTGAACGACCTTCTGGGAGCCAATGGCGCGACCATGCTTCCCGGTAAGTCCTATGGCGGGTTCACCTTCCATAGCCGTCCGTTCCCGAAACGCTTCAACGATGGGCCTGCTGGAACGTTTGTTGAGGTTACACCTTATGTCTCTACTACCACAGCGACCAAGGGCACGAAATATGTCATCAACCCCGCATACAAGACGGCGAAATACTCCACCACGGTTGTGTTTCACCCGAAGGCGTTTGAGTGGCTTGTTCCCAACCCCAACATCAAAGTCGGCAAACTGAGCTACGATGCTCAGAACTATCGCGGCGACTTCCGCTGGGTCAACGAGTACCATCGTCAGTGCAATCCTGACAAAAACAGTGGTTACTTCCGCGCCAAGATGGCTTGTGCGGTCAAGAGCGTGTTCCCCCAGTGGGCATACTACATCTTGCACTTGCGCTGCAATCTTGCCAACGATCTGGTTGCTTGCCCAAGTGGCAGTGGCTACGGGTATTTGAGCTAGAAATTAACGCCATAACATAGCCGAAATCGATTGACAAAGTGGGGGTGGTAGCGTAAGCTGCCACCCTTACTTATTTATGAAGCAATACATTCAATTAAAACACGGCATAGCAATAATAGACCAACAAGACGATGATAGAATCAATCAATATAAATGGCATTCTGTAGACATGGATAAATCTGGAAGATATTATGTAACTTGTTCAATTAAAGGAAAAACAGTTTACATGCATCGAATGGTTATGGGCGCTCAATCTGGAGAAACTATAGATCATATTGATGGCAATGGATTGAATAATTGTAGTGAAAATCTTAGGTTTGTTATTCCGTCTCAAAATAGTATGAATCAAAAAATTCGTAATGATAATACTAGTGGCCATAAAGGAATTAGCTGGTGTCCTGATAGAGAAAAATATCAGGTGTACATCAATATCGACAGAAAACGAAAATCTCTTGGACGATATAAAACGATAGAAGAAGCTATTTATGTTCGCGACAAGTCTATAAAATCCAACTATGGAGAATACGCCAGAGATAATTCATCATTGCCAGAAAACACCGAAATAGAACCACAGAGGGCTATTCCTAGGACATTGCGGCGCAAGGGAACTAACAACTCGTCGGGCAAAACTGGAGTAACAAAACACAAGGGAAAGTGGAAGGCTTCTATCACAATTGATGGTAAGCCAAAACATATAGGAATTTTTTCAAATGTTGAGGATGCAATTGCCGCACGCAAGAATGCCGAGTTACAATATTTTTCCGATTATCTAAGGGATGCTGCTTGACTAGTTTTGTGATTTAAAGTAGTCTCCAACAACAACTAATCCAATCAGCTTTATGAACATCAAAATACCCGAAGGTTATACCCTGCCTGAAGACGTTAAAGACGGAGGCACGTTTGAAGAACTTGTCACGTTCAAAGTCGAGGGCAATGAACTGTACCCCACCCAAATCGCGGGAGTGGAAATTCCCTCCGATGATTCTGAGTCGGAAGCTGGTAACGAGGCCGAAACTGACATGGCACAAGAAGAGCCAGTGATGGCTGTTAGTGTTGGCATGGGCAAAGGAAAGCCCCGTAAGCAGGCTTCCAACCCGATGAAGGGCATGGGCGAGCGCATCATGGGCATGGCTTGATCGTGGGTCACTAGGGTAAGTCTATGGCCCTTCCTGCGCTCACAGCCAAGTTTGCAGAGATCGCCAGTCTTCCTAAGAAGGAGGTTCTGGCCCGATGGCTGGTTGCTAAAACTGGTACAGGATCAATATCTGAGTATTGGTCGCTACCAGAGAAGTACATCTTGGCCAATATTGCTGTTGCCTATGACCCATCGAAAACGCTATCAGATTACATCTCACTGAAGAACCAGTGGCTGTGGAGCGCGATTTACAACAAAGTATCAACCACCGTTGTTGTTAAAGATATAGAAATTGATTGGGATGAAACGCTTGGTCTTGGATATATTGCAGCAGCACTTCGTAACGACGATACGGCTGCGAGTGTTTTGCCGTATATTCAATGGTCAACAAGATATCAACTAGCATCAATCATAACATCTATTGAGCCATGAGTATTCAAGAAGTAAAGGAACAACGAGGAATCAAGTTGACCGTTAGCGAGTTTGTTGCTGGCTTTGCCCTAGTTGTTACACTTTTTTCAGCACTCAATGGATGGATTGTTCTTCCAGAACAGATGCGCCATATCAACTCCAACGATGCAAAGCAAGACGCAAAGATTGAAATGATGGAACGCACATCCGCCGAGAGGTCGGAACTTCTTGCCCGCATTGATGAGCGGACTCAGAGAATAGAAGAATACTTGCAAAGCAAGGGGCTCTGATCTAATCTCCACTCAATGAAAGCTCTATTGGCAAAGCTGGCTGGAATATCTTCGGCAATATTTAATTTCTATGCCCCGATTCTTAAACAGGCATTGGCAACTGGAGTTGCAGCATTACTTCCGATTGCTATTGATATCGTTAGGTCGTTGGCAGAAACCAACAAGACTGGCTCACAGAAGCGTGAGGCCGCTGTTAAAGAACTTAAAAACGAAGCTACCGACCTTGGGTTGAAAGTTTCGGAATCCATCATTCGCTTCACCATTGAGTCGGCGGTGCAGAAGCTAAAACTGGAGGACGAGATTTGAAAAACGCAGTCTTAAGGTTCTTGGTTTCAAAACTTGGTGGTATTCTTACCCCCATCATTGCTGGTCTTATCGGTGGGGCTATTGGGAAACTTGCAACATTTGACTCTAGCCTTGCCAGTAATGTCGATCAAGTGGCTGTGACGGGATTTGTGGTTTCATTTATTCTGGCAGTAGTCAACTATTTTACCAACAAGGTCCAGACCGATGGAATCAAGAGCATCCAAGCACTTGTTAATACGGATCAAGATGGGATCATCGGACCAATCACCTACACTGAAGTACGAAAGGCCATCCCTGTCCAGCAGTGATCAACCAACCATTAAATGAGGAACAATTAAATGCCATCTTCCAAAGACTTCATCCAGAGCCTTCCAGACAACGGTTCATCGTGCGGCTGCTACGTTCCATTCGATTCACAGTCAAAATTTCCCGAAAGGAAGGTAAAATTGCCAGTTTCCTCGGAATCAGAGGCGGCACGGATTTCTAGGGCATGGGACATTGGCAAAAAGTGCAGCCAAAGCGATGATTGAAAAACTTGCCGACATTGCCTTGTCGCAAGTCGGAGTAAAAGAAGTTGGTGGCAACAATCGCGGGGCAAAGATCCGCGAGTATCAATCGGCTACAAATCTATCTCCTGCTGCTTGGCCATGGTGTTCCGCCCTAGTTGATTGGTGTGTATCACAATGGTTGACCGATAGAAAGAATGTGAAGTGGTTGTCCCTGAAGGTATCCTCTCCATCGGTCTGGCGCCCTAAAACAGCGGCAGCATTCGGACTTCTTGACTGGGCTAGGAAGCACCCCAACACCACCACGATCTTGCCCGAAACAGCTACGGTACAGAAGGGGGATATTGTGGTGTTTGACTTCTCCCATACAGGTATTGTAATTGGTGGGGGAAAATTATTTATTCAATGCGTGGAAGGAAATACCAACGGAAAAGGAGAGCGCGACAGCGTGTCTGGTGATGGCGTATGGTTGAAGCGTAGAAACGTATCACTCGTAAGGAATTACATCAGAATCCATCCATCGAAAGTCCAATGAAAGAGAAGCAACAAGCCCGCCCAAAACACAAAAACAACAAGCCAGTTCAGAATGATTGCCCATATTGTGGGTCAGAAAAGATTGAACATATTCACATTAAGCATGTCGGATCAATGAGAGTATGCAAACAATGCCGAGAAGAATTTTGAAATGGTTGCTAAAATACAGTCTATCCTTTCTTCGTTTGGAATTGAAAACGAGGACGCCGCCCATGCCATTGCAGATTGGGTAGCTGCAAAAGATAGCGTAGCCAACAAACCTAAAAGCCTGATAGGGTCTTCAACCGATGAAACGCTACGCATGGTGGGCCAAGCACTCGCAGAAATGTTTGAAGCGGGATTTGCTGTTGTTACATACAAAGAGGGGGATGAAACCAAAAACGCATTTAGCAAGTTTGGCAATGATTATGCTATTGAGGGCATCATTGGTAATATCCACGACATTTTTTACTCTGAGGACGATGACGAAGATTTGGACGATGGAGACCTCAAAAAGGCTATCAAAGATTTATGACATATGATGAAGATGTACTATCCATTGCAACAAGACTCACTTCCAACGACAGGCAGGACCACTACGGCCCGCCCCATGAAGACTTCGCTAGGTCGGCTAAAATGTGGTCGGCCATACTTGGGGTTGATGTTACTCCCCAGCAATTTGCTTTGTGCATGATTGCGGTCAAGATATCCCGACTTACCGAAACCCCCACCCATAGAGACTCGGTAGTAGATATAGCTGGATACGCCCGCTGCTACGATCTCTGCAACCAATCCCAATGAAAAAAATAGCCATCCTATCGGACTTCCACTGCGGTCATAAAGTGGGACTAACCCCCAGCGGGTATTTGCCCGACGATCCCGCAGAACGCAGAGCAGGATGGATCAAAGCCAATAAAGCCTACTACCATTGGTTTAAACGCCACATCAACGCCCACGGCCCATATGATATAGTATTCATCAATGGAGACCTTGTAGACGGCAAGGGAAGCAAATCAGGGGGAACAGAGCTTATCACCACCGACATGGAAGAGCAGTGCGACATGGCCGTTAAGATTATTAGAGAGATCCCCAAGTCAAAGAGCTGTAAAATAATTATTACTAGAGGAACGCCCTACCATACAGGAAATGACGAGGACTGGGAAAACACCATTGCTGAGAGAGTAGATGCTAAGATTGGAGAACACGAGTGGGTGGACGTTGAGGGAGTGGTATTTGATTTGAAGCACCACCCCGCAGGATCAAGCTCAATTCCCCACGGACGCCATGGGGGGGTGGCTAGGGACCGCCTGTGGAATATCATGTGGAACGAGCGCAACATGCAGCCCAAGGCCGATATCTTTATTCGGTCCCATGTCCACTACCACAACTTCTCAGGCGGGCCAGACTGGCTTGCTATGACCACTCCAGCCCTTCAGGGCATGGGGTCGCGCTATGGGGCAAGACGCTGTAGCGGGATTGTGGATTTCGGATTTGTAGTGTTTGAGGTAAACAAAAGAAAATACTCATGGCAACCCATCGTAGCTCAACTAGAAGAACAAAAGGCAAATCTAATCAAATTGTAGTCGGAAGCTGGGACGATGCTTGGTCCAGAGAAAGTAGCCAAGCCACTACAATTGAATCCATGAACGCCGATGGGTGGAAGACCATACGTCAGGCTTCAGAGGCTATGGGGATCAACGCGAGTACCATAGGGTCAAGGGTTCGCAATGGATACTTCGATACTGTGCAGAAGCGAGCCTTGTCTGGCGGGTGCTACAGGATGGTTAATTTTATCAGACCAAAAGTTACCACTTGCCAATAGGGCATTTTTGGCTTCTCCAAGCTGTTTTCCATTTTAAAAAACATCCGCACTTTTTGCATCTTTTAGATGGCGCGTGGAAGAACTCACATCCTTCGCAGATTGCCAATCGCCTCTTGATCTCATCAAGATCCAGTTGGTTATTCCCCAAAAACCGCGATTTGACCTCGGCCCCAACTGCCGATGCGAGGTTCAAAGCCAACGTCTGCACGTTAGGGAAAGACACCCGCTCTTGTTCGATGGCTTGCTCGTATTCAATTTCATTAATAGGAGGTACGCACATATTCGGCCCCCATCGTTTCTTGGGGCAAGACGCGCAAGGATCTCCAAAATCAACAGCGCACTCACAACGGCAAGCATTTCGGCGTGAATTCACAATAGGTGGCGGCAATTGCGACAACATAAAGTTTAGGGGGCGCAGACGGGGCAATCGTCGGGGTTTGGGGTGGGAAAGCCGTTCAGCTTGCATCCTTGGCAACCGTTCTCGTCGCCCCAGTCGGGTTCGTAGCCTTCAACGAAACTGTATTTATATTCTACCGTTACATCAGTATTTTCGTCGGGGATCACTGTTTTTTCCGCACCGTAGATTATGTTGTCACAATCGGTGAACGCTTTATCTTTTTCGGCGTAGCAAGGATACCCGCTGCCCCGCCATTCGTAAGTGCCGTTTTCAACGAACGTCGGTTCTCCGTCTGTAGACCACCTACTATAACACTGAGCGGTATTACAATCTATCGTTCGTGCGGCTGTGCGCGGGGGGTCACCCGCAAAACCACTGTCGCAATCCTCATATTTGTATTTCTGTACTTTGTTTCGGAACCATACTTTTGTATAGCAAGTAAATGATGGGTACAGTTGCAATACTCGAAATTTTAGATGCAGCTTGCTTGTTATTACAGGGTTGTATGGGTCTATAAAGTTATAGGCGTTCGGCGTTGCTATCACGCCATGCTGGTTTTGTCCTCCTAGAAGTTCTGGAGTCTCCGTTGGTTGTTCGCATTGCGCGACACCTCCGAAGGGGTAAAACTCTGGAAAGCTGGGGAGCGTCTTCGGAGTGCAGAAGCCTTGTTCGTTTTCTTCGCTATATGTAACATTGACGGTGCAGGCTACAGCAGGTGAAACCTCGGAGGTGCTGGGGCACTGAAAACTGCCGCAACTAAAATTATCAATAAACGGACCTTTATCCTCCCCCTCTTCTAAGTCACACCAAAATAGCTGCCCAGTTGATGTGCAATCACTTCTTACAGTGCTTTCGCAACAAAGCCCGCCGCCAAGGCTTGCTGAGACGGTGCCGCTCCCACTTCCAGAGGTTGTCCCATTGCAATCTGTATTATATGTTTGAGTGCAGCTCTCCGATCCAGAGCAGTAAGCAGAAAACGTCGTTGTGTCTGTACGCGACCCAGAACAAGTAGTCTCCAAGTCGCAATTTCCATCTTCGTCTGTTGTGTATTGTCGCACCTGAGTGCGGCCATGAGTGCCGCCGCCGCTCAAGTCTTCCGTCGTTACAGTCAAATAACGCTTCGCCGCGCACTTCTCGGCTCTTGAGAGATCCGCCCAGTTGGGTGAACACGTTGTGGCGGCTGAAATGCAATTCCCCTCTTCGCCATACACCGCCTCGGTACTCGTACATGGCAATTCTCCACAAATGCTTCTATTGCACGATTGCTGAACCGATACAAAATCTAAATAGACGTAGGCTTGCTGAGACGGGGCAGTGCAGCAGTTACAGGCTGAATTAATTGGAGATGGGCCAGCCATAGGTTTTAAACAAGTTGAAAGCCAATAAACGTTCTGGTTTCAGAATCATGGAAGTCTATAAATTTTTCAACCATATCTTGTCATTGTTACCCCATAAAACGGGGCTTCTGCCGCAAACCAATTGCGACAAATTGTAGCATCTACAGATCCACATCCGTAGTTTGAAACTGAAGAACTATCGCCATTGTATTCATAGTAACCTAGTGTTAAATAAAAACTAGTATCGCTATTATCTGGAGTATTTGATCCTCCAGTGACATTAACAGATGTTACAGATCCAGTTGTTTGATTTACAACCACTTCAGCCCACACATCACCAGA
>Ga0114978_10004069_pt1 | contig 11889 bp, 10 predicted proteins | sample S_140212_EF_Meta_FD_87027 | JGI IMG/M metagenome (GOLD analysis project Ga0114978, IMG submission 87027) | Freshwater microbial communities from Lake Simoncouche, Canada to study carbon cycling - S_140212_EF_MetaG | ecosystem: Environmental > Aquatic > Freshwater > Lake | place: Lake...
AGAATTCGTGGTGAATGTCGCTGATTAATTGGAATCGCATTGTGTGTTGGTTAATTGTATTGGACTGTTTATGTTTATTGTGTTTCTGATGAACACAATAGACTTCATTTTTGTAGGAAATCGGAATAGACATTAAAGGACGATGGCATGTTTTCCGTTTACGAGATATGTATTTTTCATCGCGCTCTTTATCATTTCCGTAACCATACTTAAAACCTCCACCACACTCGAAGTCGTGGGATTTAATGTGTTAAATGTATTCGCCGCCCTTTTTAGCATATCTATCGCGTCAGAGGTGCTGGAATACACCATGCTTCCCGCATCCAAACACAAAAATATCGCGTATTTGTTCTCAGCCGGTGCAATACTTATGTTTGTGGGCATATTGATGACGACAATTGCGTACGATAAGATGGTGCTGGAATATGCGGCAGAAAAACGTGAATTCAAATTAGACAAATCGTTCAGAGATCTCATCGAAGAAATCAAAGACATTTCTATTTCGACGATTACGCTCACAATCTTCAGCGCGATCGCCATATTTTACAAATGGGAGGAATTGCGTTTAGTGTTCAACGTGGTCATCGACCCACTCGTAAACACGCATTTGTTTAGTGCGTGGATATTGCGCGTTATTTTGTGTATCGTCGTGTTTAGTTTAGGAATGTCCATATTGGGTTCGGAAACTTACGATACACCTAATAATTTGTGGATTATGTATGCTCGCGTGTTATTTGCAGTCATAAGCCCCATCCTCATGATATTTGTGTTATTGATGAAGGGAAGCTTTAAATATGCATTGATGCTAATTTTGGGTATCGCTATTCTTGGATGTACAGCGTGGGTACATGGAATAAGAGCGAAAGACCCGGAATATAAATATAATCATTACGAAAAACCATTATATGGCGTGACTTATGTTTTAGCATCTCTCTCAATCTTAGACGCAGGGTCTATTTACACGCCTAACGCACTCACGGCTTTATTTAAAATCGGCATGCCGTTGGCTACAGTGGGGTTATCGTCATATTTGGTTTATTTAGGGGATAAGTTTTTCCAGTTATCGCGCCAGGTTCAGATCCAGTAGATGCATCTTACAATCATAGATTACATATCAAATAAACCCATGTCGGAGGCTTTAGCTGGTCTTAAAAGGAACCTTCGGTTCCCTTTATATAGGCACCGCACGATGACTCCAACGATCAAGACCGTTCTTGCCCTAATCTTCGCCATTCTCCTTTTTTCCTGGATCCTTTCCCTTATGCCACAGCGCGATGGGTTTGATCCCACTATTCCCGAAATTGACCAAATCAATTACATGCATTTAGCCGAAAATACGCGTGATCCCCAAAAAGACAAAAAAGAAAATATGGACGACGAATCATCTTCCCAAGAAGATATAAAAAAACGTTTAGCCATATTAGACGGAACGTCTCCTTCGGTTGAAATGTCAGACAAAAATGGTACCCCTACTGAATTACCGTCCGAGTCAATGCTCAATATGAGTTTATTCTAATCGAACTTATAGCAGTTCCGGTCGAACTTATAGCAGTTCCGGTCGAACTTATAGCAGTTCCGCCATCGGCGCATAAATATCCTGAACCATCATCATTAACGCGCGTTTGAGCACGTCTCTTACCTGTTCTTTTTCCGCCTTGTCGCAAAACCCGATCCGAATAATGCTATCCGAATCGCTGGGGTGAAATTTGCGGAATCCAATAAAACACAGCACATTTTCCATCGTATAAAACTGCTGATTCAGTACCGACTCTAACGCTTTGCCCAGCGTGTAGTCCTCGTTTTTAAGCACAACATCAAACATGCATTTCTGCGCAGTCTCGCTATTCAAAATCGGCACCATGTCCGATTCCAGCAGCTGAATCATATCCACGCACGTGTTGTGCATAATAACGCACGCCTTCTTCATAATCGTCTTGTTGTCGAACACGCCCTTCGATTCCACCGCAAAATCGTAGCTGTCCTTGATAAAGTATCTCTTTGCGTCCAACAGCCGGAAATTGCGCTCATGAAACGCCAATTCTTCCGCCGTGATTCCGTCAGCCTTCATTTGGTCGCGTTTCTTCTCCCACGCCTCGTTCCCGGCATCCACATCCAGCGTATTGGTCATGGTGCATTCGCTGACGACGTTATACATCGAATTAATGTCGGCCGAACCAATGCCGAAATCGCATGTGAGTTTAATGCGCTCGCACGGAATGGTCTCGCTCACCTTGGGGCGCAACCGCGCGATGATAATGTATTTGAGAGTAATATCGTCCGGAGGGAATATCTTGCGCACGTCGGACTGGCTCAAGTACTCGCCCGTTTCTTTGTGCTTGATGCGGAAATGTTCGGTGGTCACGTGAATAATCGAGTCCGTCGTGTTTTCCACATCGAGTTCGGCTAAATAATTAGCCACGAATTCGTCGCTCTGCTTGGCATCGGTAATGTGGATGGGGATACAGCCGATGCGTTGCTGTATCATCTGGTCGTGTAGCCGTCCCGTGTTGGCTTCGATGCGACATGTGTTCGTCTCGAACGACTCGGTGCGGAAAACGACGGTGCGGATAGTACTCAGCGCCGTGCGGCGGATTGAATTGGCGATACTAACATCGACTCCGGTTAGAGTGAATTTGAGGGTGCCGTCCTCTTCGTAGATGTTATTGATTGCGGGTCTCATTGTTGTCATGTTTATTTTGTCTGGAGTATTGCTTATATAAATATAATGGTTTGTTTAATACCATTATATTGTTCTCTATCCAATAATTCAATTTTCTCCAGGAACTATGCAATCGCGCTTGCGGCTTCTCCCAATGCGTAATATTTCGCGGAATTGCCGAGGAGTTTTTGGATGCGGAACGTGTTCAGCACGCGAAATACCTCCACATTATGCGCGCGATCCACCGGTTCCCATACCTTATCGTTGATGACCAATCCCGGCGTCTTCTTGGTCATGAGTATATACCAGCCGTGTTCCGTCGCGTCGATTGCATCTTTCGCGATTTTTACCAGTCCGTTTTTCTCGTCGATATCGATGTATTTCGTATCTAACCTGTAATATGCGCGGTTGCGCACGGTCATTGCTAAAACCCCCGTATTAATTGTTTTTCCCAATAAACGCATGATAGCATACCACTCGCCGCAAATCTTGAGAAAACACGACACGAATTTGTTTTCGATTTTCAGCTTGCACTCCATCACCCCTTCGGGCGTTTCGACGTTGAAATGGGGGATCTGCGCGGATTCGATGCTTTTGATGAACATATTTGCGGGCGTCACGTATTTAATGTGGTATTTGACGCCGCGTTTTGAGAGACACGTCATCCATGTGGGATTAATCGCGCCGTCGAGTTTGGTGTCAAGCGTATCACACGACACGTCTTTATCGGGGCACGCCGACATTTCGAGATTGTGGTGTTTCGATTTAGATAAAGACTGACGATGACGAGTAAATAACCCGCCACGCATTTTTCGTTTCGTAGTCGCCATATACAATATAATTATATTCAATTGCATTATTGATAAAACAAAAACATCCCGAACAACAGACTGCTCAACGACATGCTAAACACTCCGGATGCAATGAGTGTTAAATCATTGATGAAAATCCCGTGTAATAGCCAAACTAATTCCGAAAAAAGAACCAATATAAGGGTATGCATGGAGAGATCGCGAACGCGTTTGGTTTTAAACGTATGGAGAAGTTGGGGGAAAATCTGCACACTGCTTAACACCGGCGCAAAAATGCTGACCAATATTTTTATAAAAGGAAATATAACTACAGGGTTCATTCTTGTGTTTTTGTGGGTTATATAGTTATTGTGTGATAATACTAGCGCATTCTACAATTCTACATATAAAAAGGGAAATGTATAAGAAATTCAAACTTACCTTATTTATAATCAATGAATAAACTATACACTCCTTCTCTACAATTACCTACATTCTGCGCCAGCTTATCGCGTATTTCCCCCGCATCTCTCCCGAGTCCTTTCAAATACCACTTGCCATTATTGCCATTACGCACAATCACGCAACACCCGTACTCCACCGCCAAATCAATCATTTCTCCCTGCGTTTTGGTCTTGTCGAACCCCAATAGTTCAATGTCGTTGCAATTAATCAAACAGTCGCTGCGTTCGAATCGGGTGATACTTCTATAACTCATTTTGTTTTGTTGTATTGTCTGATCGTGTGTTGTATATGGTCTCAACTTGAAATACCGAAGCATTTCAATTTGTTTGTATTGTTATTGATACAGTAAAATATTCGGTAATTTTCATCATTTATATATAATATAGACGTTAATCCATAATAATCATATTAAAAATATAATGGACGCACAGCAGGACAATTTCAAAACTCAACCCATTGGTGTTGAAAGTGATAGTTCGGAGAGTGATAGTGATACAGAGCCAATCTGCTGCTATGCGCCGTCCAAGCTGACAACCCGAAAAAAAACAATTAAACAGTTAGTTTGGAATATGTACATTGGAGAGCATATTAGTAAAAGTACATGTTATTGTTGTAAGCTAAGCAACATCACACGGTTGAGTTTTCACTGCGGGCATATTATTTCCGAAAAAAACGGAGGTTCATTTGATGTGAATAATTCAAGACCGGTTTGTCAAAATTGCAAATCAAGTATGGGAACAACTAATATGGACGAGTTCATGCGTAAACGGTATGATATGTTCATTCATTCATCAACATAGAGTATTTCTGCATTTTGGTGCCTTCCAATAGTGTGCGTCCGGACAAATATTCCTTAATGGTTCTGTTCTTCTCTCCCGAACTCAATTGCTCAACACTGCCTATCTTGATGCTTTTTCCCAACACGTCTATGAACTCGCCGCGAACATATATACCATTTCGGGCTTCCATTTGCGCAAAAACTAGCACATCTTCGAACGCGGCGTTGTCTGTCTCCGCTACGCCATCCACCTCATCGACCGGGTTTGACGCGATCGGGATGTGTATTACCCATTTGGCGGATAATGGGGTTACAACCGGAGCGAATGGGACCGGGAAAGGCGGTTCTGTCAGAGTTTCGGGCACGGAGGAGACAACCGGATCAGGGATTGTTACAGATTCACTTTCTTGTTGTTGTTCGGGAGGTTCTTCCGTAATAATGGATGGACTTTCCGCTACAGATGAAGAATCCACGAGAGATGTTTCCTTGTTTGGCGTTTCTTCAGGGGAGGGGATAGTAGGAGGTTCCTCTGGAAATAATGAATCCATGAGAGATGTTTCCTTGTTTGGCGTTTCTTCAGGGGAGGGGATAGTAGGAGGTTCCTCTGGAAATAATGAATCCATGAGAGATGTTTCCTTGTTTGGCGTTTCTTCAGGGGAGGGGGTAGTAGGAGGTTCCTCTGGAAATAATGAATCCACGAGAGACGGTTCTTCTTTGTTTGGAGTTTCTTCGGAAGGCAGACTCGATGATACAGCCAATCCATTAGTAGGTTCTATGATAGTGGTTTCTTTTACTACAGTTGCATTCTTCGTTAAATCGTTCTTATTTGTATTCAAAAACATGGAGAAGAACCCAGACTCTGATGCAGGCGTTGGTTCTGTTTCTGTTGTAGGTTCGGATTTCTTCTCTCCCGAAGTAAGACTCATAATAGTCCCCATGAATCCGCTAGGTTGTGTTTCTTCTTTGGGTTCGTCCTTGACGGGTTCTTTACGTGCCATTGGATTGAATGAGCCAAACATATATGCAAAATATCTGTATGGATAAGACAGCGACTCGACCGGTTGTTCGGGTGTGGGTTCATAGTCCAATAATCCGCCGCCCGTTTGTTGTTCTCCCGGCGTTTCTAAAGTGTCTAAATGGACAGTGGCGCCGACGAATCCGAGAGACTGGATGATTTCGGGGTTGTAGAACTTGATGTCTAAATCGGAGTGTTTGGGGAACTTGATTACTATTTCGGTATCTGTTTTGGTTATTTCGGGAGATGACATGTTATAATATAGAAGATGCACAGAGAGATAAAGTAAATGCAAACTATATAAAAATTTTATACATGTTATGGTATTAGTATAATAATCATGAATATGCAACAACCGCATGGTGCATCTGCAACTGATAACATAAAACAAATGGTCATGTCTATGTTTATGATGAAGTCAATGACTCCGGGCAATGACAGCGGACCTGGGTCTGGGTTATCGGTAGTATATGGAATTATTGTAATGGGTATCTTAGAAAAAATGGTAGAGCATGTTCTGCCGTCGATAATCAAAATGTTCAATGTGTATTTTAATAGTAAAATGGCTACAGTGAGCAACCGCATTCGAGAAAAAACCAAGACTGTGGTAGAACCGACTGCATGTATCCAGTTCAAAGCCAATTATTTAAGTGGGTCGAACGTGGTATCGGATGCGATTCTCGATTTCGCGACGAATTTGCCAAATGTAAAGCAGGTGATATTTATAAAGAATGTATATTTGATGAACTATTTGGAACCCATTTGTATCGACCAACAAAATAGCATTTTTATGAAATTAAATAAAAAGGTGGAGTTAGGGGACGATGCTGCACAAAACGATTCATACCAGCTCATCGATTTGTATAGCAATGAGTTGAACATATATGAACTACGCAAATTTGTCAATAAGGTTGTCCATGAATATACATTGAAAATTCAGAATAAGCTCGGCGATAAGTTATACTATTTCGATGCGATCCAATCGAATTCTTTCAGGATGGGCGATGGTACAATCGATTACTCGAAACAACCGCCTCATCTAACATTCACGATGAAACACTTTATCACGAACCGCCGTTTTACGAATGTTGTCGGAAAGGAATCCAAACTAATTCAAAAGCGAGTGGAATTCTTCAAAAATAACAAGAAATGGTACGATTCGAAGGGCATCCCTTATACACTGGGATTATTGCTGAGTGGGCATCCCGGTGGAGGTAAAACTTCTACTATTAAATGCGTGGCAAACGAGACTGTCCGTCACATTATTAATGTGAAACTGAACGATTCGGTCACTAAGTCGCAATTAGAGAGTTTATTTTTTAACGAGAATATTCATGTGTTGTCTAACGGCAAGACCGAAGTGTTTTGCATTCCCATTGAAAAACGAGTGTATGTGTTTGAGGACGTGGATTGTCAATCGTCTAACATTGTTATGGATAGAAAATTATTGAATTCCACCGAAGATGTAGCATCGTTTGACCCAGGAAATCAGACAAATATTAAATCGCAACCGCAAAAACCTGCCGATAATCCGACGTTGGAAACGTTGGGGTCTTCCGAGAAATTGTCGCTTTCTTGCTTACTCAATATATTCGACGGCATTCTGGAAACGCCCGGAAGAATTATTATAATGACGTCGAATTACCCGAAACTGTTAGATAAGGCTCTCATTCGTCCAGGCAGAATCGATTTGATTTGCGAATTCAAGCGGTGTGATTCGGATATGATTGTTGAATTTATCGAAAAGTTTTATGACGTGTTGCTATCCGAAGTAGAAATCGAACATATGAATCAAATGACACACGGGCGATTGACTCCGGCAGAAGTCACCAAGATTATGTTTGAGAATTTCAACGACTATAAGAATGCGATCGAGACAATCAAACATATATCGTTTGAAACTTTAGGTAATTAGTGCATTCGGAAATGTACGATTTCAGATAAATGTGGCAGAATAATATATAATGAAGATTCAGTCATATGTAAAGAGGTCACGCCGCCGCGTACAAACTAAAAGGGTGCGGAATCGGAAAAATAAAACTAGGAGGCGAAACATGAAAATTCATAGGGGGGGGGGCATTATTACCCACTGTTAATAATAATAATACACCACCCGAAACAGTAGATGTTACCGACCTTAAAATGGACATTATTAATGGATATTATACTGGAACCTATACTGGACCCGTGTTTCCAGATGGAAACGGAGTAATGACTTACACCAACGGTAGTGTATATACTGGAGAGTTTAAAAATGGAAAACCTTTTGGAAAAGGAACGACAAAAACACAAGATAGTACCAACGACAACGAAATTAAAAATGGGTTGATAATGTCAATGCGTTCTATACTTAGACAGGCAACAGATAGAAAAGGTTATAGCCTAACTACAACACTTGCGTTACGTGATGGGTCATATACTGGAAATGTGATTCCGCACGGAAAAGGGAAGCTGACATACATAAGTAGTCGTGATGATACATCAGTATTTGAGGGAGTTTTTAAAAATGGAAAAATGTATGAGGGAACAGATACACGTAACGGCGGCAATTGGGAGTCTACTACGGGAAAACGTATAATTAACGGTGGAAAGCATATATATAAAAATGGGGAGATTGCTAGTATAGCCACAGCGCAGCTAAAAGCCGAAGAACTTGAAAGCATAATACAAAATAAAGCAAATACATACTAGAAAATTGAACGCAATATTATGCATACTATTTCGTTACAACAACAGTCAGGAATCGTTATTATTAAAAACTACAAACTCAATTAAAAGCAACTCGTTAAACTAAAACAGCAACATGTCATCCTCCACAGCACTCGCAACCCAGTATCAACGTAAGACCGACAAACAGCACATCCTCGACAACCCCGACACCTACATCGGTGCAGTGGAGACCGTGGAAGCGCCTATGTGGATATACGAAGACGGGTCTGAAGGTAAAGAAGGCGGCGTTGTTCAGAAAAACATCACCTATGTGCCCGGTCTATACAAGCTCTTCGACGAGGGTATAGTCAATTGCCGCGACCACGTGATACGCATGCTCCAATCCACCGCTGAAAACAAGAAACTCGTCACGTACATCGACACGACCATTTCCGAAGACGGCACTATCACGATGTGCAACGACGGCAACGGCATCGACGTGGCCAAACACCCCGAATACGATGTGTGGATCCCGGAGATGATTTTCGGCCAGCTCCGCACTTCGACCAATTACAACAAGGACGAAGAGCGCATCGTGGGCGGCAAGAACGGGTTCGGGTTCAAGCTCGTGCTAATCTGGTCCGTGTTCGGGTCCGTGGAGACGGTCGATCACGTCCGCGGGCTCAAGTATTGCCAGGAGTTCAGCGCCAATTTGGACCAGATTTCGAAGCCCGTCATCACTAAATTCAAGGGCAAGCCATACACCAAGGTCGTGTTTAAGCCCGACTATGCCCGGTTCGGCATGCCTCTGTCGGCCGATATGGTCGCGCTCTTCAAGAAGCGCGTGTATGACATTGCCGCGGTCAGCGAGAAGAAGCTCAAGGTATCGTTCAACGCCGTGCCGGTGGGCATCAAGAACTTTCAGCAGTACATCGACCTCTACATCGGCGACAAGACGGAGGCCACCCGCATATACGAAGAGTCGAACGCCCGCTGGGAATATGCGGTGGCTCTGTCGGAAACGCACGAGTTCCAGCAGGTCTCGTTCGTGAATGGAATTTGCACGTTCAAGGGTGGGAAGCACGTGGATTACGTGTTGGGCCAAATCGTGCGCAAGATCAGCGACTATATCGAGAAGAAGAAGAAGATCAAGGTCAATCTGAACTCGATAAAGGAGCAGTTAATCCTGTTTGTGCGGTGCGACATTGTGAATCCCGCGTTCGACAGTCAGACGAAGGACTACATGAACACGCCGTCGAACAAGTTCGGGTCCAGCTGCGCGGTCTCGGACGCGTTCATCGAGAAAGTGGCCAAGATGGGCGTCATGGATTTGGCGTGTTCTCTGACCGAGGCGAAGGAGAGTAAGCTGGCCGCCAAGAAGACCGACGGCAGCAAAACCAAGACGATTCGCGGCATTGCCAATTTGATAGACGCCAACTACAGCGGCGGCGCGCAGTCGAAAGACTGTGTGCTCATCCTGTGCGAGGGGTTAAGTGCGATGTCTGGCATTGTATCCGGGCTATCGGCGTCGGACCGCAACACCATCGGGATTTATCCGCTGAAGGGTAAATTGCTGAATGTGCGCGGCGAGACGGCGGCGACCATCGCCAAAAACAAGGAAATCACGGACATCAAGAAGGTCCTCGGACTGGAGAACGGGCGCGAGTATAATTCGCAGGAAGACGTGAATACGTATTTGCGCTACGGCAAGGTCATGATTATGACTGACCAGGACCCGGATGGCAGTCATATCAAGGGGCTGTGCATTAATCTGTTCCACAGCGAATGGGCGTCGCTCATCAAGATTCCCGGTTTTATGTGTTTCATGAACACGCCGATTTTGCGGGCGCGCAAAGGGACGCAGACCAAGCTGTTCTACAACGAGGGCGAATACCGCGAGTGGAAACAGGAGCTCGGGTATGTGGTGGCGAATACATGGACGATCAAGTATTTTAAGGGGTTGGGCACGTCGGGCCGCGAGGAGTTCCGCGAGTATTTCGCCAACAAGAAAATCGTGGATTTCGTGTATGACGGCGCGGAAAGCGACAAGTCGATAGACAAGGTGTTTAACAAGAGTCGGGACAGCGCGAAGATGCGCAAGGATTGGCTGATGAATGTGTATGACAAAGACGCGTTCCTGGACACGAATAAACCGGCAGTGAAGTATGAGGAGTTTATTGACCGCGAGATGATACATTTTAGCACATATGATTGTGCGCGTTCTCTCCCGAATGTGGTGGATGGACTCAAAATCTCGCTCCGTAAAATCATGTACTGCGCATTCAAGCTCCGGCTGACAAAGGAAATGAAGGTGGCGCAATTCGCGGCGGCGGTTGCGGGAAACAGCGCATACCATCACGGGGAGGCGTCTCTCAACGGGGCGATAGTGGCGATGGCGCAGGATTTCGTGGGGTCGAACAATATTAATCTGTTGCGCCCCAACGGCCAGTTCGGCACCCGGTTGCACGGCGGCGACGATTCGGCGAGTGAGAGATATATATTTACTCAGCTGTCGGACATTACGCGCGCGATATTTCCCGATTTGGACGACGCCATACTCACATATCTGGAAGACGACGGCACGCCCGTCGAGCCGGAGTATTATTACCCCATCATCCCTATGGCGTTAGTGAATGGCGTGGAGGGCATTGGCACGGGGTATTCGTGCAGCATTCCGTCGTTCAACCCGCTGGTCATTGTGGATTACTTGAAGAAGAAGTTGTTGGCGGAATCGGTGGATGGAATCGAGTTTATTCCGCACTATAACGGCTTCACCGGCACGGTTTCGAAGACATCCGACCATACTAAGTATTTGGTGAGGGGCACGTATGTCAAGACGGGCCCGGACAAGGTCAAGATAACGGAACTGCCTGTGGGAACCTGGACGATGCCGTATGTTCAGGCGCTGGAGGAGTTGATGGACGGGACGGTGAATGAGAAGACGGGCAAGCGCACCGCGGCGCAAATCCGGGATTTCGTGTCGGTATCGACGGAGTCGGTGGTGGATATCGACATTACGCTAAATAAGGGCGATTTAGCGAAATTGGAGGCGGCGGTAGATGCGCACGGAATCAACGGCGTGGAGAAACTGCTCAAATTGACGACGACGGTGAGCACGTCGAACATGCACATGTTTAGCCCGGATATCAAGATACACAAGTACGAGACGGTACCGGAAATCATCGACGCGTATTTCGCGGTGAGATATGGCGCGTACGAGAAGCGCAAGGCGAATTTGGTGCAGAATATGCGGGAGAAGCTGGTTAAGTTGTCGAATCGCGCGAAGTATATCATGGAGACGTTGGAGGGGAAGGTGGATTTGCGCAAAAAGAAGTCTCCGCAGGTGGTGGAGATGCTTAATTCGCGCGGATATGTTGAGATAGACGGGGGATATACCTATTTGACAAAGATGCCGATGGACAGCGTAACGGAAGAAAATGTGGCTGCAGCATTGAAGGAGCAGGCGGAAACTGAGGAAGCGCTGAGCGTATTAGAGGCAACCACCTGTTCCCAAATGTGGATGCGGGAATTG
>Ga0114978_10004070_pt1 | contig 11888 bp, 8 predicted proteins | sample S_140212_EF_Meta_FD_87027 | JGI IMG/M metagenome (GOLD analysis project Ga0114978, IMG submission 87027) | Freshwater microbial communities from Lake Simoncouche, Canada to study carbon cycling - S_140212_EF_MetaG | ecosystem: Environmental > Aquatic > Freshwater > Lake | place: Lake...
AAAATCCCGCCCACAAATCTATATTTTAAAAATAAAAAAGCAGCTTTTGGTAAAAGCTTTACAAAACTGTTTGTCTTCTGGTAGCCTTTAGGCTACCTAGCATTTTGGCGCGGCTTTTGGTAAAAGCTGCCTTTTGGTAAAAGCTGCTACAATTTATCATTTTTTTTCTTAAATAGCAAACAACACTAAGTCTTCCATCGCCAATTATAGGTGTATTAGAATGAAACTCATGAACGTCCATTGCTAAAAAATCTCCCTGTCTAACATCAACACAAATACCCCATCTTGGAAAGCCTAAATATCCACCTTTAAAACTATTATTTTTACTATTACCTGGCTCTTTATGTTCTGGATGAGTAGATTTTGATTTCTCCAATACAATTAAATTACCAAAACCTTCATCTAAATCTCCGCTATCACAATGTGTTGCAGTTCTCCAATTATAATTAATTGTGATAGTGCTATAGGCTGTGCCATCTATTTGAAATTCTGGTGTTTTATTTGCAATGTCTAATTGTATTTTATGTCTATCAGGAACTAATTGTTTAAATAATTTATCAGCTTCTTTAATTAATGGTATGGTTTTATTCCATTTTGCAATATTTTTTTTAGTAAATTGTGTAGTTCTACACATAGGTACTTTTAGATTAGTTTTAGTTTTAGTATTATAATTATTTCTATCTGGTCTATCATAATAACCAGCTATGTTACTTTGTGCTATATTACCAACATTATCTTTGGATATACTACCACTTTTAGTTTTATAAAATACACGAAAACGTTCAGTCTTAGTAATCTTACCAACGTGTTTAGGTAATTTACTAAGTGATAATTTCCCAGCAGCAGCACCTCTGTTAGAATTTTTATGTTTAGCGTGTTTTTCTAAAGAATGATAAGCATCAATACATATTTGTTCTGGAATCACATTTTTTCTAAATTTTAATAAACATTTTTTAGTTCCATCTTCATCAATACCATAAACATCGGTATTTGTTTTTATTACTTTATTGTGTTTAGTATAATGACTTTCTGGAAAATAATGACCTTCTTTTTTTTTTATTTCTTCTTTTGTTAAAATTTGTTTAAGAATAATAACTTTTACTTTAGACATAGTAATAGTAATAGTAATTATAATTATAATTATAATTATAATTATATAGTTATTCAACTATAGTTATCATAGATAAATATTATTAAGTAAAAATATAGTAATATTTAAAAAAATTGATTTTTAGAAATATAATGTAATATAAAATAAAACCATATAAAACCATATAAAACCATATAAAACCATATAAAACCATATAAAACGAAACTAAATAAGATAATATTAAAATGAATTCATTATTAGCATCTATTATTAGTACTGAAAATGATAAATCTAATGACACTACTATGAATGATGCCATATGTAATTCAGTTTTTAAATATGAAACATTACCACCAGTAGCCCCACCAATGTTTAATAGTACAACTATTAAGGATGAAGTTACAAAAATTCAAAACTATTTAAGAGAAGTTAAATATTATGATACATTATTGTATAATATAACTGAATATATAAAAAAAACTACTCCTGTCTATAAAGGTAATAATTCTACAAAAGATACATATATGGTTCCGATTGCAATTTCAAACTTAAAATCTGTCATTATATTATTACATTTAATAGGATATTATGATGCTACATTATTATCAAATGATGGTATGAATATTTATCCTTTACTTCATAATAAAAGTTATGTATTTTATAAATCTTGTCACATAAATAAAAGTTATATATTTTGTTTACTGGAAGATCCAAAGTGTGAAGGTATTCTAATGGCACATCCTTTTGTAAATAAATAATAAAAAATATTTTTTTATATTTTTATTTTTTTATTTTTATATTTTTTTATATTTTTTTATATTTTTATTTTTTTATATGTTTTATCTTTGTATATAATAATAAATATAAATAATTTTTTATTTCTAAAAATTTAAGGTATTAATAAATTAGATTATATAAGTAAAAAATTATTATGGTTAAATTAACTAATAAAAAGATTAGCCATAAAAAGTTTAGTCATAAAGCTAAAAAGTTTAATCATAAAAATGTTAGTCATAAAAAAAATAAACAAACTTTTAAAAATAGAAAAATACAAAAGGGTGGGGCAATAAGTATATTAGATATTATATATTTAGATTATATTATGATACATTTCAAACAAACAAATTATAATTCTGATCAAGAATTTCTAAATAGTAGATCAGACATAGTTTATGGAGTAAATCCTACTGTTAAAATTATAATTAAAAAATTAATGTTGGTAACACATTCTAATCAACATAATGAATGTTTATTTGGTGTACAACCTTTATATATAAATAAAGTTATTCTTAAAGAAATATGTAATTTAATATATCAAATTCATCAAAGAATACTCGAAATAAAAAACAACATTTTAAAAAGCGACATGGACCTAACATATCAAGACTTTAAAAAAAAAATTATAAGTCAATCAGATGGTATGCCATTACCAGTAACAATAAGTAATGTAGAAAAAGATATACAAGGTATATTGAATAAAATAATTATGTTGCAAAATTATATAAAGAAAAGCAGAGCTGAAGGTAAACGTGAAGAAACAGAAGAAGAGCAAGAAAATATAATAATGAAAGTAAGAACTGATACAGAAACACCAAAAGAAAGAATCGCTAGAGAAGAACTAGAGGCTAAAATAGCAAAAGCTATGCAAGATGATGTATTACGACAAAAAACTCAAGAAGATGCAGACAAAAGAGAGGCAGCAAGAATTAAAAAACAAGAAGAGGCAGACGCAAAAGAGGCAGCAAGAATTAAAAAACTAAGCAATAATGCAGAAGCAGCAGCAAGAACAGCAGGAACAGCCGGTCCAGAAGCAGGCACAGCCGGAACAGCCGGAACAGCAGGAAAAGCTAGTTTTACAGATCCACTATTAGAAGCACAAGAAAAACTCAAAAAAGCAAGAGAAGAAGCAATAAGATTAAAAAAAGAAGCAGACGACGCACAAAAAGAAGAAATAAGATTAAAAAAAGCAGCAGACGACGCACAAAAAGAAGCTATACGAGTACAAAAAGAAGCTATACGAGTACAAAAAGAAGCAGAAGAAAAAAAAGCAGCAGAAGAAGCAGCAAGAAAAGAAGCTATACGAGTACAAAAAGCAGCAGAAGAAGAATCAAGAAAAGCAGCAGCAGCAGCAGCAGCAGCAGCAGCAGCAGCAGATAAAAAAGCAAGAGACAAAAAATTCACAGATAGCCAAGCAAAAGTAAAAGTAAATCTAGCTAAAAGAGTAGAAGAAGAAGAAAGAGAAAAACAAGAATCAGATAAAAGAAGAAAAGAAGGAGAAGAAGCAGACAAAAAAGTAAGAAAAGAAAGAGAAGAAGCAGATAAAAAAGTAAAAAAAGAAAGAGAAGAAAGAGAAGAAAGAGAAGAAAGAGAAGCAAAAGCAGCAGCAAAAGCAGAAAAAAATCCAAAAGTAATAAAAGCAAGAAAAGTAAAAGAACAAGAAGATAGAAATGCACAAGAGGCAGCCAAAGCAGAAGAAGCAAGAATAATACGAGAAAAACAAAGAGATGAATTTGAAAAAATATTAAAAGCAAAAGAAGCAAAAGCAGCAGAAGCAAAAGCAAAAGCAGCAGAAGCAGAAGCAAAAGCAAAAGCAGCAGAAGCAGAAGCAGAAGCAGAAGCAAAAGCAGCAGAAGCAGAAGCAGAAGCAGAAGCAAAAGCAGCAGAAGCAGAAGCAGAAGCAGAAGCAAAAGCAAAAGCAGCAGAAGCAGAAGCAGCAGAAGCAGACACAAAAGCAGCAGAAGCACACAAATTAAAAAGAACAATATGTAATTTAATGACATAATTTTTAATTTTTAATTTTTAATTTTTAATTTTTAATTTTTAATTTTTAATTTTTTTTATCTTCTTATATAATAATAAATAATAAAAATAAATATATATAAATAGTTTAATATTTTTTTAAAACTAAAAACTTCAAGGTATCAATTAATTATTTTATATAATTAAAAAATCATATTCAATATGGTTAAATTAACTAATAAAAAGTTTAGTCATAAAAAGTCTAAACGTAGTATGAAAAAGGGTACAATTCAAAAAGGGGGTGCTGAATATGAGATATATGATATAATTCAATTTGAGTATCTTATAAATAATTATCCAAATATTGTATATGATGCTAATAAGTATTTTGATCGTGAAAAAACAAAACCATTTGTTATTGATGTTAGTTTACCAATAAAGAAAATATACAGAACATTTTCACTGGCATTACATCCAGACAGAAGAAAAGTACCTGATGACGCACATCCTGATGTTAAAAAAAAAATAAACTCAAATATGGAGGATTTGTTTAAAACTTTGAATTCTGCAAATAGAATTGTAACACAAGATAGAGATCAACTTTTACAAAACTTACCTTTATCTGAGCTAATTCCAATACTAAAAGACAAGTTTGGATTTTATATGTTAAATGTAGAAGATAAGAATAAACTATTAACAGATATTAAAAATATCATAGATAACACACTATACTTATTAGACGCTATTGCAACCCTACACAAAGAAGGTAAACCCCAAGTATCATTAGAAGAATTAGAAGCACCATTCAATGCAAGAGTAGAAGCAGAAGCAGCAGCTGCAGAAAGAGAACGTCAAGCAAGAGAACGCCAAGCAAGAGAACGTCAAGCAAGAGAACGTCAAGAAAGAGAAGCAGCTGCAGCTGCAGAAAGAGATCGTCAAGCAAGAGCAGCTGCAGCTGCTGCAGAAGAAGAAAGAGAACGTCAAGAAGCCATATTAAGAGAAGCAGAAACAAGTAGATTAAGAGGCATAAGAAAAGTAAAAGAAGATGCAGATGCAGCTAAACAACAAGCAAATATTGCAAGCAAACGTGCACAAGAAGCAGCTAGAGCAGCTGAGGAAGCTAAAGCTGAGGTAGAAAGATTAAAAAAAATAGCGAAAGATGCAGAGAAAGCAGCCGCAAAAATAGCTGAAAAAGAAGCTGCTGATGAAAAAGAGAGAAAGAGACTAGAAAAATTAAAAGAAGAAGCAGATGCAAAAATAGCTGCTGATGCAAAAGCTGCTGCTGCAAAAGTAGCTGCTGAAAGAGCGGCAGCTGAAAGAGCTGCCGCAAAAGCAGCTGAAAAAGCAGCAGCTGCTGAAAGAGCAGTAGCTGCCGAAAGAAGAGCAGCAGCTGAAAAAGCAGTAGCTGCTGAAAGAGCAGTAGCTGCCGAAAGAAGAGCAGCAGCTGAAAAAGCAGTAGCTGCCGAAAGAGCAGCAGCTGAAAAAGCATTAGAGAAAGAAAGGAAAGCAGCAGATAAACAACGCGAGAAAAATAGTAAAGACCCAGTTAAAAAACGAGAGAGAGAAGCAGCAGAAAGAGCAAGAGAAGAAGCAGCAGCAGCAGCAGCAGCAGCAGCAGCAGCAGCAAGAGAACACAACGAATTTATTTCAGGTTTAGCTAAAAAAGCAGGAGAAGAAAGAGAACAAGCAAAGAAAAATTCAGAAGCAAAAGCACATAATAATATGGTTGAAACGTTAAGAAAAAAAGCAGAAAAACTTAAAAAAGAAGAAAATCAACGTCTTTTCAAAGAGAAACTTAAAAAGACTGCAGATAATTTAGCAGAAAAAGAAAGAATAGCTGCTGAAGCAGCTGAAAGAGCAGCAAGACAAGAAGCAGAAGACTTAGAGAAAGCAGCAGAAATACAACGTAGAAGAAATGCTGAACGTGCAGAAGCAATAGCTGATCTCGCAAGCGCAAGGAAATCTAGATTCAATAGTTTATATCCATCATCACGTGCATAAACTAAAATATTATTATATTAAAGTCTACACTATCCACTCTCCACATTAACCTATAACTTAAATTCTTCATATTTTTTTTATAATATATTATTTTTTTAGTTTATTTTTAATTATTATTATCAAAATATAAATATATATAGTATTCATAAATAAATATAGTATCCAGATATACATATAGTATCTATCTATAAATACAATATAAACCTATAATTTATAACTAATATATAAGACTTATTTACAATATGAAAAATGAATAAATACACACACATAAATCACCATAGTATTTTAACTTTACGTAATTATGTAAAACATCACATCTATAACTTGATTTCAATTCGTAATGATAAAATCACAACAGAGGAAAAACGAATAAAATTACAATCTATATTTAAAGAATTAATAAATAAAATTAGATTTATTACAATAACAAATGAAGTAGATGTATATAATACACCTATGGGACTATTATTTCAACATATAAAACCTGATATTATAAAATTAGTTGCAAATTGTCTTCCAAAAGTAGATAAATTATTTATTGAAAAAGGTCTCATTTATAATGTTGAATGGTCAATACGTATGTTTAAAGCTCTACATTATTTAGGAGCAAAAGATATTATAATATGGTTTTTCTTACATATACCATATTATAATAATCAAAATCAAAATCATAATTATAATGAAACTACACATACACATACACAAAATAATAATGATAATAACGATAATAATAAAAATAATTATGATATTTCTCTATATGATATTAAAATAGATAAAGCTAGAGACCATTATATTAATATTTTAGAGTGGTTATATTTAAATTATCCCGAAGAATTATATTTTACTGAAAATGAATTTGTATTTTTAAGTAATCAAACGTGTATGTTATATGCTTTATCTTATCACAATAAAAACAATATAGACATATTAAAACTTTATTCTAAACTAATCAGAAAAATATGTCCTTTTGTAAATTATTTTAGTTCACATATTGCTGAAACTATATTAAAGAAACAGCATAATGATAACACTGATACTAACACTAATACTAATACTAATCATAACCAACTAAAACTAAAAATATGTTTTATAAGTGATAGTTTTATAACCGATACAAGTGTGCTTAGGGATAGAATAAGTATTATAGGTAAATTAGATAGAACTAAATATGAAGTCTATTTTGCGTCTTTTTATAAGTTCGAATGTATAAATGGATTAATTGCAAATATATTTATGACAAAAATAAAAAATAATTATATTTATTTAGGTCATACTTTAACAACAGCCAGAGATATTTTAGAAAAATATAAGTTTGATTTTATTGTGTATCCAGATATAGGTATGAAATTAATGCCAACATTATTAGCCTATTCTCGTATTGCTCCAATACAAATAACAACTTGGGGACATAGTGAAACTAGTGGTATAGATACAATAGACTATTTTATATCGAGCAAATATTTTAGTGGATCACTAACTAAAGAACAAATACAAAAACAATATAGTGAAAAGTTAATCTTATTTAAAAGTTTAGGAACATTTTATATTAGTCCTCATAAATTATTTGTAGAAAATAATAAAGCATATAGTATGCAGAATATACAGATACAATCTACACAATCACAAACTACAAAACTAACTAACCCTAAAAAATTTAAAACAAGAGAAGAGTTGGGTTTTACAAATAAAGATCATTTATATGTATGTCTTCAAACATTTTATAAATTAAATCCACAATTTGAGTCTTGTTTAGCACGTATTCTTGAACTTGATCCAAATGGTATAATATTATTATCAAATACATTTCCTTTTTGTAAAAGTCATTTAGAAAGAATAAGAAATATAATAGGTATTGAAAAGATAAAACGGATTAAATGGTATGGTTCTCTTGAAAAAGATGAATTTCTTAATATAGTTAGTATTAGCGATGTGTGTTTAGACCCTTTTCCATTTGGCGGATGTAATACATCCTATGATGCATTTGACTATAATATACCAGTCATAACATTACCAAGTCATTTTCTACACGGTCAATTTACAAATGGATTATATAAAAAAATGGAAAAGAGAATAGATAATAATACTAATGTTAATCCAGACAATCAAGATAATCCAGATAATCTTGAATGTTGTGCCTCTACTCCAGAACAATATGCACAAATAGCATCAACTATTGGTATAAATATAAAATTAAGACATAAAATAAATAGAAATATTGAAATGAAAAAACATTTAATATTTCAAGAACAAGAAAGTATAGATGAATGGAATGATTTATTTGTTAGATTGCATAAATAATACAATACTATTTATAAGTTTGTAAAATATGCTTTACTATCATCAGATCCACCAATAAATTTAGTATTATGAAAAACAATAGGAACAGTAGAATGATCTTTTATATCTTTATGTAGATTTTTTAAAATATTAGTTTTAGAAAATAAGTCATCTGGACTTTCACTATCAACTTCAATATAAATTAATTTATCATAATATCCCTGAGTTTTATTATTCTTTAGAAAATCTAAAAAGGATATACAATAAGGACAAGATGGTCTAGCGTAAATAACTATATTTTTTTTAAATTGTTTATGTGGCATATTAGTTTTAGAAGCAATATATTTAGATACTATACAAGTTTTACCATCTTTAGAACCTTTTTCATCACATAAATAAAACTTTTCATTTTTGTAAATAAGATTTTTCATAGTAATTTATATTATATTTATATATTTATTTATATATTTATTTATATATTTATTTATATATTTATATATTTATTATATTTATTATATATTTATTATATATTTATTATATATTAGATTTTTTTATTTATAATTATAAAACAATAAAATTTGTAAAACAAAAATCTAATTAAATAATAAATAATAATAAAATAGTATAATAGTATTAGTATAAAATGGATACAACTTTTTTAAATTATGTATTAACTTTCTCTTTTGCAATAATATTAGTATTATATTTATATCAAATTACAGATGGTGAACGATTAAATAAACGTAAACAAAATAAACATAATTTAGAACCTATGATTACTAAACATGATAACGATGATAATGATGAACATAATCGTATGCACAAAAAGAATTGTATGCCAATTCATCGTGTAGGTCCAGTATATAATTTCCACCAATCCTTTGGTAAATATAAAAATATGCCTTGTGCTGGGATGCCAACAGGTATTCCAGAAATGGGATGGCGCAATTTCTTTTTAGCTAATTATTCAAATAACCAAGTTGTAGAAGAAGACCCTTTTGAGGGTATCCCAACACGTAATTTTCTTAATAATCTTGAAAGTGTTAAAAATATTTATAGAGAATGTTAAATTTATATATATCATTTATATCATTTATATCATTTATATCATTTATATTAAATATATTTTGTTTTATTTTTTGTTTCTTTATTATTTACAATAATATTCACAAATAATATTAAAAAATAATAAAAATTATAATATTAATATAAATTAATATAATATAAATAAAAACTAATTTTTGAATATGAAATTAACACCTGCCCAGATAGCATTATATATAATCTTTATAATATTGATATTATTAATAGGTTATTATTATTCATCTATAAATAATACTGATGGTTTTCAAGATTCAGCATCACCATCATCTCTATATGAATTGCAAATTACTAATGATTTAACAACTGCAGGTATTAAAGATGTACCAACGCAAAATAAAATAATAGAATATTTAAAAAATTTAAATTTAATACTTGATAAATATAAAACACTAGATGTTCCTATTACTGTTAATAATAATGGTAACGTATGTGAAAATTGGGATATGTATGCTAATGGTAAATATGAAGCAAATAATAATAATTGTATTAAAATAGATGGTAAAGGTAATCCAAAATGTTTAGATAATAATATATTGACATCTTGTTCTAATTATTATAAAGATGGTGAAATAAATAAATTAAGTAATATAAATACTAAAGATATTTTAGATAGTGCTAAATATAATATAATTGTAGAAATGACAAATATAAATGGAGATTTAACTCAAAAAAGTAATGATATAAATAATATATTAAATGAATTAATATCAAAACGTAATCTGGAAAATCAACAATTATATTTTATTGATTATAATAATGATAATTTAGATGATAAAAAAAAAATATTTAATAAATATAATAAAGAATTTGAAAAAACTGCAAATGATGTCAATATAAATACAAGTCAATTTAAACAATTTATAGCAAGCAATGAATCAATGAATGCACAAAAAGATAAATATTATAATTATATCATATGGTTAATAATATTATTAATCTTTGTTGGAATATTAAACTTCTTTTTTTCGAATATACTATAACTATAACTATAATATAGATATCAATCTAATCTCATCTAATCTAATCTCATCTAATCTAATCTCATTTAATCCATATCTACTTCATCAGGTGTTTGTGCAACAACAGGTTCTCCACTGGTTCCGTGTAATTTAAATCCAATAAATTCTTTAGTGCGACCTTTAGGTTTGCCAATATATCTTTCCATTTGTTTTATAAATATAGTTTTTTGTGTTTTAAAATCTCTACCTACAAATAGTTGAAATTCATTATATAATGCAGTAGCATCAATTTTACACCCAGGTGCCTCTTCGACTTTATCATTAAAGAATTGAGTATATGTGCTTGCCTCTTCTTGATATTCTTTGACAGCAGCATTAACTTCATCTGGAATATTAAATTTAAAATTATTACTCTTCAATACTTTATACCGTTCAAATAGCATATATAAGAAATAGGGAGCCCATTCATTATATAAATGTTCTTGATTTTCAGCTTTAAAATGATAAGGAAATTTCTCAGGGTCATTTAATTTATACATATCTTCTGCTTTAATAACGAATTTAGAAGGACATTTCACAACACAAATTTTACGCCAGAAACCATCATCAGTAGATTCATTACGTGGTATATCATTGCATTGCATCATCATTAAATATTGAGGAATAAATCTAATTAAATCCTTATTTAAATGTCGACCTACTAATTCATCACCACTAATAAGTTCTTTTACTTTATCAGATTCAAAAGGTTGTCCACCTTTTGGTTCTGTAGTCATTGCAATCCGTGCTCCTTTTAAAGAAGCAGTTGCAGGAGATGCAGATTGTGCATCTCTTTTTGGTGTATTTAATAATGTATTATCAAATGATTTGAAATATTCGCCAAATCCTTTAGCAGCTAATTTAAATAACTGGGATTTTCCATTAGCACCAGTTCCAGTAAATATAATAAAATATTCACCAAATAAGACACCAGATAATTTTAAGGCAAACATATTTAAAACATAATCTTGAACTGTATCAATCGGTAAAATACGATCAAACCAATCTTGAATAGAATGCATAATTTCTTGTGCTTCTAATGTATCAACATCCATTGGGAAATCTATATTTGAACTCATTGTCATCATATCAGAAGCTTCTCCAGAACGAAATAAACATTGATCTAAATCTAATACACCATTATTACAAACAAATATATTACGATTTTCATCAAGATTAGTATAAAAATCACCATCATAACATTTTTGACTTAAATCTCCAATAACATCTTTTTTATTACGAGGTGTACTAAGAAATGCTAATATTTGACCACATTTATCTAAACAAGCCTTAGCGTGTTGATTTTCAAAATATTGTTTTTTTTGTTCTTCTAAATTGGCTTGTGCTTCACGATCATCAAATAAATAGCGTTGATATAAATCCATACTTTCACTATCATTATAATTATCATTATCATTATCATTATCACGACGATCACGATCACGATCACGATCACGAGTATTAACACGAGCATTACTATTAATAGTTCGTGTAGTACCATTAATAGTTCTCGTAATGGTTCTAGTATTAGTAACAGCTCTGGATCCATTACTGACACCATTGTTACCATTGTTACCATTGTTACCATTGTTACCATTGTTACCATTGTTACCATTGTTACCATTGTTACCATTGTTACCATTGTTACCATTGTTACCATTGTTACCATTGTTACCATT